>OMAY01001295.1_pt1 | contig 12104 bp, 6 predicted proteins | sample 1673611 | NCBI WGS metagenome assembly OMAY01 (sample SAMEA103958117, study PRJEB25191) | human gut metagenome | biome: human-associated habitat [ENVO:00009003]; feature: intestine environment [ENVO:2100002]; material: feces | place: Germany | collected 2013/2015
GCCCGGAACCATTCCTCAGCACTACTATCGGACGCTACGGCAACCGTATCGCCAAAGGAAAATTCACTTTGTATGGAGAAGAGCATGAGCTCACTATCAATAACGGACCCAACTCCCTGCACGGAGGACCCACCGGTTTTCACGCCCGCGTCTGGGATGCCGATCAACTGGCTGAAAATATAATCCAATTCAATTATATCTCAGCCGACGGCGAAGAAGGTTTCCCGGGCAACCTGGAGGTTGAAATGGTTTATCGCCTGGAAGAAGAAGAAAATGCATTGGTTATCGAATATCGTGCCACAACGGACAAAGCTACTGTAGTCAACCTGACTAATCACGGTTTCTTCAATTTGGCTGGTATCAGCAATCCTACTCCTACTATCGAAAACAACATTGTTACTATCAACGCTAATTTCTATACGCCTATTGATGAGGTTTCCATCCCGACTGGAGAAATTGCCAAAGTAGAAGGTACTCCTATGGATTTTCGTACTCCTCAAAGAGTAGACAGTAGAATCAATGACCCATTCGAACAGCTAAAATTCGGTGCCGGCTATGACCACTGCTATGTATTAAACAAACGTGAAGCAGGCACACTGAGTTTTGCAGCAAAATGTGTGGAGCCCGAAAGCGGTCGTAGCATGGAAGTATACACTACAGAGCCCGGCGTACAAGTTTATACTTCAAACTGGCATAATGGTTTCGAAGGTGCTCATGGAGCAACTTTCCCAGCAAGAAGTGCCATCTGTTTTGAAGCACAACATTTTCCTGATACACCCAATAAAGGCCATTTCCCTTCTTGTGTTCTACATCCGGGGGAAACTTACAGTCAAGTAACCATCTACAAATTCGGTGTAGAAAAATAATTTTATGAAATAACCTAATTTATAAACTTATAATTTTTTCAAGACCATGAATCAACAAAAACAGAACGGTAATATCATCGCTATCATTACAATGTTCTTCCTTTTCGCGATGATTTCCTTCGTTACTAATCTTGCTGCGCCTTTCGGCACAATATGGAAAAACCAATATGCAGGTGCCAATACCTTGGGTATGATGGGAAATATGATGAACTTCCTGGCATATCTGTTTATGGGAATTCCTGCCGGTAACATGCTCGTTAAGATCGGTTACAAAAAGACTGCATTGATTGCAATGGCAGTAGGTTTCCTCGGTTTGTTCACGCAATACCTTTCCAGTTTATTCGGAGCAAATGCCGAAGTTTTCGCATTCGGCGAATATGTTATCAAATTAAATTTCGTTATCTATCTGCTTGGTGCATTCATCTGCGGTTTCTGTGTTTGTATGCTTAACACAGTGGTGAACCCGATGCTGAACCTCCTTGGTGGTGGTGGTAACAAAGGTAACCAGTTGATCCAAACAGGTGGAGCCCTTAATTCTTTGTCCGGTACATTGACTCCTCTTTTCGTAGGTGCTTTGATTGGTACGGTAACTTCCAAGACAGCCATGTCTGATGTTGCTCCTCTCCTCTTCGTTGCTATGGGTGTATTCGTAGCTGCATTTATTATCATTTCATTTGTAGCTATCCCTGAGCCACATCTTCAGAAAAGTGGAGCGAAGAAAGAAAAATTCTCTCATAGTCCATGGAGTTTCCGCCACACTGTATTAGGTGTAGTTGGTATCTTCATCTATGTAGGTATCGAAATCGGTATCCCGGGTACACTGAACTTCTATCTTGCCGACGCAAGCGATAAGGGTGCCGGAATTATGATGAACGGTGCTGCTATCGGTGGTGCTATTGCTGCTATCTACTGGTTGCTGATGCTTGTAGGACGTACTGCAAGTAGCGCTATCAGCGGTAAAGTTTCCAGCCGTACACAGTTAATCGTTGTATCTGCTACCGCTATTGTTTTTGTATTGATTGCTATCTTCACTCCGAAAGATGTAACAGTTTCAATGCCCGGTTACACTGTAGGTGAAGGATTTATGATGGCACAAGTACCTGTCAGCGCATTGTTCCTCGTACTTTGCGGTCTTTGTACTTCTGTAATGTGGGGTGGTATCTTCAACCTTGCAGTAGAAGGATTAGGAAAATATACAGCACAAGCATCCGGTATCTTCATGATGATGGTTGTTGGTGGTGGTGTATTGCCGTTGATCCAACAAAGCATCTCTGACTCTGTAGGTTATATGGCCAGCTACTGGCTGATTATCGCAGCTCTTGCTTATCTGCTGTTCTACGGCTTGGTAGGTTGCAAAAATGTAAATAAAGATATCCCAGTAGAGGATTAACGCAATTAAAAGGTATAGGTAATTAATTTATTCACTTATAAATTTGAAAAGATTATGGATATAGAACACGTAAGAAGCCGTTTCATCAAGCATTTTGACGGAACAACAGGAGCAGTTTACGCTTCTCCGGGACGCATCAACCTCATTGGTGAGCATACAGACTATAACGGTGGTTTTGTATTCCCTGGAGCAATCGATAAAGGTATGATCGCTGAAATTAAACCGAATGGTACAGACATTGTGAAAGCTTATTCCATCGATCTGAAAGATTATGTGGAATTCGGTTTGAAGGAAGAAGATGCTCCCCGTGCAAGCTGGGCAAGATATATCTTCGGTGTATGCCGTGAGATGATTAAGCGTGGCGTTGATGTAAAGGGCTTCGATACTGCTTTCTCCGGTGATGTGCCTTTAGGTGCAGGTATGTCTTCATCTGCCGCTTTGGAGAGTACATATGCGTATGCATTGAACGATCTGTTCGGTGACAACAAGATAGACAAGTTCGAACTGGCTAAAGTAGGTCAGGCAACTGAACATAACTATTGCGGTGTAAACTGTGGTATTATGGACCAGTTCGCTTCCGTATTTGGCAAGCAAGGTAGTCTTATCCGTCTGGACTGCCGCTCACTGGAATATCAATACTTTCCATTCGATCCGAAAGGCTATCGTCTGGTATTGGTAGATTCTGTAGTTAAACATGAATTGGCTTCTTCAGCATACAACAAGCGTCGTCAAAGCTGCGAAGCTGCCGTTGCTGCAATTCAGAAGAAACATCCGCATGTAGAGTTCCTGCGCGATTGTACCATGGACATGCTACAAGAGTCAAAAGCTGAAATCAGCGAAGAAGACTACATGCGTGCAGAATACGTAATCGAAGAAATCCAGCGCGTACTTGATGTTTGCGATGCACTGGAAAAAGGTGATTACGAAACTGTAGGTCAGAAGATGTACGAAACACATCATGGCATGAGCAAGCTTTACGAAGTTAGCTGCGAAGAGCTCGACTTCCTGAATGATCTTGCATTCGACTGCGGTGTAACAGGTTCACGCGTAATGGGCGGTGGTTTCGGTGGTTGTACTATCAACTTGGTGAAAGATGAGTTGTATGATACATTCATCCAGAATGCCAAGGATAAATTCAAAGAGAAATTTGGCAGAAGCCCTAAAATTTATGATGTAGTCATCGGTGACGGTGCTCGCAGATTAGTTTAAAATAAAAACAACTCAATCTTAAAAGGGCGTCTTCCCATCACGGGGAGACGCCCTTATCTTTTTAGCCTTTTTCAAATAAACTAATTAACTAACCTAATCTAACCTTCAATATATTCTAATATCTAAACCTATTGCACTCCTTCTGTTGTCATCTGAATACGCTTCATGGTTCCATCTTCATTATAGTACAGGCGATCAATGTCTTCATATTCCCAAGGTCCGGTAATACTCCGGTTCATTGCATAGCAAATCTTCTCGGAATAGAACTTGCCATCGCGCTCAATGACCTGACTTGCCCATACTTCCCCCTTCGCCCGGGAGAATTCATCCATTATTTTCATCCTTTTTTGAAGATATAAACAACAAATGTCTTTGGTTCCAACTCTACATTCAACACCTGACCATCAATTGATACCGGAGTTTCCTGAGGCTGAATAGCAAACGGCTGCTCAATTGTATTATCTTTATCCAGATCGGCTGAACGCAGCTTGATGCAACGACCGTCAGACAATACATCCTGTTTCTTCAATCCTTCAAACTTCAATGACAGAGGCTGGACTTTATCAGAAGTATTGGCAACCTTTACTATGATTTCGCTCTTATCCTTATCATAGACCGCACTCGCAAACAGTCCGTTCTGATCTTCGGCACCCGTTACAGGCTTCTTATTCATCGTCAAAGAAAGTACATTAGTGCCCTTGTGATGTCCGTAGAGTTGCTGTACATAGTAACTTACGGTACGGACAGAGTTGAGATTATCAAACCAGATCATATCCGGACGCCATTGCCATCCTTCCACATGAGCAAACAAAGGAGCATAAGTGGCCATGTGCACAATATCCGCATTGCGCTCCAATCCGGTCATAAATGCGGCTTCAAGCAGAGCGGCATTGAAATGGTTCCATTTCTTACCCTTACCATGACAAGCATATTCTCCTGCAAACACTTTCGGACCTTTACGGTCATAGTTATCATAGCGTGCTCCCTCATTCAGGAACCAGTTTTCGGGACGATAGAAATGTTCATCCACCAAGTCAACTTTCAGACGTTTCATTTCCGGCCATAGATATTCGAACTGTTTTCCTTCAGAGTCCGGACCGGAGCTTCCAATAATCTTGATATCCGGATAGGCTTTACGAATAGCCTTGATAAACGGTTCGAGGTGCTCCGGATATTCCGGTCCCCACTGCTCATTACCTATACCAATGAATTTCAGGTTGAACGATGCAGGGTGGCCCATATCGGCACGCAGTTTTCCCCATTTCGTGGTCACATCCCCATTGGCAAATTCTATCAGATCAAGAGCATCCTGCACATAGCTATCCAAATCGCAAACAGCCACGTGTGCCTCTGCATCTGAATTCTGAAACTGACAAGCCAGACCGCAACTCAATACAGGAAGCGGCTCTGCTCCTATTTCTTCCGAAAGTTGGAAGAACTCAAAAAAGCCTAATCCATAGCTCTGAAAATAATCGGGATAGAAACGATGCGGGAAAGTATATTCCCAACGATTCTCATTCAGGGGACGATTTTCTACAGGGCCTACTGATTTTTTCCAGTCATAACGCGTAGCCAAATCTGTTCCTTCAACGATACATCCGCCGGGGAAACGGAAAACACCCGGTTTGATATCTGCTAAAGCTTGCGCAAGGTCTTTACGCAAACCATTCTCATGTCCTTTCCACGTATCGACTGGGAAAAGGGAAACGTGTTCCAAATCGACTGTTCCCCCTGAAGCAAGGAAAATACGTAATGTTGACTTTGGATCTGTTATGCTGGGCTTCAGAATAACATGATACTTTTTCCATTCTTTCGAATCAATAGTCAATGTTGCTGTAGCGAAAGCATGATGTTCGCCCATAGATTTGGTATCTACCAACTCTATACGGATTTTTTCTGCTGTTCCTCCTTGAGGCAAACGTGCCCATACGGAAAAGCGATACTCTTCTCCTGCTTTTACACCGATGCCAAAGAATCCTTCATTGTCGAGTCCGGTGTGCTTATGCGGATGTCCCGGATCAGACAAGCGAACATAATGAGGATTCTTCTCAAAAGGTCCGTCATCCTGCAAAGTCACATTACCAAAAGTTTTCCATCCCATCAAATTTTGAGGGAATTCAAACGAACGGTTCTTCACTAACTCGGCATATAGTCCTCCATCAGCGGCATAGTTGATATCCTCAAAGAACAGCCCATACATAGTAGGCTGAATCTCTGCGCCTAATTTCTTGGTTTGTATCACAAACTCATTGGTTTGTGCCTGAAGCGTCATACCCGCGGTAAGGGTCAGCGCCATTAATAATCCAGTGTATCTTTTCATGGTTTCAAAATAAAAATTATAATTGATTACTTAGTTCTTTTTCCCCAGACGGAACGTCCCCGACTATCCAGACCGGTAAAAAGAACGGTTTCTGTTTCATTTTCCCAATCATGTCCGGCAAATACAAGCAGGTTATCTACGGATTCACCGTTCAGCGTCAAAGACAATAGCTGTCCTCTTTCCGCAAACTTCCAATAACCTTTATTCTCATCCAACTGCCCGTCCTTCTTCAAAGACAACGTGCAGGAAACATTCCACTCTTCGTTTTTAAGCTGACCTTCGCCCCACAAGATTTGGCCAGCTTGTAACTGACGCTCATACGCGGGTTCCTGCACACGTATAATCTCCCACTCGCCTACTATATCAGCTGCCGAAAATTTACGGGAAGCACTACCGGTATAACGTTCGGGCGATACCACGGGCCAACCGTCAGATGTGAAGAAAACCTGGCGCAGATGAAGATCCATCATCTGGTTATGCGGAGACAAACGTCCTTGATGCGCCATAAAATATTGTCCTTCATCCGAAGTGAAGACAGCGCAGTGTGCCGTACCCGCCCAACCCGGATGATTGTTGAAACGATATGGGGCTGTCAAGATAGGAAAATTGTTGGTAGTATCTTTCAGTTCCACACCAAAGTAATCGACAAACGGGCCTTCTGCCTTATCCGAACGTCCTACCCGCACATTATAAGTAGTCATCAACGGATCGTATGAAACAAACAGGTAATATTGTTTCAGTTCGGGATTATAAATAATTTCAGGCGCTTCCAGATTATCTTTCCAATAAGTGGCACGACGGGCGATAAGATGCCCCTGGTCTCCTTCCTGGACAGGAAGTCCTGTTTCGGGATTCAACTCAACACAGTACAATCCGCCGAAGAACGAACCGTAATGCATCCACCACTTTCCGGTAGCGGAATCAGCTATAATACTCGGGTCGATGGCATTCATTACCGAAGTTGCATCGGTCTTGACCACACATCCCCGTTGCATCCAAGGTCCTTCGGGCGATGCGGATTCCGCCAATCCTATATAGGATGTCTTAAGGCCAAAAGCCGAGACACAGTAATAAAGCCTGTATTTGTCACCGAAAGGTATTATATAAGGAGCCCAGATATTGGTTGCCCCTTTCCCGTCTGCATGCGAACGCACCCATTCTACCGCCTCATGCGGTATTTCAGGGAAAGCCCAGCCGATAAATTCCCACTTAACAAGATCTTTGGAGCGACGTACCTGTATGAAACCCAACGGAACATTCTTCTCCTCGGCTTCTTTACGGTTCTCCCCCAAAATGGCATCGGTGGAATACATATAATAATAATCACCCAGTTTACAGCACGACGGATCATGTACATTGTAAGTTCCCCACGAGTGGTAATTGTCCATAGAAGACAAAGCGGAATAGTCATCCTGCCAGGGATTGGGCGAAGCCACAGGAGTAAAAACCGGAAAGTTACAGCCAGCAAACAAAATTCCCGCAGACATGACAACTACGCATAACAATTTTCCCATAATATTAGCTAATTAAAAATTACAATGCAAATGTACGCCACGCCCAAAGCTGTAGAGGTGGATATATGACCTTTTAAGGTGGACAATCCTCCAACTTCACAAAAAGACCACGAACATTTTATGGTCATCACAAGTAATCTATTAACTTTGCTTGTGCTAATACCAAATGATAAAACAATGCATAAGTTTTTCCACCTTATTATATTATATATCGCTTTGGCAAGCCCCACTTTCTTGCGGGCACAGGAGTCTTTTACCAACCGGTATAATACAATATATATAACAATGAATGAGGGGCTTCCCAATAATTTTGTTGACGATATATACAAAGACCGGCAGGGTTTTCTTTGGATTTCAATGTCGGGTGGCGGACTATCCAGATACGATGGCTACGAATTCATCAACTTTACCCCGGCTACCCCACATTGCCGACTCAAAAGCAACTTCATACGCAAAGTCCACGAAGACAACTTCCGGCGGCTTTGGGTTGTATCGGAAGGGGGTACGGATATTATCGACCTGACAACCATGCAGTCCGTACTGCCCGCCCCCAATAAGAAGCTGGAAGAACTCATCCGGCAACCGGCTTTTATGGTCACGCAAGACGCCAACGGATGTATCTGGCTATATTGTGGTAATAGCCTGCACCGCATCGCTTTCCACACCAATGGAGATATAGAAAGCATCCACTCGCTAGAGATCCCCAACCCCTACCGATACGACATCACCTTCAAAGATGTGGAAAACGAGGGAAAAGTATGGATAGGAATCAACGGTCGATTATACAAGATAGGCATGACTGTACAAAACGAACTAAAAGAGACACTGATTGCAGACTGCCTGAGCTTTGCACCGGATATGTATTTTACAGACTTTATAGCCAAAGAAAATGAAGTATGGATTGCCTCCGACAAGGGTTTGTACCGATATAATAAAAACGAGAATATAGTGAAACAATATGTGCATGTCCCCGGCAATCCACATTCCCTTTCACAGAACTTCCTGACCTGCCTTGCCATAACCAATGACAAGCAACTACTGGTTGCCAGCCTGAAAGGTATCAATATATACAACCCCATAAAAGACAATTTCGAGCGCATAAGCGACCAAGTATCCAATACCGGCAGCAAACTACTGAACAGCAATTTTATCAACTGCATCACTGTAGAGGGGAAACATATCTGGGTAGGAACCGAAAGTGGCGGTATCAATAAAATAACCGCCAAACGCCTGTCCCTACAGAATTATCAGTATGATAACAAGAATCCCCAAACAATCTCCCACAATCCGGTGAACGCCATTTACGAAGATCATAGTGGTAACCTATGGGTAGGCACGGTAGAAGGAGGACTGAATAAAAAGGCGGCAGGAAGCGACAGCTTCATTCATTATACGCACGAAAGCGGTACACTTACCCATAACTCGGTAAGCGCCATCACCGCCGACGGGCAAGGAAGGTTATGGATTGGCACATGGGGTGGCGGCATAAACCTTATTAACCCACAAAATCCACAGCACAGGATAGAAGCTATCACAGCCGAGAACAAGGATAACTATCCCATAGACTTTATCGGAGCGCTGGCTTACGACTCTATCAACAACGGCATGTGGATTGGAGCAAACCAAGGATTATTCTTTTACGACCTGAAACATAAGCAGCTTTGCTCGCCGTTCGCCAATCGCGCAGCCGAAGATATACGCGGTTGTATCGGCTCTATCATAGACAAGAACGGGCAGCTATGGATAGGCTGTCTGGACGGTGTTTATATCATCGATCTGCATTCCCGTCCCGCCTCGTCTTCGGACGGGGTATTCCGATACCGCCATCTGAAATACAAACTGGATGATCCGTCCTCCGGGCTGATAGAAAAGATATGTTGCTTTTACGAAGCCCAGGACGGTATACTATGGTTGGGAAGCAACGGTTACGGCATTTACAAGTGTATGCAAGACGAACGCGGAGAAGTCCAATTCATTTGTTACAACTCCCTTCACGGCCTTCCCGACAACAGCATCCGCGGTATTCTGGAAGATGACAAAGGGTATATCTGGATAGCGACCAACAACGGGCTGTCACGCTTTCAACCTACAGAAAACCATTTTATCAACTACAACCGGCAAGATGGTCTTACCGATACTCAATTTTATTGGAATGCCGCTTACCGTTCTCGGTACAGCAAGCTCTACCTCGGTACAGTATCCGGATTAGTTGCCATAGACTGTACATTGCCTACCGTTCCAATCCAACCTTCAACAGTACGGTTCACCCGTTTAAAAGTAGAAAATAAAGAAATATTCCCTGGCAACGAAGACCTGCCGCTGGATATTGCCGTAAGCAAGACAATCTGTATTCACGAACGTGAAAAGTCTTTTTCACTGGAATTTTCCGCACTCAACTACGAGACCGATAATACTGCGACCTACAGTTACCGCCTGCTTGGTTTTGACAATCGGTGGATACACGTACCCGGCAACAGACGTTTTGCCACCTACACTAACCTGTCTCCGGGAGACTATACGCTGCAAGTGAAATATACACCCTATGACCAAGCAGCAGAAAAAGAAAACATAACGGAACTTCAAATCACAATCCAACCCTATTTCTACAAGACGACATGGTTCACACTGATCGTAATCGTCCTTGTCGCATTCGCTGCCTGGCAATTCTACCAATGGCGTATACGGAGCCTGAAAGAGCAGAAAGAAAAACTGCGCCTTAAGGTGGAGCAACGCACCCATGAACTAGAGAGGCAAAAAGAACTACTGGAAGAACAGACCGAAGAACTGTCACGCCAAAACCAGATATTGAAACAACAGAACGAAAAGATTACCCGACAGAAAGCGCAGCTTACCAAAATGACGCGCAAGATACAGGAACTTACATTGGACAAGATAGCGTTCTTCACCAATATCACACACGAATTCCGTACTCCAATCACACTGATCATGGGTCCGATAGAGCGTGCACTGAAACTAAGCTACAATCCCCAGGTCATCGAACAGCTTCACTTTGTAGAACGCAACTCCAAATACCTGTTGTCACTTGTCAACCAGCTTATGGACTTCCGTAAAGTGGAATCGGACAAGCTGGAGATAGTGAAAACGAGAAACAATTTTCTAAAATTCGCCAACGAGCTGATAGTTCCTTTCGAGGTCTTTGCCAAAGAAAGGAATATCACACTGAAACGTTATTACCGGATGTCTTCACCGGAAATATCCTATGATGAGGAAGCTATGCACAAGGTTTTAACAAACTTGCTGAGCAATGCCATCAAGTTCACGCCCAACGGTGGAAACGTATCTTTATTCATTGCTTTGCTGCCTTCTGCCGCTAGCGGCAAGTTAACGTTTTACATCTGCATCAGCGATACCGGTGGCGGTATTCCCGACGAGGATATAAATAAGATATTCAATCGTTTCTACCAGTCGCAAGGGCAAACCAAATATCCCATGTACGGACAGGCGGGAAGCGGCATCGGACTTTATTTGTGCAAGCGTATCGTACAAATGCATGGTGGTGAAATCCATGCACAAAACAACCATACGACCGGTTGTTCCCTCCGTATTCTTCTGCCAGTAACTTCGGAAAACAGCACAATGAAAACAATAGCCGAAAGTACTCCGCAGCTTACGGTTGCCGATGGCACAGTACAGGCATCCGAAAGTACCGGAAAGGGTTTGTCTATTTTGGTCGTAGAAGACAACGCAGATATGCGCGGATATATCCGTTCTATCCTGCGGGACAAATATAATGTACTAGAAGCGGCTCATGGCGAGGAAGCCCTGACTATACTGAACTCGCATGCGGTAGACTTCATCATCAGCGACCTGATGATGCCCATAATGGACGGCATCGAGCTGTCCCGCCGGGTAAAGGAGAATTTTACCATCTCTCATATCCCTTTCCTCATGCTCACTGCCAAGACATCTCAGGAATCACGTCTGGAGAGCTACCGCACAGGAGTAGACGAATATCTGCTGAAACCTTTTGACGAGACGCTGTTGCTTACCCGCATAGAGAATATCCTTGAGAACCGCAAACGCTATCAAAAAAAGTTTGCCATAGCCATGGATGTAGATACCTTGAATATGGAAGAAGAATCGGGTGACAAGAAATTCCTCAACCGAATCATGGATGTTGTTAAAGAAAACTACAAAAACTCCTATTTCGAGGTCAGCGATTTCTGCGAAGCGGCAGGTGTAAGCAAGAGTCTGCTGAACAAGAAGCTACAAAGCCTCATCGGACAATCTGCCGGACAGTTCATACGGAACTACCGCCTGAACATTGCCCGTGAACTATTGCTGAAAAACCGGGAGAATAAAAATATGAACATTGCCGAAATAGCTTATGAGGTAGGATTCAACGACCCTAAATACTTCACCCGGTGCTTCACCAAATACTTTAATACGACACCGAGCTCACTGCTTAATGAGGAAGGATAATTTTACCCCGGCAAGAATTGCTCTTTACCTCACATTATAAAATGTATTTTCTACACTTAAATTTCATTTATCCACCTCTAAAATACGTTTGTCCACCCCTATTTACTACACAAGCCCTACTTTTGTCATGCAATCGGTACTCAATCCTTCGGGAGAGAACCGTGCATTTAATGTTTAATTTTAATCTTAATATTATGAAGAATGACAAAAGAATGGTTGCCGCATTGCACATGGCATCGAACAAATTCAACCTTCCCCTATTGATTCCATTACATATATGAAATCCGTAACCTGGCTACCTCCGGTAGTCAACGCCAGGTCGTACGTCAATCTGGTATCGTAATCAGTTAATAATAAATCTA
>OMAY01001296.1_pt1 | contig 12099 bp, 8 predicted proteins | sample 1673611 | NCBI WGS metagenome assembly OMAY01 (sample SAMEA103958117, study PRJEB25191) | human gut metagenome | biome: human-associated habitat [ENVO:00009003]; feature: intestine environment [ENVO:2100002]; material: feces | place: Germany | collected 2013/2015
AGCTCAGTTGGTAGAGCAACTGACTCTTAATCAGTGGGTCCTGGGTTCGAGTCCCTGAAGGTGTACCAAGTTTAATCCCGTGTATTTTGCACGGGATTTTTTGTTGTATACAGCAACAGCCCGGCTGATTCAGTCGTGCTGTTGCTTTTGATCATTTCGGCAGGTGCAGGAAGCCGTCGGTGAAGGCGTTTGGGAAGGCGAAATTTTTTTGACCGTCAGCAAATTTTACATATATATGTTTATCAGCGATTGACTGTACTTTTCCTTCGCCGAATTTTTTATGTATTACGGTCATACCTACTGTTATTGACGATTCGTCAAAATCGGGGGTGTTGCTGTGTTTCCTGTCGGGAACGGGTAAAGCGGCTTTGGGAACGGGTGATTTAATGCCGAACTTTTCGGTCACAAGAGGCGGAGTGGTTGGACTTGCAGCGGTGGACTTGCCTGACGGCTTAACGGATTTTACCGCTGATGACCGGGTGACTTCTTTCTTTAACTCCGCTATATCTTCGGTGGCTTCGGTAGGCTGAGGAGCGTTCATTGATTCCTGCTGATTATAGAACAGCTTTTTGTATTCATCTTTTCTTATGGCGGTATCCCAACCGCCTATCTCCTTATCGTTACTGTGCATATCAATTCCGGTATAGGTAAGGCTTGCGTCCTCGTAGCGTTTGAACTGGAAAATGGAATGATTCATAAGGCTGGAGTTGAAAACGCCGAGCGAACATAAAAGATCGAAATCCTTTGTATCAAGACCGGTCACTTTTTTGAAAAGACCGGGTTCAAGCTGGGTTATAACATCCTTGAGGCAGGATTCACGGTAGTCGGTAAGGTACATAAATACTGGAATTCTTGAAGCGAATTTCATCAGCTTTTCCTGTACCTCCTTACGCTTTGACTTGAACTCCTTCTCGGCTTCGGTAAGCTCTTTCTTTTCTTTCGGGGTGAGCTTTTCCACACCGTCTTTCTTCAGCTTCTTTACTGCCTCGGACTTGTTGATGATTACCTCAAGCTCCTTGTTGAGATTGCGGAAAGCCTCGATATTTTCAAGTGCGGTCATTGCCTCTGTGCTTGCCATCAGACGTTTTAACGTGTCGTTATCAACGTTAACAAGCAGGGCGGACTGCCAGCGCTTTGCGAGGAGGGTTGCGGAAGTTCCGGCAAGGGTAATATCAAGAATAGCCTGTGCATTTACCTGCTCCATAGTCGAGCCGTCATAGGCTAAGACGGGCAGGAAGTTTATAAATTCGCTGACGTTCTTTTCGGGGTTTGTGTTCTCGGAATTCAGATTGCAGGCATAGTCGGATATCTGGCGGAGCGCACGGTCAAGTGCAAAGTCAAACACATAGCATTCGTGCTTGATTATCTCTACTTCGCCCTTCTCATTTTTTACCGTCCAGGGCGACTGCACACGGAAAGCTGACTGGAAATAGGTTTCCGGGCTTTTAAGATTGCGGAGCATAAATATGCCTGTCCACGGCTTTACGGTAACGCCGGTTGTCAGCTTGCCGCAGGTGAGGGTTATTGTCCTTGTAACGAGAGGATCGCCCATAGAATCAATAACGGGCTTTACCGCATCAAGACCTACGCCCGCTTTTATACCGGCGCAGACGTTTATCTTATAGCCCTGATTGTAATAGTTGTTCTGACTTTGCATAAGAAGATTGTACATCGCAAAGCAGGACGCTACGCTCGGCAAAAACCATAGGGTGTGCGACAGTACATTAAGAAGTCTTGTGTCTGAGAAGGGCATAGGCGGACGCTTGTCAACGCCAAGACTTACCGCAATTTTAAGGTCGTCTACGCTTGCAGGGAGATATGCGCCACGGATAAGATCGAGCCATTTCTGCACCTCGTTCTCGTTTACGAAGCGAGCGTCCTCGCCTTTTCCCTTTGCGGAAAAGAACAGATTCAGATCGAAGCCGTCAAATTCTCCCTCAGAGGCTACAGAGCGTATACTTTCGGGAATTTTATAGGTCATCATTACCATACGGGGAAGTGACAGATAAGGGTTGTTTTCGCCCTTCCAGTTTTCTTTTGCGCTCTGTTCATCTGAATAAGTCCAGTTGAAAATCTGTTCTTCTATGAATTCACCGCTGTGCATTGCTCTGAACGGGGTACCGGACAGATAAAGGTAGTGTGACGAGGTTATCGGCAGAAAGGTTTCGTTTACGGCATTTCCTGCTTCTTCCTTCTGATATTTTTCTGCGTCAAAGTCTATATCTTCATCGTCGGGATCGTCAAACAGCTTCTTTGCGTTTTCTCTCCACGCTCCGAAATGGTATTCGTCAAATATGACTATATCCCAGTTGGTAGTATGGATAAACTCGTTCTTGTATTTTATACCGCCGTTTTCGTTAGTACCGAGCAGATCCTGAAACGAGCCGAAAACTACTATCGGTCTTGTGCTGTCGGCATTGTAATATGCCTCATCGATATTCTGCTTGTTATTATGTGCGTCCTTGTTTGAAACGTACTGCCATCCCTCGAAATCAACGTGAGTTCTTAAGTCCTCGCTCCACGCCGACTCTACGGCAGGCTTGAAGGTGAGAATAAGAATACGCTTGAAATTCATCTTCTTGCAAAGTTCATAAGCGGCGAAGGTCTTGCCGAAACGCATTTTTGCATTCCACAGGAATTTTGGTATGCGCTCAGGCTCGGTCTTTTTAATGTTTTCAAAGTATTCGATCGTGCGGTCTACCGCTTTACTCTGTTCCGGACGCATTTTAAAGTCGGCGGTGCGGTATTCGTCCGTCCTTTCGCCTGTGCGAAGCTCACGCACGGCGGAGCGTACATCATTTACGGTACAGTTGTACCATTCGTTCTTGTCGGTGTTTTCGTTAAGACGGTGAAAGCCGTTACGTTTAAGAACGGCGTGTACGTCATGGTCGTTGAAGCACGAGCCGTCAGGACGCATTGCCGATTCCTCGCAAAGCACGGTGTAGCTTATCGCACTTGTATGGAGCTGTTCTTTTATACGCTGCTTTACATCACGGTCGGTGTAGCCTACTTTTATGTAGCCGTCGTGAGTGGTAACGCCGTTCAGCTTGTAGGCATAGATAGTCGGGTTTACCTCGGGGCGAGGGGTCACATACTTTTCAAATACGTCAGCCATTGTTTTCACCGCCTATCTCGCCAATTTTGCTCTTAATTAATTCGTATTCAGCATCAGAAATATTCCACATTTTGCATAGTATCTCGTCAGAGTAAGTGCCGTTATATACATCTAAATCAGGAATAAAACAATAGTTCTTTCTTGATATATTTTGTGAAACGACAGTTTGCAAAAGCAAGAATCTGACAACCTTTGTTAAAAGATAAGATTTAAATGATAATGTTTCTTCTTTTGTATCAAAAGCACCTGCTACAAGCCAAGACTCTGAACATATTTCACCTGGTTTTGCGATTCTTGTATTTCCTTCATAATAAAAACCAACTGGTTTCGAAAAGTCTGTTTGACCGGCTATAGGTGCTTTAGGCACTAAAAATTTCCATTTATTTTTTATGTTGAATATATCTGAATAATCTTTTTCGTCTACGAAGCATATACCAATTCTTTGTGTAAAATGGCAAGGAATGCCTTTATTCACTGGAATATATGTTGTTGGTATGCCAAATGGCAATCGTGGATAAACTCTATCAGAAAGATGTTTTTTATATCCATAAGAATTTATTTTTTTAACTATATCAACAGCAAGATTGGAACGTATAAACGTATCAAACTCATCTAAAGGTCTGTTTGCAGTAATTGATACACCATTTGCAACATTAGTTACTTCGCATATGGTGTTTTTATCACGTTCCCACAGAAAATAACACGCACCTCCGGCTAAATCAACACCAGGAAAAACTTCTCTGAAATTTTCAAAATCAACCAATTTAGATATTTTCTTATCATTTAACATACTTTTTCTGAATTCGTCTAAGCCTTTGCCACCAGAAAACCATCGAGATGGTATAATCATTGTTATATAACGGGGTTTCAGTTTTTTGGCGGTATCGACGAATAGTTGATAAATTGGTTTAGAGCTTTTTCCTGTACCACCACCGTCATTTAACTGATACGGCGGATTTGAAATAATAACATCGAACTTCATGCCAAAAATCTCCTCGGGGTGTAATGTATGTATCCATTCATACGCATAATATTCACGTTCTTCGCCACGGTCGTACTGCGTTTCGGACGCACCGCAGAAAATGCATCTTCCGGATTTGTCGAACGAGTGGGGGATACGCTTGAAACGGATATTTCCGTCCGAATTTTCAAAGTGTGTTACAGAAAAAGCACTGTTTGCGTACTTACTGCAATAAAGGCTTCTGCGTGAGAGCAGGCTTGTAAGCTCGGTTATCGCAATGCCGTAAAGCTGATTTTTAAAAATATGGTCTATTCGCTGCTGTCTGTCGGGGATAACGGCTTCAAGACCTTTTATAAGGCGCTTTGCTATCTCACGAAGGTATACTCCCGTTTTCACGGCGGGGTCGAGAAACTTTGTATCGGGAGATGAGAAAAGCTCCTGCGGGAGCATATCGAGCATTTTGTTTACTATCTCCGGAGGTGTGAAAACCTCATCGTTTGAGAGATTGGCAAGGCAGGACAGAACATCGGGGTTGTATACCTTTTCGTAAAGTCCGCTTAAAATTCCGGTTGAAATATTATCAGCCATTTTCCCATAACCTCCTGTAGTTGCATATATATTTCCGTAAAAAAGTGCCCTCGCCTTCTGTGCTGTCGCTGAGGGTGAGCTGAGAAGCCTTTTCCTTATTGCCGTTCACCAGATCGTCAAAGCTGTAATCGCTGCGCTGTATATTACTGCCGAAAACGAATGCCCACTCGGAAAAGACTATATCCTGTTCGGTATCGTTGCAGTTTTCGTCTACGCACTTAAGAGTAAGGGCATTTCCGCAGACGATATTTCTTGACAGGATAAAGCGGACGGATTTTCTTGTATCATCGTTGCATTCTTTTTTGCAGACGGCTCTGTATTGCTTGTCCCACTGCTTAAACAGCCGTTCACGGCAGGTTTCGACATTATCAGCCATTATATCGACACCGTAAAGACTGCTTACCGCAAGGAGCGAGTATTTTTCATATTCAAGAGGACTGCGACCGTATTCAGACTTTACGACCGACAGCTTTCTTGCGAGAATTTCGGTAAGGAAATTGCCCGTTCCGCAGGCGGGTTCGAGAAAACGGCTGTCGATACGCTCGGTTTCCTGTTTTACAAGGTCGCACATTGCCTTTACCTCACGCTCGGCGGTGAAAACCTCGCCGTGTTCGGTAACACGTTGTCTGGATTTTATTTGTTGCTGCACTTAATCACCTTTTGTATTTAAGCAATTTATTCGGATAAAAATTGTCCATCATACAATAATAATAGCACAAAATTGCTCAATTAGCAACGATTTTATGAGATAATTTCATAAAATGCAATCAGAGGTGTGCTGTATGAATGAATTTGGCAACAGGCTGAAGAAAATCAGAATAGAAAAGAATATGTCGCAAAAGGACTTTGCAAGCAGGGCGAATATAGATAAAAGTATGATGTGCAGATATGAAAACGGAGACAAACGTCCGACGTATGAGGCTCTTTGCTCAATTGCAAGAGAACATAATATATCGCTTGACTATCTTTGCGGCTTACAGCAATCCGGAACGGTTTCGCTTATCGGGCTTACGGACGGGCAGGCTGACTGTGTTCGCTTGCTTATAGACGCTTTTCACGAATACAACAATACAGTAAGAAAAAGGCTCAGCGATGAGCAGTACAGGGTACTCGGTCAGATACTGGCGGAATTTCTGAAATAAATGCAAAGCACCGCCGGCACTGTTTTTCGTGCCGGCGGTGCTTGAAAATCGTATAAGAAAAGCGGTCACGGGGCTGTATCTTTCCCTGTGACCGCTTGATTGTTTAATTTATGTCTGCTCACGCTTTTTGAGTATCTTGCGGAATACTGTTTATCACGCTGCCGAGCGGCAGGCGGCTTTGACAGATTTATAGAAAGCTATACAAGATGCCTTGCGGTTGAACGTTCGGCAGTTGACAATCTTTGATAAGTTCAAGAAAGACCGCACCTTTATATCAGTGCGGTTTTTCTGTTGTTACGGACATTGATTAAACATTGAATATTCAGCTGCGTTGTGATATACTTAAACCATAAAGATATAAAACGCATAAACCTTGCTCATGATGAAATTTCTAAATATCGGATGGAATACCGTGTTTGAAAAAATACCCGTAAAATAAATAACGTCACAGCAAAAAAGTCAGAATTCCGCTTGTTGACGATAATGATATCGACATATAGAATTATTGCGGTAAACAAAGAAGAATGAACTCTCTTATACTACAGAAACAGGAAGAGGTAATTGCTTTGGCACAATTTGATATAAAGGATGCTGTACTGAAAAAATGTCTGCTAAAAGAGGACGAAACTGTCATTACCGTGCCTGACGGTGTAACGACCATAGGCAAGGACGCCCTCTGCGGCTTACAGAGCGTTATTGCCGTTACGCTCCCGGAAAGTCTGAAAGTCATAAACGACGGCGCATTCTACGGCTGTTCATCGCTGACTTCTGTCACGTTGCCGGGCAGTGTTGAACGGCTCGGAAGCTGTGCTTTCGCCCAGTGCAGTGCACTCAATACAATATATCTTGATAATAAACTTACGGAAATCGGGAATTCTGCTTTCTGGGGATGCACAAGCCTTGAAAGTATTGACATTCCCGCAGGCGTTACTAAGATAGGATATAATCTTTTCGGCAGTTGCCTGTCGCTGATATCGGTATCTCTGCCCGATACAGTCACAGAGCTTGATGAGCGAGCATTCAAAGAGTGTACAAGCCTTGCTTGTATCACGCTTCCCGACAGTTTGATTAAAATAGGAAATATGGCATTTCTGAACTGCCACAACCTGAAATCGGTAAATATTCCCGACAGGTTGGAAAGTATAGGAGAAAAGGCATTCTTTATGTGCGAAAGCCTGCATGAACTTGAGATCCCGGACGGCATAGCTTCAGTCGGCGGCGACGCATTTTCCGATTGTGTAAGCGTTACCGTCAGAAGCACGATCAGCGGGAAACCGCTTTATAAAGCAGTTACGGCGACCGACGGATCATCGGCGTACAATTTTATACTGCGTAATATCTGGGACAAAGGCGGTTTTGACTTTACGGCGCAGGATAATTATTTCCCCGCTTTGCAGGACGAAAACCTTCAATATGCGATAGCGTTTTCACGTCTTATGTACAGAGTGAATCTCAGTGCCTCAGCAGAGGAGCATTACCTTGATTTTCTGCATAATAATGCGGAAAACGCCGTGCGTTACTGTATTACGCAGGACAGTGCCGAGCTACTCGGAATATGCAAGGAAAACGGCTTGATCACCGCCGGGAATGTAACAGGGCTTATTGAATTTGCAGACGAGCAGGGTAATACCTCTGCCGCCGCATTTCTTCTGACGGTTGCAAACAGTCCGGAACACGACAATTTTTGCGACACGCTGTCATCACTGGAACTATAAGCCTTATATGTGACTTTTGTCGGACACTGTTTGTGATATAATTCGGAAAGGAGTTTTCTTTGGTTAAATTTTATTATAAAGACTTCAATCTGCTGAAATGCACACCGGAAGCCGATGATACGGAGATCATTGTCCCGAAAGGCATTTTTATGATAGATAAAAATGCCTTTCGGGGGTGCGGTTCAATAAAGCGGATCGTCATACCGAACGGCGTAAAGTCACTTGACTGTACATTCTGCGACTGTGTAAGCCTTGAGGAACTGGTTATACCGTTGAGCGTCACATTTATCGACAGTAAAGCATTTGACGGTACAGGATTTCTTGAAAACCGCAAGGAAGAGTTCGTCAGTGTCGGCGGTATTCTGTTGAAATATAACGGAAATGAAGAAAACCTCATTATACCTGACAATATACGGGCAATATTAGCCTTCGTTTTTTGTGAATGTAATACGCTTAAATCGGTGAAACTGCCTGATGGTATAAGCGAAATATTTGCCGGTACATTTTATTCCTGTACAAATCTGGAAACAGTTATCATGCCGGACAGCCTTATCAAAATACGTTTATCTGCTTTTGAAAAATGCACTTCTTTGAAAAATGTGATTTTCGGCAGAAATCTTCGTAATATACACGGCGCCGCTTTTGCGGGATGTACCTCGCTGAAGACGCTGACTATTCCCGATACGGTGCGAGTTATAGAGCAACACGCATTTGCAAACTGCACTTCCCTTGAAAATGTGACGCTAAGTGAAAATACCTTTATTTCACGGAGAATTTTTTACGGTTGCGAAAAAATACATATTTACTCATCTCAGACAGGCAATGAAATAACCGATTGGTACAACGGGATAACTTATTGAATCGACAAAGGAAGTGATTTTACGGATAAGGAATACGAAAAGGCAAAGGAGCGTGCCGAGAAGCTCTCGGCGCTTGCAGCCGACATACTTATGCTGTCCCGCAATACGCTTGCCGTAAATCTCAGATTTCTTGACAACGCAATTAATAAGCTACCGCTGAAACCGTCAATCATAACCGAAACTGTTGCTACTGACGGCAGATACATTTTCTATGACGAAAGCTATGTGCTGAAAAGCTATAAATCCGGATATAATCTGACACGGGCATATCTTCACATGATGCTTCATTGCGTGTTCCGCCACAATATTGTCGGTACGCTTGTAGACACGCTCAGGTGGAATCTGGCGTGCGATATTGCCGCTGAGAATATCATGAATGAGCTCGATATAAAGGCGCTTTCTTCGCCCCGACAAGTCAGACAGGGTAGTATTATCGACAAAATCAAAACGGATTGCCGGTTTGTCACCGCAGAGAAGATATATGATTATCTCCTGAGGAATGTTGACGATTTGCAGGTCTATGCCTGGTCGGAGCTGTTTGCGGAAGATGACCACAGAATCTGGTATGCAAAGCCGCCTGAAACAGAAGCTTCAACGCAGATCAAAAGCAATCAGGACAGCAAGGACGGCAACAGCCGGAACAGTAATGACATGAATTCTGATAACGGACAGTCGGGCAATGATACGGATAACAGCAATGGCAGCAGCAGAAACGGTAACGCAGAAAATCCCGGAAATGAAGATGGAACGGGAAATGATATGCAGATGTCAGCTGAAACCGCCTCACAGCTTGAAAAGGACTGGAAAGAAATTTCGGAGAAAATGCAGATCGAAATAGAAGCGTTTTCAAAGGAAAAAGGCGATACAAGGGGCAGCTTCATTCAGAATCTGAACGCCGTCAACCGTGAGAAATACGACTATACGCAATTTCTGAAAAAATTCTCTGTAATGGGAGAAGCGATGCGTGTAAACGATGATGAGTTTGATTATATCTTCTACACCTACGGACTGAAATTATATGAGCGTATGCCGCTTATAGAACCGCTTGAATACAAGGAAGTAAAGCGAATAAAGGAATTTGTTATAGCAATCGATACATCGGGTTCGGTATCAGGTGAGCTTGTACAGAAATTTATTCAGAAGACGTACAATATCCTCAAAAACGAGGAAAGCTTTTTCACAAAGATAAATCTTCATATTATCCAGTGCGACACGGACATACAGGAGGACAGAAAGATAACCTCGCAGGAAGAGTTTGACGATTATCTTGCTACAATGAAATTGCACGGATTCGGCGGTACGGATTTCCGCCCGGTATTCGCTTATGTTGATAAGCTGATACAAAGCAAAGAGTTTACAAATCTCAAGGGGCTTATTTATTTTACAGACGGATACGGGGATTTTCCCGCAAGAAAACCGCCGTATGAAACGGCATTTGTATTCATAGACGATGAGTACAATAATCCCGATGTTCCGCCGTGGGCGATAAAGCTTGTTCTTCCGTCGGATGAGATCTAAAGGAGCAGAGTATGAATATAAAAGAAGCAAAAGAACAGATAAAGAATGCCATGACGGCATATTTCACAAAGGACGAAACGGGCGGCTATGCGATTCCTGTTGAAAAACAACGCCCTGTATTTCTGATGGGACCTCCCGGAATAGGCAAGACTGCGATAATGGAGCAGGTAGCGTCGGAAATGGGAGTAGGTCTGCTGTCATACTCCATGACGCACCACACAAGGCAATCCGCACTCGGACTGCCATTCATTGTACACAAGAATTACGGCGGTAAGGAATATGACGTGTCGGAGTACACTATGTCGGAAATCATCTCGGCAGTGTATGACCTTATGGAAAATACGGGTGTAAAAGAGGGAATACTGTTCCTTGATGAGATAAATTGCGTATCAGAAACGCTCGCCCCGATTATGCTCCAGTTCCTGCAATACAAGGTGTTCGGCAGACACAGAGTGCCTGACGGCTGGATAATAGTCACTGCGGGAAATCCGCCCGAATACAATAATTCCGTCCGTGAGTTTGACATTGTAACGTGGGACAGACTGAAAAGAATTAACATCGAGCCTGATTTTACAGCGTGGAAAGAATACGCTTACAAGGCGGGCGTTCATGCCTCTGTGCTTACCTATCTTGAAATTAAGAAAGCGGATTTTTACCGCATAGAAAGTACGGTTGACGGAAAATCGTTCGTTACGGCGAGAGGTTGGGAAGACCTGTCGCAGATGATAACCCTGTATGAGAAAAATAATATCAAGGTCGACATAAAGCTTATTCGTCAGTACATACAGCACGACATGACAGCGAGAAGCTTTGCGGCATATTACGACCTATTCAATAAGTACAGGAGCGACTATCAGATAGACGAGATACTCAGCGGCAATGCAAGTGACAGCATAAAAGACAGGGCTGAAAACGCAAAGTTTGACGAGCGTTTATCCCTGCTCGGACTTATCCTTGACAGCGTTACGGCATCGGCAAAGCAGGTAACAGACGGCGAGGATATGCTCCGTGAAACGCTTGTAACGCTGAAAGAATTCAAACTGAGAACGCATGACAGCGATATTTCCGCAGAAAAGCTGATGAATGAGCTTATAGCGGTAAAGAAAAATGAGCTTGAAAACGGCAAGCAGTCGTCAAGCATTTCCGTATCACGTCAGAAAACGCTCGCAAGAGCAATATCACAGCTTGAGAATATGACTGCGCTCACAGTCGGCAAGGACGGAAAAACGGCGTTTGCGGATATCAGGAGCAGATATGACAGTCTTGTGTCTGAACTTAAAATTTCAGCGAAAACGGCACAGGATAAGATGTCAAACGCATTTATTTTCTGCAATGAAGTGTACACCGACGGACAGGAAATGCTGATACTTGTAACCGAGCTTACCGCAAACAGCCACACGGCAAGATTTATTTCCGAGTTTGGATGTAAGGAGTATTACGAGCATAACAAGGCTCTGCTGTTTATCGACAGAAGCAAGGAAATTATGCAGAGACTAGAGAAGTTCGGGGAGATATAAACTGAACTGTGCAGCGCTTCATTTTATAAACAAACATACTTTTGCTACAAGCTGAAATGCCGCCCTGATGGGCGGCATAGAGAGTCTGAATAATAAACTGTGTAAATGTCAATAATCTCCACAAAGAAATTTGGAGGTAAATTGGTATGAAAAAACAGAAATCATGGATTAAGCGAAAAGGAAATAGAGCTTGTGAAGCTGCTTATTGCGTATTCCCAGCTTGCGATTTTCTTTGAGGACAGGTTTGCAGCCTGACGGCTGATGAGGGTTCCACCCTCAAACTCCCGAGGTTTATCCGCTTTGGGAATATCCAGTGAAGATGAAGAAAAGCAGCAACATTTCTGTCACTGCTCTTCACCGTTTTATTCCGCAGCCTACGTCGGGGCGCTCCCCAACGTTGCCCTGTTTGGACTGCATCTTTAGTATGGTCAGAATTTTGGCGATTATTGCGTTTATACGGTTATTTTTTCATACCCGTAATACCTTTACAAAATCAAAATTACACCAAAGTTCTTTTGCAAATGTCAATAACTTAGCCTTACGCTTTTTTATGGATTCCAACGTCCACACATCATCAATCATGAATTCTTCAAGCTCATTCTGGCACTTATATGGTGCTTTCGCAAAGTATTTTGAGTTCTTTTCATCAACATCTTTTTTACCTTTACTTGAGTTAGCCGACT
>OMAY01001321.1_pt1 | contig 11992 bp, 9 predicted proteins | sample 1673611 | NCBI WGS metagenome assembly OMAY01 (sample SAMEA103958117, study PRJEB25191) | human gut metagenome | biome: human-associated habitat [ENVO:00009003]; feature: intestine environment [ENVO:2100002]; material: feces | place: Germany | collected 2013/2015
GACTTCAAGATAGTAAATGAGGAGGAGGACAGCATAGTCCGTCTGTCCGTCAAGCGAATATATTTCAACTCTATCGCAGAGGAAAATGAGATAATCGACACAAATGAAGCAGACGAGTTTTTGACGGCGCTGTACGTATTTGATGAGTCGGAGCTTTATCATTGCAAGAAAGAAATCACAGAGCAGAAGCAGGTCTCAGCGCTTGTATATATTGACAACTATGATGAGGCACTCGACAGCATAGAGGACGTAAAGAGGTCACTGCTCGTTGCACTTATCGACAGGCGTGTAAACCAGTATTTTGCCAAGTATGACGGACTTGTCAGAAAGATAGAAAACGACAAATACTTCGTGGTGTTCAAGTACAAGTACCTTGACAGCATGAAGGAGGACAAGTTCAAGGTGCTCGACGAGGTCAAGGCTATAAAGGTCGGCAACGAGATGGCGGTCACGCTCAGTATCGGAATCGGTATAAAGAGCGATAAGTATAATGAAAACTACGTATATGCGCGAAATGCCATAGACTTGGCCCTCGGACGAGGCGGTGATCAGGTAGTTATAAAGGATCATGACGATATCCTGTATTTTGGCGGCAAGTCAAAGCAGGTGGAGAGCAAGACAAGGGTAAAGGCAAGAGTCAAGGCACAGGCGCTTCAGGAAATCATTGAGACCTGTGAGAACGTACTTATCATGGGCCACAGCATCACAGATGTAGACTCGCTTGGAGCAGGCATAGGTATATACTGTGCAGCCAAGAATCTCGACAAAAAGGCACAGATAGTAATAAATGACCCGACAAGCTCAGTCAGACCTCTCATGGAGACATTTTCAGAGGCAAAGGGCTACCCGGCGGATATGTTTATAAACAGCGAAGAAGCTCTTGAGATGGTGAGCAAGGATACTCTTGTCATGGTGGTGGACACCAACAGGCCAAGCTACACAGAGTGCCCTGAGCTCCTCAGAAAGACTGGAAAGATAGTCGTATTTGACCACCACAGACAAAGCAGCGAGATAATAGAGAATCCTATACTCTCATATATCGAGCCGTATGCATCAAGTGCGTGTGAGATGGTAGCAGAGGTATTGCAGTACTTCAACGACGGAGTCAAGATTAATGCGACAGAGGCCGACTGCATCTACGCAGGAATCCTCATCGACACCAACAACTTTATGACGAAGACAGGCGTGCGTACATTTGAGGCGGCAGCCTTTTTGAAGCGCTCAGGTGCAGAGGTAACACGCGTCAGAAAGATGCTTAGAAATGACATGGCATGCTACAAGGCAAGAGCCGAGGCAGTACGCCATGCAGAGGTATACAGGGGCTCGTTTGCCATATCGGTATGCCCTAGCGAGAATGTGGAGAGCCCGACAATCGTCGGTGCACAGGCAGCAAATGAGCTGCTAAACATCATAGGAATCAAGGCATCATTTGTGCTCACGGAGTACAATGACAAGATTTATATCAGCTCTCGTTCAATCGACGAGATAAATGTCCAGATAATCATGGAGAAGCTGGGCGGTGGCGGACACTTAAATGTGGCAGGCGCGCAGCTGACAGGCGTTACTATCGTGCAGGCAAAGCGCATGATACAGGATACACTGGACGAAATGCTAAAAGAAGGAGACATAGAAGAATGAAAGTAATCTTATTACAGGACGTAAAACCATTAGGCAAAAAAGGCGAGATAGTAAACGTAAGTGACGGCTACGCCAGAAACAATATCATACCTAAAAAGCTCGGAGTAGAGGCTACTCCAAAGAACCTAAATGACTTAAAGCTTCAGAACCAGCACGCTGACAAGGTAGCACAGGAAAACTACGAGAGTGCACTTGCGCTCGCAAAGGTCGTAGAGAGCACAAAGGTAGTAGTAAAGCTGCGCTCAGGAGAGGGCGGCAGGACCTTCGGCTCCATTTCCACCAAGGAGATTTCGGCTGCGGCAAAGGAGCAGCATGGCTTAGAGCTCGACAAGAAAAAGATGCAGCTTAACGAGTCAATCAAGGCACTCGGAAACTATGAGGTGCCTGTCAAGCTTCATCCAAAGGTAACAGCAAACCTCACAGTATCAGTAGTTGAAGGATAGGAGGAATCCCCTTGGAAGAAGCATTAATCAAACGAATAATGCCAAACAGCCTTGAGGCAGAGCAGTCCGTGGTCGGCTCCATGATTATGAGCAAGGATGCCATAGTGACCGCCAGCGAGATGCTCCTTAAGGAGGATTTTTATCATCAGCAGTACGGCATCATATTTGAGACCATGGTTGAGCTCTTTACAGAGGGGCAGCCTGTAGATCTCGTCACACTCCAGAATCGTTTAAAGGAAAAGGATGTGCCGCAGGAAATACAAAGCCTTGACTTTGTGAGAACTCTCGTCACCAGTGTGCCGACCTCTGCCAACATCAAGTACTATGCCAATATCGTAAAAGAAAATGCCATAAAGCGAAAGCTCATCCATGTGACAGAGGACATAGAGAACGAGTGCTACGCCGGCAAGGAATCGCTCGAGAGCGTGCTCGACAAGACAGAGCACGATGTATTTGAGCTGCTTTCCACAAGGCAGACAGGTGACTACGTGCCAATCCGTACTGTAGTCATGAATGCCCTCGAGAAAATCGAAAAAGCAGCACAGCAGGAGGGCACCGTAACAGGAATCCCTACAGGCTTCATAGACCTTGACTACAGGACAGCGGGACTTCAGCCGTCAGATCTCGTGCTCGTGGCAGCCCGTCCGTCAATGGGAAAGACAGCCTTCGTGCTCAACATAGCACAGCATGTGGCATTTCATGCACATCTGTGTACAGCCATATTCTCACTCGAGATGTCGAAGGAGCAGCTCGTAAACCGTCTGTTCTCACTCGAATCAAAGGTAGATGCGCAGGCACTGCGTACAGGAAATCTGTCTGATGCCGACTGGGAAAAGCTGGTCGAGGGAGCCGGAATCATCGGAGACTCCGAGCTCATCATAGACGACACTCCGGGTATCAGCATATCAGAGCTTCGAAGCAAGTGCCGTAAATACAAGCTCGAACATGACTTAAAGCTCGTCATCATCGATTACCTGCAGCTCATGACTTCCGGCAAGGCCGTGGAAAGCCGCCAGCAGGAAGTGTCTGATTTCTCGCGTGCATTGAAGCTGCTTGCCAAGGAATTGGAAGTGCCGGTGGTGGCGCTGAGCCAGCTGAACCGTGGCCCCGAAATGCGTCAGGATAAAAAGCCGCAGCTTTCGGATTTGCCCGACGTGGTGTTCCTCGTGCACAGGCCGGACGCCTACGACAAGGAAGATCGCCCGGGCGAGGCCGATATCATCATGGCGAAGCATCGTAACGGTCCGACGCAGACGTTCAATCTCGCGTTCCTTGGCGCATACTCCAAGTTCAAAGATATGCCGCAGGACTACCAGAGCCAACAGGAGGTATAGCATGGCGTGGAACTCATTCGCAACGCCGTTGATCGGCAAGGCCGTGCGTGCGGCCTCCCGCCTGGCACATGGCGGCGGCAGCGCGTTCCCCGGCAAAATCGTGGAACGGATCGACCCGCAATTCCTCGCACGCACCCTGCAGCAGCTACCGCTCGGCGTGGTGCTCGTATCCGGCACGAACGGCAAAACCACCACCACGCGCATGGTGGCAAGCATGCTGGAATCGTTGGGATTGAAGGTATTCACCAATCCGACCGGATCGAATTTCACCCGCGGCGTGGTCTCGTCGCTGCTGGCCGAAGTCTCGCTCGGCGGCAAACTGGACGCCGACATCGCCGTACTGGAACTCGACGAAGCGTACGCGGTGCATTTCGTCAAACAAGTGCAACCCGACTACTGCCTGCTGCTCAACGTGATGCGCGACCAGCTCGACCGTTTCGGCGAAATCGACAATACCGCACGACTGCTGAGCAAAGCCGCCGAAGCGACCACCGGAACCGTAGTGCTCAATCGTGAGGATCCACGCATCGCACGACTTGCTGACGTCGCACATACTGAAGATGGTGTGGAAGTGCGCTATTTCGGTCTTGACGGGTCGTTGCGCAGCTTCTTCCCGTCCGACGACGACATGCGCACGACAGTCGATACTGCATCGTCCGCAAATATTGAGATTGACGATGCTGCAGTGATTGCGAAAACTGGGGAAAATGCAGAAAAATCGGAAGATGCGGCAATTGCGGAACAGCTACCAGCTGACGTGACCTTGCTTGCCGTGGGCGACCATCGTGCCAGTTTCGGCATCGACGGTGAAACGTACGAAACCGGTGTGAGACTGGAAGGCGTGTACAACCTGTACAACGCGGCGGCCGCGCTGGCCGTCGTGCGAGCGGTCGTAGCCGATGCGCAAGCAATGTTCCTGCCGTTCGAGCAGAACGTAACCGACGAACTATTGCGACAAGTGGGAATCTCACAGCGCATGATCGACTTCGCGCATTCCACCACGCAAGCCATGATCGACGCGGCAGCCGAAGTCACTCCGGCGTTCGGACGCGGCGAGGTCATCGACGTGAACGGCTCGCCGGTGGAGCTGCTGCTCGTCAAAAACCCCATGGGATTCCGTCTGTCGCTCGCATCCTTCACCCCTGAAGGCTGCGACACCATGATCGCCATCAACGACGAATACGCCGACGGGCGTGACATGAGCTGGCTGTGGGACGTGGACTTCTCCTCGCTGCGAGACACCGGTGTGGCCATGGTTTCGGGCGTGCGTGCCTGGGACATGGCGTTGCGCCTCGAATACGATCAGGTGCCGGTGAATAGCGTCAACACGGAACTTGAAGAGGCCGTCTCAACGTTCGTGAACGCGAATCCGGGCACCCCCAAGCACATTTACTGCACATACACGGCAATGCTCAAAACGCGAGCCGCGCTCGGCAAAATCGCCGAAGTCGCCGACGCTGGCGTGGGCAAATAACAGCGCGAATCCGCGCAACGCATGAAAACGCATGAAGAACGTATGAACCGCATGAGGGAGACGATATGAGCCAGGTAATCGACATCGTGTCGCTATATCCGAAAGACATGAACATTTACGGCGACTCCGGCAACGTGCTCACCATCCAGCGCCGTCTCGCCCTATACGGCTACGAGCCGCGCGTGCACGCCTACAATCAGGGCGACGCGTGGCCCGAACACGTCGACATGATTCTGGGCGGCGGCGGCCAAGACACCGGCCAGAAGAAAATCATCGACGACTTCTTCAAACGCGCCGACCTGCTGCGATCGCTGGCCGCCGGCGGCACCCCCATGCTCATGATTTGCGGTCTGTACCAGCTGTTCGGCGAATATTTCGAAACGGTGGATGGCTCCCGACTCGACGGCATCGGCGTGATCGGCGCGTACACGGTCGGGCAGGAAGTGCGCATGATCGGCAATCTGACCGAGCATTCCGCCGATTTCGGTGACATCATCGGCTACGAAAACCATTCCGGCCAAACCTTCCTGCGCGAAGGCGTGCAGCCGCTCGGCACCGTCGACGCGGATAGCACCGGCAATAATGGCGAGGATCATACGGAAGGCGCCCGCGTCAACAATGTGATCGGCACATACATGCACGGCTCGCTGCTGCCGAAAAACCCCGCGATCGCCGATTTTCTGATCCGCACCGCCGCAGAACGCCGGTATGGTTCGTTCGATCCGGCCGCTGCAGGGCAGACGGAAGCGCAGCGTGCGGAACTTGATCGCATCAACACGATTGCCAGCAATGCGCGTCGCGTGGCCATGTCACGCCCGCGCTGATTGTTTTCGCGCTGTTTCGTAGTTTTCGCGTTTTCGTACGCTGTGAGCATACGGCAGCGAGTCTTCCGCAGAATTGTAACGATTGACTAGTTTCGTTGACGTTATTTGTGAAGAAAATGCGATAGAGTGGGTACCACCATCACCTAAGGAGGTAATCATGGCTGATTTTGATTTTGGTGACGGCCTGCGTAAGGTCTTCCTCGCCGGCGTTGGCGCTTTGGCGACCACGGTTGAGAAGAGCCAGGAAATCGTTGATGATCTCGTCAAGAAGGGCGAGCTGACCGTCGAACAGGGCAAGGCCCTCAACGCCGAACTCAAGCACAAGGTCGCGGAGGCCAAGGAATCCTCTGAAGCCAAGGCTGCAGAGGAAACCAAGGAAGCCGAACCTGAAGCCAAAGCCGAGTAACGTTCAATCGTTCACATCGCCGTCTGCTCGTCGCATCACGTTCAGACGGCGATTTGTTATGCGGAACTTGCGAAACATGCGAACGGCCGTGTGCGGAACGTAAGAAACGTGCGAAACATGCGAATCGCATGAAATACGCGGGACGCAAGTCTCCTCATGAATCCCACTCATCGTAATCCGACCAACGTTTGCGAGCAGCGATATGTCTTTGAATTCTCCGATCGAGCCGGATGCGGCCCGACCCGAAAGCGTGGAGCCGGTCACACTTTCCGACCGAGTCAACGCGGTGATCAATCCGACGGCGAACCCCTCGTCCGACGCGGCTGCGGCAACGGCAGCCAAATCCGCGGGAAAAACGGGAATCCCGCAATCGCAAGGCAAGCAGAACGACGCAACCTTTACGCAATCCGAAACCATCGGACTGTTCGGCCCGCGTAAAGACTCATTCTCGCAGCGCTACCACCTGACTCGTCGAGGCAAACTGAAGCGACTTGCGCAAATCGCGCAAATCGTCAACCAATTCGACATTGTGCACGGCCTGACCCCCGTCAAAATGCGGCTCATGTTCGAAGCGCTTGGCCCAACTTTCGTGAAAGTCGGACAGATCCTGTCCATGCGCTCCGAAATCCTGCCCCAATCGTTCTGCGACGAACTCGCCAAACTGCGCGCCGACGCCGACCCCATGCCGTACGGCACCGTCCTGCAAGTGCTGGAAGACGAATACGGACGCCCGGCAGGCGAAATCTTCGACCATATCGACGCCACACCGCTCGGATCGGCAAGCCTCGCGCAAGTGCATCGTGCGAAACTCACTACCGGAGAAGATGTGGCCGTCAAAGTGCAACGCCCGGGCGTGCGCGAAACCATGGCACAGGATGTGTCCATCATGCGCACCATCGCACGAATAGCCGCCAAAACCATGCCCAGCGCCCAAGTGGTCGATCTCTCCGGCGTGGTCGAAGAACTGTGGGACACCTTCGAAGCCGAAACCGACTTCATGATCGAAGCGCGAAATCTGGCGGAATTCAAACGATTCTGCGAACACTACAAATACATGGACTGCCCGAAGCCATACTCCGACCTGTGCACCGAACACGTGGTGGTCATGGACTACGTCGAAGGCATTTCCGTCTCGCATCCTGATGAGCTCATCGAAGCGGGCTACGATCTGAAGGAAATCGGCACCAAACTGGTCGACAATTACGCCACGCAAGTGCTTGACGAAGGCTTCTTCCACGCGGATCCGCACCCGGGCAACATCATGGTGCGCGGCGGGCAGATCGTGCTGCTCGACCTAGGCATGACGGGCCGGCTTAATGCCAAAACCCGTTCCGTCTTGAAAGACATGATTTTCGCGGTCGCCAAACAGGATTCGCCCGCGCTTGCCGACGGTCTGCTGCGTTTCGCCGGTGCCGAGGCCGATCCGGAGGATTATCCGGCGTTATTGGCCGACTTGGATGTGATCGTCAAGGAATTCGGCACAGTGGATTTGGCCGAGCTGGATATCGCCGCCATGCTCACCGCATTGACGCAAATGGCGCAACGACACGGCATTGAAGTGCCGAGCACCGTCACCACGGTCGGGCGTGCGCTGGTCACTTTGGAAGGCCTGCTCGACGAGTTCATTCCAGACGTGAATATGATTCAGATCATCTCCGACCATATCGCCGCAAGCACGTCGAAGAAGGATTTCGCCAAGGATGAGGCGAAATCGCTGGTTATCGAAGGTCATCAGGCGCTGCACAGCCTGCTCGCTGCCGCCAATGAGCTGAAAGTGGCCTCCCGTATGCTTACGCGCGGCCAGTTGCGCGTGAATATGGAGATGGTCGGTTCGCAGGAACCGATCCATCTGCTTGCCAACATGGTGAACAGGCTTACGATGGCGCTGATCGTCGTCGGATTGTTCATCGGCTCGTCGATTGTGTACTATGCGGGCATCAAACCGGTGATTTTCGGTATTCCGATCGTTGGTTTCCTCGGCTATGTGATCGCGTTCGTTTTGTCCGTCTGGATCGTGTTCGACATTTACTTCAAGGGACGTTCCAACAAAAAGCGATGACGCTAGTCTAGGGGGAGAGTGGATTCGCGTTGGATGAGGCGGCAGGGAAGGTATTCCGTGCCGTGGTGGGGCTGGCCGTTGATGGCGTCCATCAGGTAGCGGGCGGCTTTGCGGCCGATGAGTTCCGTTTCATTGTCGATGCTGGTCAGCGGCGGGCGGGAGCTCTTGGTGAGCACGTCCCAATTATCGTGGCCGATCACCGCCACATCCTCAGGAATGCGTAGATGCTGCGACTTCAACGCGTCAATGCATCCTCGTGCCAGCTGATCGCTCTGGCATACCACGGCGTCGAACTTCACGCCTTGGTCGAGCAGCAGTCTGGTGGCGGCACGCCCCCAATTCTCGTCCCAACGGCCATAGCGAATCGGGCCAGCCGGTTCCAAACCAACCTCGGCCAACGCTTCCAACGCGCCCTTGGTGCGGTCGGTGGAGGCCGTATACGTTTCATCGCCGCCAATAATGGCGATACGGTTGCGTCCGCACGAAATCAAATGATTTACGGCCATGCGCCCGGCGTCCACATTGTCACACGTCACCGAACAATCGTTGGTGTCGGTGGAAGGACCATACACATACACCAGCGGCACGCCCCAATCACGCCCCAGCGACGGGCGCGGATTCGTCTCGCACTGCACAATCAGCAGGCCGTCCACTTTCAGCGACAGCAGTTTCTCTACATGGCTGCGTTCCAGCGCATCGTCACCGCGAGCATTGGCGAGTAGTACCGATGTCGATTGTGCGCGCAGCTCGTTTTCGGCGCCAATAAGAATAGGCGTGGAGAAACGGCCTTGCAGATCGGAAGTGACCAAACCGATGGTTCCGCTTCTGCCGCTTGCCAACGATTGCGCCAGCTTGTTCGGGGAATAGTTGAGTTGCCGCGCTGCCTCCATCACGCGCTCGCGGGTGTCTTCACTGACGCGCGGTTTGCCATGCAGCGCCTTTGAAGCCGTTGCCAAAGACACGTTGGCCAGCGCTGCTACATCTTCAAGCCTTGCTGTTGAGTGAGTATCTGCAGTTGCCATGATGTTCCCCTTTTTTACGGTGTGACGAAAACGTTGGCTGCGCGTCGATGCGCTTCGCCGCCCTTGTATTGCGTAATATTATACGACAAAACTGCGAAAGTTTTCGCATTGTGTCAAAAAGTGGACAAAACGGCTTTATATAGCCGATTGCTGACATTTTCACTTGCAAATTGCGAAACTTTCGCATTTGCGAAAATGAACACATTTTTCTTTCGCATTTTCTGCATCTCACGTCATTTTTTGCTGTCATAAACGATTCTTAAAATGCTAAGAATCGTTTATTTATAACGGTTTTATCGATATGAATACCTTTGCATTCTGATGTGCGAAAGCGATTTTGCAAAATCTGGAGAAAACCATATACTGAGAAAAGGCTTTCGCACTACGGTTCAATCGAAGGAGAACAACCGGAAATCGTGAAGGCAGACGGCGGAAGGCCCGCCGGATGGCTCAAAGCTGAGCGATACATAGAGAAAGAAGTAGACATGGTGTCTTTCAACAAGGTCACTCGCGTTATTGCCGGCATCGCGGCAACCGCGTTGCTTATTCCGATGGCTGCATGCGGCGGTGGTTCCAGCAGTGGTGGATCCGCGGCTCCGGCCGATATTCCGGCAGCCGGCACTGATGACGGCACTGAGATCACTCTGTGGACCCGTTCTCCGCTGGAGCGTCAGGCCAAGAACGCGGTGAAGGCCTACAACGCCTCCCACAAGAACCAGGTCAAGCTGGAAATCATTCCGAACGACGATATGGAAGGCAAGGTTGGTGGTGCTTCCCAGACCGATTCCCTTCCGGACATTCTCGCCGGTGACGTGGTGCGTATTCCGTACTGGGCTTCTGAAGGCATCTTCACCGACATCACCAAGCAGATCGACGGACTCGACAACAAGTCCGACCTGCAGCAGGGCCACATTGAAGCCGGTACCGTGGATGGCAAGGAATACACGCTGCCGTTCATCACCGACGTTTCCGTGATGGTATGGAACAAGAATCTGTACAAGGAAGCAGGTCTTGACCCGGAGAAGGGTCCGAGCAGCATCGACGAGTTCGTTGAGCAGGCCAAGGCGGTCGCGGCCCTCAACAAGGACGGCGTGGCAGGCTCCTACTTGGCCGGCCAGTCCGGTGGCGCTCTCGTGTTCGACCTGTTCCCGTCCGTGTGGGCTGACGGCGAATCCGTGATGAACGCAGATGGCACCGAAGCCACCCTCGACAACGATTCCATGAAGGCCGTGCTCGACGCCTACAAGGAACTCGCCAACACCACCAACGGCTTGGGCGCAGGTTCCAAGGAAGAAACCGGTGCCACCTGGACCGCTCCGTTCGCCAACGGCAACATCGGTGTGATGCCGTATCCGAACACCTCCTCCACCGCACTGTTCGAAGCTGAGAAGGACGGCGGCTTCGAAGTGGGTGTCACCCCGATCCCGGGCACCAAGGAAGGCAAGACTTCCACGTTCCTCGGCGGCGATGCCATGGGCATCTCCAAGGACTGCAAGCACGTCGCTCAGGCTTGGAACTTCCTCGCATGGCTCATGAGCGATGATGCCCAGAAGGAAGTCTTCGCAGCCAACGGCGACACCGCATCCAACATCCAGACCCTGAAGACCGCCTACGACGATGCCGATCCTCGCGTCCAGACCATCAACTCCGTAATCATCGACGGCAATGGCCAGACCCCGAAGTCCGCAGCTTTCAATGAGGCCTTCAACGCAGCCGGTTCCCCGTGGCAGCTGCTCATCCAGAACGCAGTCTGGGGCGATGGCGATCTCAAGGCCGACAACCAGGCCATCACCGACGTGCTGGATCAGTGAGGTGAGCCACTGAAAACAAACTTCTCCTCCTTTTTCTCCTTTCCCCGATTTACATAACTTAAGAACAACTGAATATCGAATAATTGAATATCGAAAACAAAAATCGACAGACCACAGTTGTGGTCTGCCATGGAGATCGACAATACTTCAAAAACAATGTCGGTCTTCATGGCGGATTTCAACGGCCGCACGAGACGGAATCGCACTTCCAAACGCATATCCAATCGCTTGGCCATTTATGTCGAAAACCCCGAACGATTCAAGAGAGAGTCGCCAAAAGTGTTCCAAGGAGGGAATATGACTACTGTTTCCAAGAACGCTGCGCCAGTGAAGACGCATCGTTCCAAGGCCAAGGCGGAGGCAACCCGTCGTGGCCTGCTGTATGCGCTGCCTGATTGGCTGATGATCATCATGCTGTTCTTCGTGCCAATCGTACTGCTCGTCATCATGGCCGGTTCCCGCTGGTCGTTGATGGGCGGTAACCGTGGTTGGAATTTCCCTGAGAATTTCGTCAAGGTTTTCGAAAATAAACTGCTCGGACAGTCGGTGTTGTTCACACTTGAATACACCGTGATCGTCACGATTTTCCTGCTGGTGCTCGGCCTTGGCCTGGCGCTGATCGTGCAGGAAAGCACCAAGTGGAACAATATGCTGCGCACGTGCTTCCTGCTGCCGTCCGCGACTGGTCTCGCCTCTGCTTCGCTGCTGTTCTACGCGCTGTACTCCCCGCAGGTGGGCCCCGTCACCAAGATCCTGAGCTTCTTCGGATTGATGGATGAGGGCGGCTCCGTGCTCGCCACCGGCCAGAGCGCGCTGTGGGCCACCATTATTGTGATCGTCTGGCGTTTCTCCGGCTACTACATGCTGCTCATGATGATCGGCCTGCAGGCCATTCCGGGCGACCTGTATGAGGCCGCGCGCATGGACGGCGCCGGCAAGTGGCAGCAAATCAAAAATGTGACGCTCCCCAATCTGGTTCCC
>OMAY01001322.1_pt1 | contig 11990 bp, 10 predicted proteins | sample 1673611 | NCBI WGS metagenome assembly OMAY01 (sample SAMEA103958117, study PRJEB25191) | human gut metagenome | biome: human-associated habitat [ENVO:00009003]; feature: intestine environment [ENVO:2100002]; material: feces | place: Germany | collected 2013/2015
TTCAACCTCTTCTATCCTGCTGCCCGCAGCACCGGAAACACGTGGCAGGAAGCCCAAGCCTCTCTGACGGGACAAGTGCAGAACGGCAACAATTCCACCGCTCACCTCTCTACCTACGACTACATGCGTGCTACCGGTATTACCGGAATAGAATCCTCCCTCGTTCCCTTCGAGCATCTGCTCGCCATCATGCGCTTCGACCTCACGCTGGAAGGCTACGACCCGAAAGCTGACGGCGAACCTTGCCTCTTCCTGCTCCACTACGAAGGCGAAAAGCCTTTCTACGAAACCCTTTCCGCCTCCACCGCCGCCGGCATCGCCGACAGCCGGACGAGAAACCTGAGTGTCGGATTGGAGAACATCGAAATCCCCTCGCAAGCCACGGAAACCCTGCCTGCCAACGGGTTACGCGTCTACTTCATGATGGTTCCCACCACCTTGCCGGCAGGCGAACTTACCGCCACTGTGGTTTGCCGGAACGGCACGCGTTACGTGAAGACGCAAACGCTCTCTTCTGAAGTCACCTACGAGGCAGGCAAACGCTACCGCGCCATGAACTTCAGCCTCAGCAAAAGCGGTGAGGAAATAATAGAATATGATGATCCTCATGCTGTAACTCCTATGGAGTATAATGGAAGCGGAACTGAAGCAGATCCGTATATCATTGAATCTACCGAAAATCTGCAACAACTGATACAGTATGTCAACAGGGACGATTATGCCGGGAAGTATTTCCGGTTAACCAAGGACATCTTAATCAATTCCGACAAATGGAGCCCGATTGGCGGGCACAACAATGAAACCGGGGTAGACGGTAAATTCTTTTACTTCAAAGGACATTTGGACGGGGACGGGCATATAGTCAAAGGAGTCATGAAATGCCAGAGTTTTACCGCTGCATTCATAGGTGCGGCAAGTGAAGGGAGCGTAAAGGACCTGCATATTTTGGCGGATGTGGAAAATAACCCAAGAAGCACTGCACAAGCAGCCCATACCGCCGGACTGATAGCCTACATAAGCGGAACTGTGCCCTACAGCATCAGCAATTGCAGTTATAACGGTCGAATCACCAGTGCCGGAGGAGGGAATCACGTTGCAGGACTGATGGGAAGCACTTATGCTCCACTCACTATGAATGGTTGTATCAACCGTGGTTCTGTGTCAGCCACCGACAATGCCGCAAGCAGCAGCACCCAGACGTATGTAGGTGGCATCATCGGCTATGCCCAGTCAAACGTAACCATCAGCCAATGCAGCAATTACGGCACATTCCGAATAAAGGATGCTGTCAGTTCCGGTTCAGGCGGCATCATCGGTTACTCTTCTTCCTCCACCAACCTCGATTGCCGCTACTGCGACAACTATGCCGACATACATCGCGGTAGCGGATGTACCTACGTTGGCGGCATTTGCGGCCAGGTATCAGGTAGTGCCTCGCTGCATTCTTGCAATAACCACGCCGTTCTGTCGGTCAATGCCGACAAAGAAACAACCGTGCGTGGAAGCATAGCAGGCAAAGCCACCTCACAGGCTTCCATAAAGGATTGCTGTATAGATGCCCGCGGTAACACCCTACCTTTGATAGGAGAAGGGCAGACAATTTCTTCCTGTAACGAAAATCACGGGAATTCCACTTCCCTCTGAGCTGTTGCTAAGATAAGATGAAAATAGTCCGTCTCGTATGCCCAAATTGCGATCTGCTTTTCGGCTTACGAGACGGACTATTTTCAAATACTTTCAATTCCTGTTATTCTTTCTCTCTATAAGCGCGTTTCACTACCCACTTATCGTTGCTCTTGTAACACTGCACTACCATCATGGTGTTTTCTTTCTCGAAGTTGAAAGCAACCCATCCTCCTTTTTCCGTTGTCAGGAATACATTCATCGCTTCTAGAGCTGTCTTGTCACGACCATTCACGTAAGCGTCGAAATAGCCATTATTCTTTTCAGTGTCCGAACTCCAGTTTATCTCAACAGCCTCACCATACATCTTCTTTATGTCTCTATAATATTGGAACACTAAAGTGAAAGGCACTTGTGTATCAAACAGGTTTACTTCCTGCACCATATATAGCTTATCATTCTTGAAGGTGTAGCCGACAGTCGTCTCTTTACCTCCCTCCACTGAAGAACCGAACTCACTACTCAAGACAGCGGCATACAGGTCGGTATTCCCTTCTTGTTTCTCCAGCACACTGCCACAGTTCCGTTGCGTCTCTGCAAGGTTATCACCCCAGAAAGAATTACGCACATCGCAAGCCACTACCTGCAAATCTTTCTTTATGACATCGTCTCTGTAGATTTCGCCCGTCGCATCAGGATAGTTGAATAAGTAGCGTACCTTAAAACTAACCGGGTATGTACCCGCTTCTCTGAAGGCGTACGTATAGGTACAGACATTATTCTCCGCCTCTACGGGCAAATCGGCTATACCGCCCAGATTGAAAGAGTACTCTGCTTTCAACACGTCCGGGCTGACTGACGCGGGCAAAGCAAAACTCATTTTCACAGGCTGGCCTACTCCCACCCGCGTACGGTCAAACGTTATGTTTCCGGAAAGTTGCGGAACATTGGCAACCGGAGTATCATCCGAAGAACAAGCTCCCAATAAAAACACAGTAAGCAGGCATAAAGATAGCCTAAAAATTCTTTTCATCTTCATTTTCTTTTTATGTTTAGAAATATAGCGAGCAAAGTTAAGCCATAAACATTATTTATTAGCTGGAAAAGAGAAATGACAGGCGACAAATAGTCCATATAGATGCGACAAGATGCTAAATACAGGCAGATAAACTATTCTGGATGTGCAATATCTATATATCCATTGTATAAAAACAACGAAGGGCTTCCTCCCGGAACCCCTTTCGCTTGATGTTTGTTAAACTATCCTTTTTATAATAATCGTAAGAGAGAATCTTAAAGTTTGTACAAGCTCTTCTTCGGGTAATCCAGTTCCGGATTTCCTTTGTAGCCTATCTTTCCGCTGCCGCTGGTGCGTGCTTTCAGGAACTCGGTTGCAAAACATTTGATGCTGCCCGAGCCTGCTACACTGGCGGTAACGCGTTGAGCCTCGTAACCTTCTGTAAGCAAATCGCCTGATCCGGCTACGCTGTAAGTAGCTGTTTGGGTTGTACCGGTAATAGTTGCCGAGCCTGATCCGGCCACACTTGCTTCCGTGCCCGTAGCTGTTACATTTCTCAATACCATGTCACCCGATCCTGCAACGGATACTTTCAGGTTATTACAAGTAATATTATCAGCATTGATATCGCCCGATCCGGCTACAGATACTTTCATATCATTGCATTTGATGCCACTGCCTTTGATATCTCCTGAACCGGCAACATTAATTGATAAATTGTCATTAGTCTGGAGACCGTTTTTCAGGAAGACATCCCCTGAACCGGCAACAGAAATTCCATTCAGAGTTTCGGCAGATACACGTACTTCCAGTTTCTTGTAAGACACATTGACATCCTTCTTGAAACCTATATATAAGGTGTTGTCCTTTACTTTAATATCCAGCAAGTCAACAATATTGTCCGAGGTGTAGACTTCTACTTCGGGGCGTCCCGACTTTTGAGTAAACGTAACATCGGGGCTACCGGCTACACTGATTTTCTTGAAGTTATCTACCTTGATGTCCTTTGTTACGTATTTGTTGCTGGCTATCACTTTTTTACTACCCCAGTTGCCTGAACTGTAGTTCTTGCTTTGTGAGCACGCTGTTGTACTAAGGATTAAACAGATGCATGTAAGGAAGCTTGCTAACTTTTTCATAACTTTTTTAGTTTTATAATTATTCATTTATATTATTCCTGTTTATCTATTAGACGTAAGTTACTTAAAAAAGGTTGCATACTTTTTTCTCTTTTTTCAGAAACTTTTTTGGCAACGTCCGGTTGCATCTTATAGGTCAATATTCATGCCAATTTAATAAAGTGCTGATAATTAGCATGTATTCTTTTAGGACAAGTGTTCATTTTCGGACACTTGTCCGTTTTTGGGTATCTAGTCATTTGTATATTCGAACGATATTTCGTTTATTTGTCTGTTTATTCATTGGGAGGTTTTGTCGTTTTGGAAAATGTATTGGAAGATAATGAACTTGGACGCTTTCTTATTAAAGTGAATACCCGTGCGCGGCGTTTGACTTTTCGTACGCGGGAAGACGCTATCTATGTAACCATTCCGCCTGGAACTACACTTAAAGAGATAAAGAATGCGATAGAAGAACTGCGTCCCCGTTTGCGGGTGGCCCGGAAAAAATATACTCGTTCTCTGATAGACTTAAATTTTCGGATTGATACGGAGTTCTTCAAATTAAGTCTTGTAAGCGGACAGCGCGAACGTTTCCTTTCACGCTCCGAGTTGGGAGAGATGCAGATTATCTGTCCGCCGGGAGCTGATTTTACTGATGCGGAATTACAAGCATGGTTACGTAAAGTTATCGAGGAGGCTCTGCGTCGTAATGCAAAGATCATTCTTCCACCCCGTCTGTATATGCTTTCACAGAAACACAATCTGCCTTACCAAAGTGTAAAAATCAATTCCAGCAGTGGACGCTGGGGGAGTTGTTCGGCACGGCGCACAATCAACCTGTCTTACTATCTGGTTTTGTTGCCGAAACATCTGATAGACTATGTACTTCTGCACGAATTGTCTCATACTCGTGAGATGAATCACGGAGAGCGTTTCTGGGCACTTCTCGATGAATTGACGGAAGGAAAAGCCCAAGCTTTGCGGAAAGAATTGAGGCAATATCGCACGGAGTTTTAACCACTTGAAGTCGTGCCACATATTGCTACTGTACACTTACCACGACTTACCAACTCACTTACCGCGACTTACCAGCTCACTTACCACGGCTTACCATAACTTACCGACTCACTTATCACGACTTGGCTTACCCTTAAATCGTATCTGAGCCGTACTTGCTCCGTACCAACTCCGTAGTTCCTTCGGTCAGAGGTACCTCTGAGTGGAGAATGTACGGTGCAGATACGGTTCGGGTACGATGCGGACATGATTCTGATACAATCGGTACACGGTATAGGGGTTGTCACTGTTTTCCGTGATTGTATTTCTTTTTTGAGTTAATAAACGTAAACGCTCTTGCGGTTTGATAACAAATGTTTATTTTTGAAAAATTAAAGTAAGATGCAAGTTCAGAAGTTTAAATTATATAATTCAAGAAGTTTATGAGAAAGATTGTACTCTTAGTGTTTTGTGTGGTATATTCACTTGCCGGTTATTGCCAGAACTTTGATGAGCCGAAGGGAAAACCTACGGTATTCATTGACTATTTCAAACGATCCAGCGATGCACCGTTCTCGTGGGTAGAGGGCTTGCGTAATACGGTGATTGAGGGTATACAGAAGATGGAACGTGTGATTCTGATTGATGTGGATGCACAGGATGCCTTGCGTATTGAATCGCAACGTCGCTCATCTGCTAATATCTCTTCGGGTGACGATAATGAAATGGACCGCCTCTCAGTGATGGAAGAATTGGGGGCACAGTTCATCATTACAGGTCAGGTATCTTCTATGACTGCTGCTTATAAGACAAGAGATGGAAAAGGATATTATGATGGCTCAGTATCTTATACACTGAAAGTTATCAATCCGAAGAACGGTACATTGATCGGTACAAAGACGTTCCAGCACAGCGGACTGACCGGAGGAACCGGTGGCAATAAGGAAGAAGCCATTGCCAACACTATCAAAAGTGCGGTATACAGCATGCGCGACTTTGTGGATGAATACTTCAAAATGGAAGGAACTATCCTTGAAGTAAATAGCGAGAAGAAGGGCAAGGCAGAGGAAGTGTACATTAACCTCGGCTCCATGAATGGTGTGAAAGAAGCCCAGAAATTTACTGTTTATGCCATACGTGAAGTGGCCGGACGCGAAGCCAAGAAGGAAATCGGCCGTTTGACCGTGAAGGCGGTTGAAGGAGATGATATCTCTTTGTGTAAGGTGCAGAAGGGTGGTGAAGAAATCATGAAAGCCATCCGTGATGAGCAACCGATAAAGATCGTTTCCCGCGAACAGACATTGATGGGCGGGATTTTCAACTAATAAAACCATACAGTTATTATGAAGCATTGTTTTATGTTTCTTTTGGGAATATTTCTGTCCGCCACTCTTTACGGACAGAATTATTCCAGTGAAGTGGTCTTTCTGCAACAGCTGGGAAACACATTGACTGTCCGTGCCCTGGGTATCAGTGAGAAGAAAAAAGAGGCGGCAAATATGGCATTGAAGTCTGCCTTCTATACCTTATTCTATACGGGGGTGGATGGAGTCAATAAGGGAAATCCGATGGTTTCTACTGCAAAACCTGACTATGACCGCCGCTTTTTCGATGAAAACCGTTATTCCGTGTTTGTTAAGGACTATACAGTTACGGAGGGACCGGAAAAACAAGGTAAGCAATACCGCTGCACGGTGGAAATGACTATTCTGTTCGATGCTTTGCAGAAAGATCTGAATCGGAATAAGGTGCAGACTAATCTTGGTATGGCAGTGGGCACTCCCAACAGCCAGGTAAGTTTGCCTACGGTGACGGTGGTTCCTTATACCAGGGAAGATGAAGATATACGTGCTATCCTGGATCACAATCAGATGTTGAGTTATGCCGTGAGCAAAATGACCAGTGAGTTCAGTTCACGCGGATATAAGACGAAAGATTTCCTAGCCCAACTGAAACGGGCGAAACGGAATGACGTGCTGACAGCCGGTACTCAGTCTGATGCCGTAACTAAGATGATTCAGAATATGGGCGCGGATATCATTGTGACTGCCAAAGTAATGACAACCACTGATACAAGACGTCAAAGCGAAGTGTCGCTGGAGCTGACAGCAACTGAATTTCAGACGGCAGGCAATCTGGCAAGCGCCACTTTCCAAAGTGGTAAGTACGTCACTACAGATACCATTAAGCTGACGGACTATGCTCTCAAAAAGGTAAAAGATGAGTTCTTTACCAAGTTGCAGGCCTCTTTCAATGACATTGTGAAGAATGGTCGTGAGATGGCTATCCAAATGGTACTGGCGAAATCCATCACCGACTGGGATTTTGACCAGCCGTTGCCCGATGGAAGCGCAAGTTTCAAGACCGTATTGGAAGACTGGTTGCAGGTTCACGCCTTGAATGGTGTTTACGATATGAGCCGCAGCAACGACAAGGTGATCGATATGTCCGTACAAGTGCCAATTTGGGATGAAGCGCAGGGACGCGCTTATACCATTTCCCGCTTCAGTACCGAACTGAAGAACTTCCTCGATGAGAAATTAGGGGGAGAATATGTTGCCTCTGTAGTTACAATGGGGCAAGGGTTGACTGTAACCATTAAATAAATCTGCATTTTATGAAGAAGAATAGATTTCTATGGGCTTTACTGCTGCTCGTTTCGCTGGGTGCGGCGGCGCAGGATAACATTCATTTTGTGGCGGGTACGCCCACGCAGAAGGGATTAAGCCAGAAGAACATGGATGCACTGAAACTGAAAGTGGAGCAAATTATTGCCCGCAATAATGCCGGAACTGCTTCACTTTACAATGCGTTCGTCATTCAGCCCGAACTTGTTCTCGGAGAGACGAAGAAGACGGAAGGATTACTGCGGGACGTGACGCTGGTTACAGGTGAATTTTCATTGACTGCCCGCAATAAGTATGACGACAGTGTATATGGAACGGCCGTTATCGAGGTACAGGGAGACGCTACCGGGAGTAAGGACGATGCGATTGCTTCGCTTATCTCCGGCATCAAGGTTACCGATCCGGCTTTTGTACGTTTCATCCGCACTACACGTAAGCGTATTGCTGATTTCTACCAGCAGAATTGTCCTGTCATCATTAAAAAAGCGGAGGTGCTGATAGATGCCGGGCTCTTGAATGAAGCAGCGGATTATTTGTCTATAGTTCCCGAAACGGTACCTTGCTACGATGAAGTGTTGGGTATATTGCAAAAGATAGGGAAGCGGGAGCCGCAAGAATCACCTGTTACTCCTGAACCGGCTCCCGAAGAACCGGCTTCCCCGGAACCTGCTCCGGAAGTGCAACCTACTCCTGTCGCAGAGCCTGTGATGTCTCCTGAACCGGTTGTCGTGCAGCCTGAGAAGTCTCCTTTGCCCGAATGTAAGATTTCGGTTTCCTGCAATGACCTTTCTTTCGAACTGGTGTCTTGTGAAGGCAATGAAACGGCTGAAAGTATTCGTGTCTATGCCCGCTTCACCAATACAGGTGTGACGAATAACAGTGCGACTATTCGTATGACTTCAGCGATTGATCCGGATGGTGCGACCTTTACTAATTTCTCTCAGATAGAGACGAATGGCTGTACTTCCTGGACTTATGGAAACAAGATGCCGAAAGGTGTCAGAATAGGTAAGGTGTTCGAAATCAAAGGTGTCAGTACTCCTTGTGCTACACTTTCGTATGTAGAAATGACGGTGGATAACTGTAAAGTGATTATCCATAATCTGCCCGTTGATTGGAAATAAAGAAAGGAAAACCGCTTATGAAGATGAAAAGAATAGGAATTACGGTTGCCTTGCTTTTCTGCATGGGAACAGTTTCATTGTTTGCCCAGGCATATAAAGTCGTTGAGAAGAGCGATAAGAAAGCCCCCGTCTGGTATGAGTCTGCGGAGTCCGGCTATATCGTGGCTTCTGCTGAGACTGGTTCGATGGAAGAGGCGCGTCAGCAATGCCTGGAAAGTGTGAAGCGCCAGATTATTCAGGCTGTGGCACAGAATGTCGAGTTCTCGGATTCGCATACAGTGAAACAGACTTCCGGTAACGGTGACCGTATCACGGAGTTTGTCGATCAGTATATGGCCGAAGGCTCTACCCGTGCGGCTTCTTTGCCTTTTATCAAGGGGATTTCACTTTCTAAAGTCGATGGGTCGTATTGGGAGAAACGCCGTGATAAGAAGTCCGGTAAAATAACGTACGCTTATGCGATACGCTACCCCTTCCCTGAAAGCGAACATAAAGCGTTGGTCCGTCAGTTTGAAGAGCAGGATCGTGCGATGGAAGACTTGATAAAGAAGATGGAAGAGCGTATTTCTGATATCTCTTCGGTGGAAGAAATAGACCAGTGCATCACAAAAATGCGTCCCGCCGTAGAATATTTCTTCGATAAGACACGCCGTGAATGGGCGGAAGGTGTCGTTCAGAACTATCGGAAGTTGCCAACCTTTATCACTGCCGAAGAAAAGTCGGACGGCAAGGATGCTTATATAGTCTCCTTATTTATAAAAGGAAAGAAGATAACTACGGCTGCTATGCCGAAACTTACTTCTAATTGCGCTTCCCAACTGAAAGCTGTGCCATGTGGCGAAGACATTCTGATAACTTATAATAGCGAAGACTGTCTGGAAGATGAAGAGAACTTTGTGGAACTGACATTTAAGATGCCGGGAAAATCACTGAAGCATAAGTTCTATTTTCAGGTGAAATAAGTTTTCACCACAGAGTAACACAGAGTCTCACAGAGTTTTATTTCAATAGATTAAACTCTGTGAGACTCTGTGTTACTCTGTGGTGAATTATTTTTGCGCCAGCTGTTTTACTTCCCCATTCTCTTTTTCAAACCGGTAGTTACCACCTTTCTCACTCAGTTCAAACAGGGATAGCTGATCCGTTGCTTTATCCACAATCAACAATGCGCTCTGTTCGGCAAAACGTTTCACATCCATACTGAATGGTTCTTCGGTTATTTTCTTATTCACCAGCACGCTGTCATTAATCATTAGTGACAGGGAATCTCCTATAAATCCTTTTTCCAGGGTGATGGTGTACGTTTCGATAAAGTTCCGGTCTTCATCTTTCTGCTTCTGCAGGCGCAGGCTCATGTAAATGAAGATGACGACAACGAAAATAACTGCAAAGGCCAGGATGCCGTTGCCTACCATAAACTGTTTGTTGGTATTCAAGTGGTGTGCCATAATTGTAAGAAATTGAATGCTTGCGCAAATGTAATGATTAAAATTGAACGTACAGACAATCTTTTCAACAATTAAGAAGTCGCTCTTTAAAATTATTTGCCTAATATTGCAGCTACAAACCTTTAAACAAATATGCCATGAAAAGGAAAGTGACACTTCTGTTGCTATTATTCTGTATGTTAACCCTGCATGCGCAGGAAGTATATAAAACCGTAAAAGACCTGCCGTATATTGCCAAGTCCGAGACTGACGCTTACCGGAAGGAACGTTGCAAACTGGATGTCTACTATCCGGTGGACAAAAAAGATTTTCCCACTATCGTATGGTTTCATGGCGGTGGTCTGGAAGGCGGTGGAAAACACATCCCCCAGGAACTGATGAACAGAGGCTTTGCAGTGGTGGCGGTGAACTACCGTCTAAGTCCCAAGGCCAAGAATCCCGCTTATATTGAAGATGCTGCGGCTGCCGTGGCATGGACATTCAACCATATAGAGGAATATGGCGGCAGTAAAGACAAGATATTTGTTTCCGGACATTCCGCAGGCGGCTACCTTGCACTGATATTGGCTATGGATAAGAAGTACATGGAAGCTTATGGTGCGGATGCCGATAAAGTGGCGGCTTATCTTCCCGTCAGCGGACAGACGGTGACCCATTTCACGATTCGTAAAGAACGGTATTCCTATTATAGATGAATATGCCCCAGTGAACCGTGTGCGTAAAGATACCCCTCCTGTCATACTGATTACCGGAGACCGCAATCTGGAAATGGCGGATCGATGGGAAGAGAACGCTTTATTCGCTTCCGTAGCGAAGAATATCGGCAATAAGAAGGTGACTCAGTATGAGTTGCAAGGCTTCAATCACGGCACAGTACTCGAACCTGCCTGTTTCCTGATTATAAACTATATTCGTGAACATTGATATATACATACTTATGAAAAGATTAACAGCTTTAACCGTCGCCTTGCTGATTGGTGTGACGATGTTTGCACAACAAGCCCTTTGGGGAACTGCTCCCGTGGTATCTCCCGAGATTCATGACAACAATACCGTAACCTTCCGCTTCAAAGCACCAAAAGCGGTGAGAGTACAGCTTACAGGAGATTTCCTGCCTGTACAGAAGAATGCTAAGTTTGAGGCTCCCGGAATTGTGGATCTGAAGGAAGGGCAGGAGGGTGTATGGGAATATACTACTCCCGAACCTCTGAAACCGGAGCTTTACAGCTACTCTTTCATAGTAGATGGCTTGCGGATGAACGATCCCGCCAATGTCTACCTGATCCGTGATGTGTCCACCTTAACCAACGTATTTATCATAGGCGGTGATCGTGCCGATTTTTATAAAGTCAATCCGGTGCCTCACGGAACCGTCTCCCGGATATGGTATGATAGTCCGGCGCTTGGTCTGGAACGTCGTATGACGGTCTATACCCCTGCCGGTTATGAAACCAGCGGCAAGCGCTATCCCGTGCTTTACCTCCTTCATGGAATGGGTGGTGATGAAGAGGCATGGATTTCCCTGGGCCGTACTGCACAGATACTGGACAACCTGATTGCACAAGGGAAAGCAAAGCCTATGATTGTAGTAATGCCGAACGGCAATGCTTCACAGGAGGCTGCTCCCGGAGAGTCATCCCGTGGAATGGTTCCCCCGACAATGCAGTTACCCAAGACAATGGAGGGATCTTATGAACAGGCGTTTCCCGAGATCGTGAAGTTCATCGATAAAAACTACCGTACGATAAAGAGTAAATCCGGTCGTGCCATTGCCGGTTTGTCTATGGGTGGTTTCCATTCTTTGCATATTTCCAAGCAATATCCTGATATGTTTAATTATATCGGACTGTTTTCTGCTGCCATTATGCCTAACAAAGAGGTGTCTTCACCGATATACGAGAACATGGAAGAAAAACTAAAAGTGCAGTTTGACAAGAATCCCGCCCTTTACTGGATTGCCATCGGTAAGACGGATTTCCTCTACAAAGCCAATGAGGAATACCGTAAACTGCTGGATGAAAAGGGATATAAAT
>OMAY01001324.1_pt1 | contig 11985 bp, 12 predicted proteins | sample 1673611 | NCBI WGS metagenome assembly OMAY01 (sample SAMEA103958117, study PRJEB25191) | human gut metagenome | biome: human-associated habitat [ENVO:00009003]; feature: intestine environment [ENVO:2100002]; material: feces | place: Germany | collected 2013/2015
AGGCAACTCCCAAGGCTCACGGAAAAGTTATTAAATAGTTAAGTCTGACGGCATTCCCGCATTAATTGCGGGAGTGCCGTTTCGCATAAAAAAGAGCGTTTGCTCCGAATTTACAAAAACTGTTGCATTATACCTTTAAAAGTGGTATAATTATTTAGTATCGTGCAGTTTGCGGCTGTAGCGTTACAGGCAGAACACAAAGAAAGAAGGGTATTGATATGAAGGCTGATTTACATTGCCACACCACAATGTCTGACGGCTCACTGGGACTTGAGGAAACCATTGCACAGGCTAAGCGTTACGGTATTGATTATTTTGCGATAACCGACCACGACACGCTTTCTTCTTCGTCAAGGGCAGTAGTTCTCGGAGAGCGTTACGGCGTAAACGTAATTCCTGCTGTCGAGTTTTCCACATATGACAGCAAACACGGAACTAAGGCGCACATAATATGCTACAACCCCGAAAAACCGAACAGGCTTGAAGGTTTATGTCTGCGTACTTGTGAGCTTCGTAAGAAGCGTGGCAAGCAGATGGCTATGAAGGTGATTGAAAAGTATCCTATAACGCTTGAGAGCATATTGCGTTATGCGACAGGCAGTAAAGTCATATTCAAGTGTCATATCATGCACGCCCTGATGGATTACGGATATACGACAGACCTTTACGGCAAGGTGTATGACGAGCTGTTCAATCCTGCAACGGGACTTTGCGCAGAGGAAGTCAGCACGGATATGCAGGATTATCCCGAAGTACATTTTGTACTGGAACTTATACATTCTGCAGGCGGTGTGGCTGTACTTGCTCACCCTGCGGTATTTGACAATTTCGAACTGCTCGAGGAGCTTGCCGCAGCAGGAAAGATAGACGGCGTGGAGGTATGGCACCAGAGTGTGACCGAAGAACAGCGTGAAAGGCTGCTCAAAACAGCAGGAGAGCATAATCTTATCACAACGGGCGGTTCGGATTTTCACGGATTCTATAACCACTATCCGATAGCTATCGGCACGAACTACACTCCCGATGAATCGCTTCAGCGTATTCTGAAACGGAAAATAAAATAATTGTCCCAAAAGGAAGGAAAAGAAAAATGGCAACCGATATCAAACAGCAGGCACTGGAAAAGCACTACGAATGGCAAGGCAAGATAGAAGTTATTTCAAGAGCACCCGTTAACACAAGGGAGGATCTTTCGCTTTGCTATACACCCGGTGTTGCACAGGCCTGTCTTGAAATAGAAAAGGACCCTTCGCTGTCATACAAGCTGACACGCCGTAAGAATTTAGTTGCGGTCATCACGGACGGTACTGCCGTACTCGGTCTTGGCGATATAGGCGGACTTGCGGGAATGCCCGTAATGGAAGGCAAATGCTGTCTGTTCAAGGAGTTCGCAGGTGTTGACGCATTCCCTATCTGCATAAAGTCTAAGGATGTTGACGAGATAGTTAGAACGATAGAGCTTATATCTGACAGCTTCGGCGGTATAAATATAGAGGATATATCCGCTCCGAGATGCTTTGAGATCGAACGCAGACTTAAGGAAAAGCTCGATATTCCCGTATTCCACGACGATCAGCACGGAACAGCCGTTGTAGTGGGTGCGGCGCTTATCAATGCGGTACGTTGCGCAGGCAAGCAGATGAAGGATATTACGGTTGTTATAAACGGTGCAGGTGCGGCAGGTATCGCAATAGGCACATTCCTGCTTAATATGGGAATAGGCAATCTTATCATGGTCGATATAAACGGTATCATCAATAAGGACGATAAGTATGAAAATCCCGCTCACGCAGAGATTGCAACAAAGACAAACAACAATAACATAAAGGGCGGACTTTCTGAGGCTATGAATGGCGCAGATGTATTCATAGGCGTATCAAAGCCGGGTCTTGTGAGCGAGGATATGATAAAGTCGATGGCTGAAAAGCCGATAGTATTCGCTATGGCAAATCCCGAGCCTGAGATAATGCCCGACAAGGCTCTTGCCGCAGGTGCTTATATTGTAGGCACGGGCAGAAGCGACTTCCCCAACCAGATAAACAACGTTCTTGTATTCCCCGGAATATTCAAGGGCGCTTTACAGTGCGGAGCAAAGGCGATAACGGAAGAAATGAAGAAGGCCGCCGCTTACGCTATAGCCGATATCGTAACCCCCGACAAATTATCAAGAGAATACATAATCCCAAGCCCGCTCGATAAGTCGGTAGCCGAAGCGGTAGCCACGGCGGTTGAGAAAGCGGCACAGAAATAAGAAAATCAGAAAGGCAGACAAAAATGACATTTGAATACACACCCAAGGGAGTATGTTCCCGTAAAATGATAATAGATGTTGAAAACGGCAAGGTAGAAGGCCTTCAGGTAATAGGCGGCTGCAACGGAAATCTGCAGGGTATAGCCCATCTTGTACAGGGTATGCCTGTTGATGAGGTTATCGAGCGTCTTGACGGTATAAAGTGCGGCTCAAAGAGCAGTTCATGTCCTGCTCAGCTTGCCGAGGCACTGAAAGAGTATAAAGCCAACAACTGATTAAACGGATAATCGCAGGGAGGTGAAACGGGTGGCGGAATACTGGGACGTGTACGACAAGAACAGAAAGCGTACCGGAAAACTTCATAAAAGAGGTATCCGTATGCAGCCCGGCGAATACAATATCGTCTGTGAGGCGTGGATAGTAAGCGGTAACAGGCTGCTCGTTACACAACGCTGTAAGTATAAGAATTTCGGCGGTCTGTGGGAATGCACGGGCGGTGCGGTCAAAGCGGGAGAATCAAGCATTGACTGTATCAAGCGTGAGATAAAGGAAGAAATCGGCATAGATGTTGCCGATGAGGAGCTTACATTCAAAGGTACAAAGCACGGTGCAGCTTTCTTTATAGATTGCTACGAACTGCACAGAAATCTGACGCTTGACGATCTGACGCTTCAGAGAGAGGAAGTGTCCGGTGCGAAGTTTGTCACGCTTGCGGAATTTGAGAAAATGCAGAAAGAGAAAAAGCTAATTCCCGGATTGTTCGATTTTATGACGGAGCTTGAATTCAGCTTTGTTACAGGAAAAACTACTTGTCCGAAAGGAAATAAAAAATAATGAAAATAATGGCTGTTGATTACGGCGATGCACACACAGGGCTTGCCTGCTGTGACAGAACGCAGACGCTTGCGTCACCTATAGGCGTTATAGACGAGAGAAATTTTCAGACGTGTGTTGAAAAGGTAGCCGCCGCCGCTGTCGAATATGAGGTCGGCGAGGTAGTGGTCGGAAATCCGATAAATATGAACGGAACATACGGACCGAGAAGTGAAAAGTGCAGAATGTTTGCGGATATGCTTCAGAACTTCCTCGAAATACCCGTTGTTATGTGGGACGAACGTTCAACCACGGTTACGGCACACAATATGATGAATGACGTAAACAAGCGTGGCAAGGAGCGTAAAAAGGTAATTGACGCAGTTGCCGCCGCAGTTATTCTTCAGAATTATCTTGACTATAAGGCAAATTTGCTTGCAAGGGAAAAGGCTAAGCAGGAAGAGAAGTAATGTCAGAATAAACCGATTGGTAGCCCTATATCAGTCGGTTTCTTTTATATTAGGTAAAATATGAGTATCACAGATATAGAAAAAGACGATTTTGACAAAGAAATCAGTGAGGTAAAAGCGTTTGTAAATTCGCAAAAGGGCAGTTTCCCCGATATGCTCGAAAACGCTTTGAAAAGTGCGGTAAGATATGAATATACTACCGTAGAGTGCAACGGTACAGGAGGTTGGTATAATCCCGATTACTATCTGTTCCTTGTCGGAGGTTATCATAGGGGAAAAATTAAAAAATGTAAAAGCAAGCCTCAGAAATACGGCTATGAATATGGCTTTGATGAAAACGGTCGTCTGATTTACGACTATAGGTGTGGCAGTAATAATTACGGATTATATTTTTATAACAGTGAAGATGTGTATAGGGTCGGTTGCTTTTACAGAAATGATGATGAGCATATTTTTTTGATAGATATGTTTACAAAATACCGTTTTGACGGCGGAAAAGCAAAGGAATGTACATATTTCAATATATTGTCCGGTATCGGAATATCGATGGTAGAAAAGGATTGTTACTTTTATCAAGACGATAAAGTTGCTTTCAGAAGATATACATATTTTAATAACAGCGATAAAGAATTTATATCAAAACATTTGCAATGGATAAATGAAACCGGATTGCGTGATATGCTTGATATGTCTGATATGTTTGATATGCGTGATATTTATTCGGATGACTATGTTTTCTCATTGGACGAAAACGGTGTATTTACGCATTATACCGCACAGGACGGCAGAATATATGACGTGTTGTATAGCGGATTTACACTGAATAATGCTTCCTATTTTCCTTTATAATAAAAACCGGTGCAAGACACACAGCCTGCACCGGTTTATTATATTCTCCTGCTTCCGCAAAACTGGCGTGAGTCACATCTTCCATAAACCGCAAAAATATGCTATAATAGAATCGAAAAAAGTGCTGAAAAAACAGCACCTGAAAAGTGAAGAGAAATGCGGAAAATCGAAATAGTAGCAAGCGATGAAAGGTTAATCACACCCAGCGGGTTGTCCCTGGTAGGACAGGTTCTCGGAAAATCAGATATGATCAAAAAGCCAACAGAATGCGAACCGAAAAACGTTCCCAGCCACAAAGGAACGATTGTTGATGCAACATTCGTAAACGCACCTCGACAGAGAAACAGCCGGGACGAGAACAAAAAATCAAAAACGGTGAGATTCCTAAAGAATGGGAAAATCCCGAAAACAAAAGTAAACTCGCTCAGAAAGATACAGACGCAGACCGGACAAAGAAGAATGGTGAACTGCATTTCGGGTATAAGGATCATGTAAAATGTGACGCCGACAGCAAGCTAATAACAAACTATAGCGTAACCGGTGCGTCGGTGCATGACAGCCAGCGCTGCTTGATTTTTATTGGAGAAGAAGATAAAGTGCTGTATGCAGATAGTGCATATTCGGGGAAACCAATTGCCTTAGTTTTGCCTGAAAGCTGTGAAAATCAGATTTGTGAAAAAGGATATCGCAACTCTCCGCTGACTTCAGAGCAGAAAGAGAATAACCGCAGAAAATCAAAAATCAGATGTCGCATTGAACATATCTTTGGATTTATGACAGGAGCCATGCACGGCATTACCATAAGAAGTATTGGTATTACACGCGCATGGTTCAATATAGGAATCACCAATCTGGTATAAACTTTTGCAGGTATGGTTATTTAAAACGAGCCTCTGCTTAATATGGGATAACTGCGCCCTTTTTCAGCTAAAAGGTAACAATTGAGGTGCAGTTATCGTTCCAAAGCATTATTTGCAGGTCAATATTTGACTGCTTTTGCTCGACCTCTCTAAGTTGCTATATTTTTGTTGGTTTTTAGAGGTTGCCTTATAATTTTGAACAAACCAAATCATATAACGCGCGCATAAGCTCCTCGCCCTTGCGACATTCCGCAACAAGGGATATAACCGTATTCTTATCTGGCAGAACCATTGAGATTTGAGAATATTTTCCGTCTGCTCTGAAAGAATTGCACTCACCTCTCCAAAAAAGATAACCATAATAATCCGTATCAGCGGGCTTTGTGCTTTCTTCTATCCATTTCTCGGATAAAATCTCTTTTCCGTTCCATTTGCCTTTGTTAAGATAAAATAGCCCGAAGCTGTGAAGTTCGGAAAGGGTGAGGAATAAACCGCCCGCACCAAAGCTGTTTCCAAGAGGGTCAGTTTCCCATGTCGGACGTTTAATTCCGAGATGGGAAAAAAGTCTTGGAGTAAGATAGGAAACAAGATCACAGCCCGCACGTCTTTGTACAAGGATACCTGCAAGATACGGACCGACATTATTATACACAAAATGTGTTCCGGGTTTATACTTAAACGGAATAGCCAAAGACATTTTTACCCAATCATCTTCTTTGTACAGCGGACGCTGCGCTCCCATAAGATTACCATGCTCCTGTCCTAAGCACATTGTGAGCAAATCACGAACTGTTGCCGCTTTAAGATTTTCGTCAATGCTATCAGGCAAATCCTCTGCAAAAGCGTCGGTCAGTTTTTCGTCAAGAGAAATCAATCCCTCCTGAACTGCAAATCCCACTGCACAAGATGTAAAACTCTTGGTAGCCGAATATATATTTCTGCGGCATTCAGCTTCACTGTACCATTCAGCTGCTGTTTCATTGTCTTTTGTAATCTTAATTCCAAGCACGTTAAGGGTTTTCGCTGTTTCGATAAATTCAGTGATGTTCATTGTTTCATTCCCTATCCTTTCATTATTGCAAACAAGCCGACGTGAGATTATCACTCTTCTTGCCGTAATTCACTTTAATTCAAAATGCCGGTCACCTGATAGCCCTGCTCCTCGACCGCCTGTTTAAGGACATCGTCCGAAATATCCTTTTCAAGGGTAATAATAGCTGTTCCTTCGGTGTGGCTCACTTCTGCGGAAATTACTCCGTCAAGCGCTTCAAGAGCCTTTTTGTGTGCATTTCGCAGTGTCTGCACATCATGCCTTCAATTTTCATAGTTTTTGTCATAGTCTTTTTCTCCTTCCTTTTTTGGTTTCATTATTTTTCACCCTCCGGGTGCTGTTTTTTGCAGCAGCTTTATATCTCTATTTTACCATATTCGAGGCGGTTTAGAAAGGGTTTGGTGGAAGTGAGTTTTGCGGATTAAGGATTCTGTTATATCACATCTGCGCCTTAAATCCGCCGAAATCCTTATTCAGCATATCGACCGCCTGCTGTAAAAGCTCATCGCTGATACCGCCGAATGAGCGTATCTGACGGAGCGGCATACTGCCAATCATACTGCGTACAGCCTCAGGCTCAAAGTGATCTCCGCCGAGAAGTCCCTTTGCGACCTTGCTGAAGAGCAGGTCGATAGTAGCCTTGCCCTCGGCATAGTCCATAAACTCGCCGAATACCGTGTTTTCAGTTGCGACAAACGGGAGCTTTACCGCTGTTTTGTGCGTAACCTCAGCCGTAAGTCTTATATCACGGGACGAGCTTGCTATCATTATATCATACTTGCCGTTAGGTGCGTACCAGTCGCAAAGTGCCTCGTTATAGTAGCTGAACGCCCTCTTGTCGAGCCTGAATGTGACTGTTTTGCTTTCTCCGGGCTGAAGCTCGATCTTGATGAAATCTTTAAGTTCCTTTTCCGGACGAACAGCAAAGCCCGATTTATCCGCTACATAAAGCTGTACGATTTCCTTACCGGCACAGTTGCCGGTATTTGTGATAACCGCATTTACTGTGAGAATATCGTCATCGCCTACTGCGGTGTCGGAGAGCTTTATATCGGAATATTCAAATGTGGTATATGATAAGCCGTGACCGAAAGGATAGCGTACTGCCATTTCCTTTTTATCGTAGTATCTGTAGCCTACGAATACACCCTCGTTGTATTCTGCGTGGCGGTCACCGGGGAAGGTGAGGTAGCAGGGAGTATCGGATAGCTTCATCGGTATTGTTTCTGCGAGCTTTCCGCAGGGGTTTGCCTTGCCGAAAAGTATATCCGCCGTAGCTTCGCCTGTAGCCTCACCGCACAGATAAACCTCAAGAACTGCGCTTACCTTATCGTTCCACGGCATTTCAACGGGAGAGCCGTTGTGAAGTACAACTATTACGTTTTCCTGCACCTTGCAGATTTCGTCAATCAATTCGTTCTGGCAGTCGGGCATACGCATATGCTGTCTGTCATAGCCTTCCGATTCAAAGCTGTCGGGAAGTCCTGCGAAAATTACCGCAACATCACTGTCTGCGGCAAGCTGTACAGCCTCCTCAAGAAGTGCAGGGTTTGTATCGTTTGATTCACGCTCATATCCTTCGGCATAGGAAACATCGGAATATTTAGCGGCACTGTCAAGTGCGTTTGAGATATTCTTGGTGTTGATGTGTGAACTGCCGCCGCCCTGTATTCTGGGATCTTTCGCAAAAGCACCGATGAACGCTATCTTGGCGTTGCTGTGGGGCAGGGGTAAAGCGCCGTCGTTTTTAAGAAGAACCATACATTCCTTTGCAATATCAGCCGCTTTCTTATGGTCGGCGCTGCGGTCGAAAATATGCTCTCCGCCCTTTACGTCACGGTAGCGGTAAACCTGCTCAAGTATACGCTTCACTGCGGTGTCAAGAACCTTTTCGTCAAGTGTGCCGTTCTTTACCGCCTCAACGATTTTTGCATCATTAAGACCGCCGCTTGACGGCATTTCAAGATCAAGTCCTGCGGCAAGACCTTTGACACGGTCGTTTACCGCTCCCCAGTCGGACATAACATAGCCCTTGAAGCCCCATTCGTCACGAAGAACCTTGTTCAGCAGATTGTCGTTTTCTGATGAATATTCGCCGTTTATCAGATTGTATGAACACATTACCGTCCACGGCTGAGCCTTTTTAACGGCAGTTTCAAAAGCAGGGAAGTAAATCTCACGCAGAGTACGTTCGCTCATATCCGATGAGCAGGTCATACGGCGTGTTTCCTGGCTGTTTGCGGCAAAGTGCTTTATAGATGTGCCGACATTCTTGCTCTGCACACCGTTTATATATGCCGCAGAAAGCTCACCTGCAAGATAAGGGTCTTCCGAAATATATTCGAAGTTTCTTCCGCAAAGAGGCGAACGCTTTATGTTTACGGCAGGACCTAGCAGTACGGATACGTCTTCTGCACGGCATTCTTCACCGAGCGTTTCGCCCATAGACAGCATAAGCTCACGGTCAAAGCTGCAGGCTGTAGCACAGGCGGCAGGGAAGCATACCGCCTCGATGCTTTCGTTAGGGTCAACGGTATCAATATCCTGTTTGCGAAGTCCGTGAGGGCCGTCGCTTACCATAACATCGGGAATTCCGAGACGGTCAACTTTTTTAGTGTGCCAGAAATCCGCACCCGAGCAAAGACCTGCTTTTTCTTCAAGCGTCATTTCAGAAATAAGTTTATCAATATCGTGCATTTTACTATTCCTTTCTGTGTGAAAATTGGTCATTTTGATGATTCAATTATAACATCTGCATCCGGAAATGTCTATAGATTTTTCCGAAATTTTCATATAAATTCTACATAGGTATAATGCCGATTTCACACGGCAATAATATAATTTGGATATAAAACCGTAAAAGGAGAGTTTCAATGAACAGGAAAATGAAAAAGTACAGGTATATCATATCAGCGGTTGCGGCGGTTGCCGCTGTATCCGTCATTTTATCCGCCTGCACATCAGACAGTGAGAGCAATGCGTCATCTGCCGCACCGGGGCTTTCGACTTCGGCTCAGGAAAGTGCCGGAAGCTCGGCGGGAGATATAAGCGGCTCGGAAAGTAATGATAAAAACAGCACATTATCAGCAAAGGGTCTGAGGGACGCTATCGCAAAGGCATACGGCGACAACTATCTGCCCGATCAGGCTATGGACGCAGAAATGATCGAGAGCGAATTCGGACTTACAAAGGATATGTATGATGAGATCGTTGCTGAAGCACCCATTATCAGCTTCCACCCGGACAGGCTGGTTGCGGTAAAGGCTAAAAAGGGCAAGGAATCCGAAGTCAAGCGTGCGCTTGAGGACGCACTGACTGTTATGAAGGAACAGCAGATTCAGTATCCTGTAAATGTTGCAAAGGTAAACGCCGGCAAGGTGCTTGAAAAAGACGGTTATTACTGCTTTATGATTCTTGGCCAAACAGACGATACAAGCGAAAATGACGATGATGCTGCAAAGTTTGCGGAAAAGCAGATTGACATCGGCGTTAAAGCGTTTGATAATTATTTTGCGTAAACGTGTAAGCAATTTTTTTGAAAATTAGTGTTGACAAATCGCAAAAACAGTGCTATACTCTAAAACGATAACAAGAATGCATTGACGAGGAAGTCGGCGGGAAAAGCCTCACAGAGAGCCGTTGGAGGTGCGAAACGGCAGGTAATACCGCAAAAGATAATCACCTCTGAGCAGACAGGCAGAAACAGCAGTAAGCCTGTACGGGTACTCCCGTTACAGAGTAGCATATTGACGGATATGTACAGAGCGGCTCGTTATTCACGGGCAATAAGAGTGGTAACACGGAGACTTCAAGCCTTCGCCTCTTGAAACGATAAGTTTCATAAGGCGGGGCTTTTTTATTTTATCAGCTACCGAAAAGTGCTTTGTATCATTGAAATCGCAGAATCATTTATAAAGCAAAGACAGGAAAGGAAAGAAGAAAGATGTTGACATTAGACAAGGTTTATCATGCGGCTTTTAAACTGAAAGAGGTAATAAGACCTACCGACCTTATTCACGCTCCCCAGATAAATCCCGATGCGGATGTTTATCTCAAGACGGAAAATTTACAGGTGACAGGCTCGTTCAAGGTAAGAGGCGCATACTACAAGATTTCTACCCTTACAGACGAGGAAAAGAAGCACGGTGTTATCGCCTGCAGTGCGGGAAATCACGCTCAGGGCGTTGCTCTTGCGGCGCAGAGAAGCGGTATCAAGTCGATAATATGCCTGCCGGACGGCGCTCCGATTTCAAAGGTCGAGGCTACAAGAAGCTACGGTGCGGAGATATGTCTTGTTGAGGGCGTGTATGACGATGCATACAACAAGGCTTTACAGCTCCGTGACGAATACGGCTATACATTTATTCACCCGTTCAACGATGAGGATGTAATTGCAGGACAGGGAACGATAGGTCTTGAACTGCTTGAACAGCTTGACAATATAGACGCTGTTGTAGTGCCTATCGGCGGCGGAGGACTTATTTCGGGCGTTGCTTTCACGATGAAGTCATTAAAGCCCGATATAAAGGTATACGGTGTTCAGGCGGCAGGCGCACCCAGTATGCAGACATCTGTCAAGGACGGCAAGATAGAGTGCCTTGACCACGTTTCCACCATAGCAGACGGTATCGCAGTAAAGGAGCCCGGTTCAAATACATTCGAGCTTTGCAGAAAGTATGTAGATGATATTGTAACTGTTACGGATGATGAAATTTCTACCGCTATACTTACTCTTATCGAAAAGCACAAGCTGATAGCCGAGGGTGCGGGCGCAGTTCCAGTTGCGGCTGTAATGTTCAACAAGGTTCCTGTAAAGGGCAAGAAGGTCGTATGCCTTGTATCAGGCGGTAATATTGATGTAACGATTCTTTCGAGAGTAATCAAGAGAGGTCTTATAAAGTCCGGACGTACCTGCCAGCTTAATATTGCACTTATCGACAAGCCCGGTCAGCTCAAGGGCGTATCGCAGATAATCGCAGACCTCGGCGGTAACGTTATATCCGTTCACCACGAGCGTGCAAACGAGGGTGAAGATGTCAACGGCTGCTATCTGCGTGTTGAACTTGAAACAAGAAACTATGAGCATATCGCTCAGATAAGAAAAGCACTTACTGATGCAGGATACAGCATCGAGTAATAAATCAAAGGAAGGTAATGACAATGGAAAAGATTCATACAGACAAGGCGCCTGCCGCAATCGGTCCTTATTCACAGGCAATAGTTCACGCAGGTGTGCTTTACACATCGGGTCAGATTGCAATCAATCCCGAAACATCTGAGGTTGAGGCAAAGGACATCGAGGGTCAGACACATCAGATATGCAGGAATTTAGGCGAAGTTTTAAAGCAGGCAGGAACGAGTTTTGAAAATGTTATCAAGACGACCTGCTTCTTAGCCGACATGGGCGACTTTGCAAAGTTTAACGAGGTATACGGTCAGTATTTCACATCAAAGCCTGCACGTTCATGCGTTGCCGCAAAAGAGCTTCCAAAGGACGTTCTCGTTGAGGTAGAGGTAATCGCTGAGGTATAATTTAGCATATCATCTTGTAGTGGAACGGCTGAATTTCTGTTTCACAGAAATGCGACGTCCCGATACTTTATGTCTTTATTGACATTCATATAGTTCACAACATTATCATATCCTTCAGTTGTTCTCTTCCACGTTTGAGATGTGTTTTTATCGTGTTTT
>OMAY01001327.1_pt1 | contig 11961 bp, 6 predicted proteins | sample 1673611 | NCBI WGS metagenome assembly OMAY01 (sample SAMEA103958117, study PRJEB25191) | human gut metagenome | biome: human-associated habitat [ENVO:00009003]; feature: intestine environment [ENVO:2100002]; material: feces | place: Germany | collected 2013/2015
AACGCCGTGCAGATTGACGCGGCCGTCAACCCAGGCAATTCCGGCGGTCCGACCTTCAATGCGGCCGGCCAGGTGATTGGCATCAACTCATCCATCGCATCCACCACAACGTCTTCCGGCACCGCCGGATCCATCGGCATCGGCTTCGCCATTCCGTCGAACCTGGTAAAGCGTGTGGCTAACGAGATCATCGACAACGGCACCGTGCAGCATGTGGCGCTCGGCGTCACCATCAAGAGCTCCACGGTTGAGGCGGACGGCGTGACCCGCGGTTGCACGCAGGTGCAGTCCGTGGTCGACAACAGCCCGGCGGCCAAGGCCGGAGTGAAGGCCGGCGACTCCATCGTGGCGTTCAACGGCAAGGCGGTGAACAACAACTATTCGCTGCTCGGCTACGTGCGCGCCTCCGCCATGAACGACAAGGTGACATTGACGGTCGTGCGCGACGGCAACACCATGGAGCTTGACGTGACACTCGACCAGGAGGAATCCCAAACGAACTCCGCCAACAGCCAGAACCAGCGGAACAACGGCAATGATGGCCAGAGCCAGAACGGCAATGGCAACGGTTACGGTAATGACGGCAATGGCAACGGAAATGGACAGAGCGACGGCAACGGCAGCAACGGCTACGGTGACGGTGGCGGCCTGTTCGACCCGTTCGGCCTGTGGTAAAGCGAGATGTTGATGCGGTGCGTGAATTGACGGACGCAAGTTGTTGCGGTGCGCAAGTCAAGACTGTTGGGCTGGCTAAAACGTTTCGCGACATGCGAACGGACGGAAGCCACCCGATAGGCTGACGGCGAAGACGCGGCTGGCACCACGAAATCGCAAGTACAACGAAAACCGCGAAAATCAACAAAAAGCAAACCAAAAGAAGAATGCAATAAGGGCTGTGTGAGCAATCGCACAGCCCTTATTGCTGTATTGCGGCACAAAAATCGCAAATATTTGCTATGCTGAAAATATCTTTTTACGCCGTGTATCGATGGCTCGCGCGGGCGAGGCGCCGATGGGTTAACAAGGCGTCCGATACGAGCGTAAGGAGATTCTCATGCGTAGAATCATCGATATTTGCTGGCGACTGTGCAAACAGGTTCCGTTACTGCCGATTACCATTCTGTCCGCGATTCCGTTGGCATTGCTGGGGGAGTGGAAGCCGTGGGGCGAGGCTGCGTGGGATTCGTGGATTTCGCAAGTCGGCGTTGACGGGTTGAGTGCGTTCAATCCGGGCGTTGGGCAGTGGATTGTGATCGCGTTGGTTGCGTACACGATTGTGGTGACGGTACGCGGCATGATCGACGATCTGCGGCACGGGCATGTTGGCGTCGATCTGCTGGCGGTCGTCGCGATTGCGTCGACGGTCGCAGTGCAGGAATATTGGGCCGCATGGGCCGTGGTGCTGATGATCTCGTCAGGCGAGGCGATCGAGGAATTTGCGCAGTCAAAGGCCGAAAGCAACCTGACCGCGCTGATCGACGCGGCACCGCGAACCGCGCACGTGGTCGTGCTGCCCGGTATGCGGGGGCATGTGCACGCGTCGGGCAGCGAGCATACGGCCGACGTGACCGCCGACGGATTTCGTACTGTCAGAGTGTCCGATTCTGGAGAAACGGACAACCAAGACGGTGAAAAGCGTGCTTTTGCGTCTGAATCTCCAGAAACGGACACAAAAGGTGCTTCGCAAACGTATGATGCGGCTGGAGAGCGTTTCGAAACGGTCCCCGTTGATCAGGTACAGCTCGGCGACGTGATCCTGGTGTTGCCCGGCGAAACGGTGCCGGTCGACGGTGAGCTGCTGTCGGGCGTGGCCACGTTGGACCTAAGCAACATCAACGGCGAGCCCGTTCCCCGCGAAGTATATGCGGGCGCTCGCGTGATGTCCGGTGCGGTCAATGGCTCCACAACATTGACCATGCGCGCCACGCAACTTGCGCACGATTCGCAATACCAGAAGATCCTGGAGCTGGTCTCGTCGGCGCAAGAGTCGCGCCCCGCTGTCGTGAAGACCGCGGATATGCTTGCAGTGCCGTTTACCGTGCTTTCGCTTGCGATTGCTGGGATTGCATGGGCGATTTCCGGATTGCCGCTGCGATTTGCGCAAGTATTGGTGCTTGCTACGCCGTGTCCGCTGTTGATTGCCGCGCCGGTCGCATATGTGGCTGGAACCGGGCGACTTGCCAAAGCGGGAATCCTGATCAAAGCGCAGGATGTGCTGGAAAATCTAGGTCGCGTATCGCATATTTTCTTCGACAAAACCGGCACGCTCACCGTCAAGCAGCCGCAGGTCGTACGTGTAGAGAAGCCGTTTGAGACGAGTTCGCCGTTCAATGAGGACCATATTCTCATGATGGCCAGCGTGGTGGAAGGCTATTCGGTGCACATTCTGTCGAAAGGCATCGCGGCGGCCGGACGCAAGGCTATGGATGATTTGTATGCGCGGTATGCGGCGGGGCAGAGGCTGTGCGTCGAGCGCGATTTGCCGGGGCACGGGCGCGACTATCCGGTGGTGAAGAACATTGTAGAGGAGTCCGGCAAGGGTATATCCGGCGAAGTGAACGGGCATCAGGTGCGCGTGGGGCGGTTCGCATACGTGACGGCTGACGAATCCGGATTCATGCCGGTGCTGCATATGCCGGATGCGACGTATTACGTGTCCGATTCTGCCGAATCGGACAAACGGGAGACTCAGAATGCGCTGCGGATGTCCGATTCACCAGAAACGGACATCCAGAGGGCTAAAACGTGTGTTTACTTGTCCGATTCTCCAGAATCGGACACTATGGGAGTGAGGAACGGGGTGCCTGACGATGCGCAGCCTGCAGCCGCGCCCTCTACTTCCGCGTCCGTCGCAACCCAATCCGCCGCTCGCAAGCCTGAAACCGCAAACTCGCTGTTTGCCCCGCTCGCTCCTGACGAAATGGCTGCATACGTGGCGATTGACGGCCGTCTTGCCGCCCGCATCGTACTTCGTGACGTGCCTCGCGAGAATGCGAAGCGTTCTTTGGCTCGCCTGCACGAGTTGGGTGTCAAGGAACTGTCCATGCTTACCGGCGACAAGGCTGCGTCCGCCCGCATCATCGCAAACGAAGTCGGTATCGACGACGTGCAGTCCGAACTGTTCCCTGAAGACAAGGTTGCCGCCGTCAAGAGCGCCACTGAATCCAAGCACCAGAAGCTGTCGTTGTGGAATCGCATCAAGCAACGCGTAACCGGCGAATCCAAGAATCGTCAAATCACCGTGATGGTCGGTGACGGCGTCAACGACGCCCCCGTACTTGCGGTTGCCGATATCGGCATGGCCATGACCGACGGCACGTCCACCGCGGCTTCCGAATCTGCGCAAGTGGTCATCATGAATGACGACATTGCGTCCGTTCCGCGGGCCATCGCCATCGCGCGCCGCACGAAAAAGGTGATGTTGCAGGCGGTGCTGATCGGCCTCGGCCTTGCGATTATCGGCATGATCGCGGCCGCGTTCAATCTGATTCCCGTGGTTGTCGGCGCGTTCATGCAGGAAGCGATTGATGTTGTCAGCATTCTGTGGGCGCTCACCGTGCTTTTCGACCGTGGCGAATCAGCCTGATTGCGCCTCGAAACCCCGTATCTCGCCTATATATGGCAGATTTGGAGGTCTGTCAGCAAGTATTTCGCTTATATCTGGCAGGTCCATATGAGAAAACCTGACTTAGGGGGCGAGAATACACCCTCTAAGTCCGGTTTCTCAAAACAGCTCTGCCATACATAACGCAGATAGCTCCGGACGAACTTCGGAATCTGCCATACATAAGGCATGTATAAGGCAGATTCGGAAGTTTTGGGATTGTTTACAGCGAGCTCGGGGAGATTTCTCCAGCGATCGATGTGTGCATCCACTTGCCGAAGTCGGCTCCGGTCACGCCTTGAGACAGCAGGAACATGATTTTCGCATACGTGGCTTCCAGCGTCATATCGCCAGATCCAATTGCGCCGGCGCGTGCGATCGCATCACCCGTCTCGTAATGGCCGAGCAGTACTTCCGCCTGCTGGCACTGCGATGCAATCACAACGGGAACGCCATCATGCAGCACGTCGGCAATCACGTCAGTCAGTCCAGGCTCGTCGCTTGGCACATTGCCGACGCCGTACGCACGCAACAAAACCGCTTCCGGCCGCGGCGTAAGCATCGCTTCCAACCGTGCCGCGGAAATGCCGGGTGCCATATCGATCACCGCAACATCATGGCGAGAGTAAGGCTGAGGCGACGTCCAACCGCAGCCAACCGCAGCGGAATCGCCCGCATACCAATGCCATGGCGTGCCAGTGCGTGCCAGCGGGCCGACGGAAGGCGCCGAAAAACCTTCAAATGCCCAGCTCGACGACTTGCTCACACGATTGCCCGCAAACAGGTGATGTCCAAAAAACAGTCCCACACCGTGGAATCGTCCGCTCATCGCGGCATTCAGCGCGCCCGTGACATTCGCAGTGGCGTCCGACTCGATCTTGCCAAGCGGATGCTGTGAACCCGTGAAAATCACCGGCTTGCCAAAATCAGCCAACGCATACGCAAGCGCGGCGCTCGAATAGCTCATCGTATCGGTGCCATGCAACACCACGAACGCGTCGGCATCATCGCGGTGCGCACGCAAATCGTCGACCATCGTCTGCCAATTGTCGGGAGTCGCATTCGACGAGTCGATAAGAGGATCAAGCTCGGTGAACGTGAACAGGCTCGCGTCCATGTGCGCGTCCTCCAGCAGACGGAACAGCCATCCGCGAGTGTCGGCGCCCGGAATCAGGCCGTTCGGCGAGTCAATCATGCCGATAGTGCCGCCGGTATATGTGATGTGAATGCGCATTGCCACCTTCTTACGATTGCCTGGTACTTAATAAGTACTTGCTTGCGATTCTGCGATTACTTGAATTACTTGCGATTGTACGTGCGCCTGCCGTACGTTGTTGCGTGCGATTGGTGCAGGCGTACGTTGGATGAGTTTGGCTGGATTCGACCTGATCTGACCTGATTTAGTGAGATCCGGCCAAATCCAGCTGAACTGCGATTTCGCGAAAGCTGGCCGCACCGACGTCATAATTGCTACCCCTGTGTGAATGCCGCATACATTATATGGACGGCTCTTTACCGTTTGTTGACATTCCGCTCATAGTGCGTCAGTGGCCACGGTCCGTGCCCCTCTTCCAACGCCAGGTTGTCCGATTCTGCAGAATAGGACAACCAAACACGTGTTTTGATTCCGGATGTCCGATTCTGGAGAAACGGACATCCAAACGTACGTTTTGGTGCCTTGCGTGTCCGATTCTGGAGAAACGGACAAAAAGACGTACATTTCGGTACTCTGAATGTCCGATTCTCCAGAATCGGACAAACGAGACAACCGAGACGTGAGGGAAACGACATGACGGATGGGCATACGTGAGAAATTCCAAAGGACGAAACCGGAAGGCGAGGCGAAGAAGTCGTAAGAAAGTACATGAGCGCCCCTGTTGCAAATGCAGGGAATGCATTAGGCTAGAGCGCGTGACTGAAACTCATGAACTTCGTATTGCTGTAATCGGCGCCGGCCCTGCAGGCGTCTACTCCTCTGACATTTTCCTGCGCCAGTTGAAGAAGCTCGGCGAGGAGCTCGGCCTCGGCACTGCCGCCCGAATCGACCTGTTCGAAAAGCTGCCGGTGCCGTTCGGCCTGGTGCGCTACGGCGTGGCCCCCGATCATCCGTCCATCAAATTCATTGCGTCGGCACTCGAAAAGACGCTCGACAATCCGGACATCCACCTGTACTGCGACGTGGAATTCGGCAAGGACGTGACGCTCGACGAACTGCTCGAACGTTACGATGCCGTGCTGTTCGCCACCGGTGCAGTCGAAGACAAGCCGCTCGGACTGCCGGGCGCCGATCTGGACGGCGTATACGGCGCAGCCAAGTTCGTGGAATGGTACGACGGTTATCCGACCGGCGCTCGCGAATGGCCGCTTGAAGCTGAGGAAGTCGCCGTGATCGGCGGCGGCAACGTGGCCATGGACGTGGCTCGCGAGCTCATGCGCAATGCCGATGATCTGAAGGAGCGCACCGACATTCCGGACAACGTATATGAGGGCATCAAGTCCAACAAGGCGCGTGTGCTTCACTTGTTCATCCGTCGCGGTGTGGCGCAGGCCAAGTTCTCCGTGCAGGAATTGCGTGAGATGGAGAAGCTGCCGGGAGTGCAGCTGATCATCAACGAAGACGATTTCGATTTGGATGAAGACACGATTGAAGAGGCCGGCAAAGACAAGCTGACTCGTCAGATGGTCGAAGAGCTGTTCACGATTCGTGAGATGGCGGAAGACATGGAAGATGACGGTGACGTGGATTATGAGGGTAATCCGGCTGACCGCAAATATTACGTGCACTTCAATTCCGCTCCGGTCGAAGTGTTGGGTGAGGACGGCAAGGTCGTTGGCATCCGTGTGGAAAAGACCGAGACATCGGCGGACGGCAAGATGAGCCGTACCGGCGAATTCGAAGAGTATCCGGTGCAGGCTGTGTACCATGCGATCGGCTACAAACCGGCCACCGCGCCGGGCATTGCGTACGACGAGCGTCATGCGCACTTGGCGAACGCGAACGGTGACGGTCGTATCACTACGGCCGCTGAAGCCACGGATGAAGTGCGCGAGCGTCTGTATGCGACCGGTTGGGCGAAGCGTGGTCCGGTTGGCCTGATCGGCTCCACCAAGTCCGACGCACTGCTGATCGTGACCAATATGCTGGAGGATTTGTCGAAGGCTGCTGAAGGCGGTCGTGTGGCTGCCGATCGTGATCCGGAGTCCATCGACCGGCTGCTGGAATCGCGCGGTGTCAAGCCGATCGACTTCGCTGGCTGGAAGAAGATCGATGCGTTCGAACGTGCCGAGGGTGCGAAGGAAGGCCGTGAGCACAAGAAGGTCATCGATCCGGAGCAGATGCGCGCCCTGGCTCACGCTTAAGGTGGGTGTTTGGGATCTGATCTGATAGGTCCCAGGTTTCTTTCATGCGTCTTGGATGTCCGATTCTGGAGAATCGGTCACCCAAGACGCATTTTTTATCCTGTGCTTGTCTGTGTCTGGTGAATCGGACATCTGGAGTGTCCGAAACATGTTCTGTATGTCTGTTTCTGGTGAATTGGACATGTAATGTGGACGAAGGACTTGCTACTTGTCCGATTCTCCCGATTCGGTCACCCAAAGGCCTCTTGGCATGCATTGGATGTCCGTTTCTCTGGAATCGGACATCTGGGGAGAAGCTGAGCATGCGAACTTCCGCAACCTAGTCTTTTCCGCAACCCAGTCTCCAGCGCATATCCAGCAAAAACTCAGACTCCGTTTCTACGCTAGTGACCATGAACGGCAAATTGCAGGTGCATGGCCATTGCAATGGCTTGAAGACAACGCTGTTATTCGCGTTGATGTGGGGCGTCATCATGCTCATTTGGTGGGCGACCGGTGGCAGCCAGCGCACGCTTGGTATCTACATTCTCATCGGACTTGGCTCAACGTTCGCATCCTACTGGTTTTCCGACAAACTCGCGATCGCATCCATGCGCGCGCAGGAAGTCAGCGAGCAGGAAGCGCCGGTACTGTACAAAATCGTGCGCGAACTGTCGGCGAAGGCGGGCAAGCCGATGCCGCGTATTTATATCGCCCCAACCATGAGTCCCAATGCGTTCGCAACAGGACGCAATGAACGTCATGCGGCGGTTTGCTGCACGCAGGGTATTCTGCGGATGTTGAACGAACGCGAGATTCGCGGCGTGCTCGGGCACGAGCTTATGCACGTGTACAATCACGATATCCTGACTTCTGCGATCGCGTCCGCAATGGCGACGGTCATTTCGTATCTCGGATATTCGCTCATGTATTTCGGTGGTGGCAATTCGCGCGATGATCGCAATGACTCATCCTCTAATGGTCTTGGATTACTGGGTGTGCTGTTGAGCACGATTCTTGCGCCAATCGCCGCTTCGCTTATTCAGATGGCGATTTCACGTACGCGAGAATATGATGCTGACGAAGATGGTTCCATGCTTACGGAAGATCCGGAGGCGCTCGCGTCCGCATTGAATAAGATTTCGAACGGCGCTGAGACGATGCCGATGCAGAAGACTGCTGGTACGCAGTCGGTTGCTGCGATGATGATTGCAAATCCGTTTTCTGCGGAAGGTTTTTCTCGCCTGTTTTCCACGCATCCGGCGACCTCGGATCGCATCGCGCGGCTGATGCAGATGAGTCAGGAGATGAAGGCGCAGGGCGTGCAGTCCGGCTATCTGGCCGGTGGTTATGCCACGAGCGGCGTTGCGGCGGCGGATATTCGGCAAGGCGGACGTTCTGCGATGGCTGGTGCCGGTGGTCCGCAATTTGGAACGCAGTATGGGTCCGGGCATGATTCGGGCGGCTCGGCTGGCAGATATTCTCGTGACTATTCGCAGCGGTCGCGCGGCTGAGTTTCCGTGATATTGCGGAAAATTGATATCGCATGTCGGTCTGTGTCCGCATACGCATCCGTTGCGTGCTAAACTGAAGTTTCGTGCCCAAAAGGCACAATCTTGCGGATGTAGTTCATCGGTAGAACGAAAGCTTCCCAAGCTTTAAAGGCGGGTTCGACTCCCGTCATCCGCTCCATTCGAAACCCTTGGAATCGTTGGAATTCCAAGGGTTTTTCTATTGCCGTAAAAGACCCGTGAAGTCAACTTCGCGCCGCGCAACTGTCGGTTGCGTCGCAAAATTTGGTTGCGAATCGCAATGCAACCGAAAGATGGTGGCGTGGAACGCGACGCTTATGACAAGCTGTTGCTTGGCAATCGCCAATAATCGCAAGTCGAGGCGATATGGAAACTCGACGAAAGGGCGGACATGAGTTTCAAAGAGAATCTGCAGTATCTGCGCGGTTCGCGCAACATGACGCAGGAACAGCTGGCAATGCTGCTGGGCGTTTCCCGGCAGGCAATTTCGAAATGGGAGTCCGAGAAGGCATGCCCCGAAATGGACAAGCTGCTGATGCTTTGCGACATGTTCGGCGTGACATTGGATGATTTGGTCATGGGCGACGTGCGCGCGTCGGCGGGCTGTGGGGGTGCGGGACGCGTGGACTTGGCTGCTGATACGGATGGTGTGGCCGCGTCGGTTGGGGTGGCCGACGCTGCTGTTGGCGCGGTTCCGGGGGTAATCGGGTTTGCGGCATCGCAGGTCGCAGGAATGTCCGATTCTGGTGAATCGGACGTGAGGGACACGAATCCGAATGTTTGTGCGTCCGTTTCTGGTGAATCGGACGCACAAGGTGCCAAAACCGGTGTTCAATTGTCCGTTTCTGCAGAATCGGACATGCGGGGTGGGCGGCAGGTAGGCTGGAATCCGTGAATACGGATCAGAAACTTCCCGCCGAATCCGCAGGCGAACGCCCCAGTACCCCCCTATTTGGTCATGCCATATCACACGCGGCGACACTCATCGGCCTGTTCGCAATCGTCCTGTGGGGCTTCATGGCCGGCCTCGTGCGACTCGTTTCCGAATCGTTCGGTGCCACGCTCGGCTCGGCGCTCATCTACACTGTCGGCGGCATGCTCCTGCTCATCGTGCGACGGCCGAAACCGATTAGCCAAGCGCCACGCAAGTACCTCGTCGCAGGCGGACTCATGTTCATTGCATACGAGGCGTCGATCTCGCTGTCGATCGGTCTGGCCACAACGAACGCGCAATCTGTGGAAGTCAGCCTCGTCAATTATTTGTGGCCGACGCTGCTGGTACTGATGACCGCCGCCGTGTCGCACAAACGCGGCTCGGTCTCCGAAGCGCTGCCGGGTGCAATCGTAGCCACCGTCGGCGTGGCAATGGCGGTCGGCGGTGAAAACCTTGACGTGCAGGAAGCGGTTGCCAATATCGCCAGCAATCCATTGCCGTACGCGCTCGCGTTCGCAGGCGCCTTTATTTGGGCGTTTTACGCGACCGTGACGCCATCGATGTCCGATGGTTACGATGGTACGACGATTTTCTTCTGTTGCGTTGCTGTTGTGCTGTGGATTATCCATTTCGTTTCGGGCGACGGTTTGCCAGCTGTAGCGCCTGGCATCGGCGGCTATATTTCGCTGCTCGCATGTGCCGCGTCGATTGCTGGCGGCTACGCGTGCTGGGGGTATGGCATGCTACATGGCAGTATGGAAACGCTTGCGATCGGTTCGTATGCGACGCCGCTGTTCTCCACTGCTTCCAGCACGCTCCTATTGGGCGTGACGTTGGGCACGCCATTCTGGATCGGTGTCGCGCTGGTGGTGGTCGGCTCGCTGATCAACGTGTGGTTTGCACGACGCCGCTGATTGTCCGATTCTGCAGAATCGGACGCTTGTTGGTGTGTGAGGAGGCGACATGTGGGGTAGTGGCGGCGCAGCGGTACGTAAGGGAAGTGACCGGGCAAGACAATGCCCTTACGCATCCACGCTAGCTTAGGTTTTTGCCGGCTGGTATTTGGTGTGTGTTGCCGTTGGCGGTGATGGTGATGCGTCGCCAATGACGCGTCCATGTGTGCCAGCCGAAACCGATCTAAACCGGCTTAAACCAGCCCGTTCAAATCCACCTCGTCACATCACCTTGGTGGATTCCAGATTGCGGCTCACCCAGTTGTTCAACCGGATCACCGGCTTGCGCAACACCAATCCCAGCAGCAGCGAAGGAATCAGGAACAAGGCGAGATACACCATGTCAAGCAGGTACTCATTGCCGTACGATCCGGCCATCGCGGCGTGCATGGCATCGATGGCGTGCGGGAACGGTAGGAACGGGTAGAGCATTTGGAAGAACTTCGGCAGTGTCTCGATAGGGAACGTACCGCCCGAACCGGCGACCTGCATCACCAGCAGCACCACGGCCACGGCCTTGCCGATATCGCCGAACGACACGGTCAGCGTATACACGATATTCGAGAACACGAGTGCGGCAAGCCACCCCACGGCAAGGAACTGCAGCGCATGATTCGCCTGCACGCCAAGGAAATACATGTCACCCAGGCAAACCAGTGTGCCCTGTAGCAACGCGAGCAGTGCGAAGATCGCGTACCGTCCGAAATACTCGTGGTCGAGGCGCAGTCCCCAACGTGAGGCGTTCCCCGGGCCGGACGGGCCGGCGACGCGCGGCAGCGTGTCGCCCAAGCCCAGCACATGCGCCTTCTCGCGGTCCGAAATTGTCACTTTCAGCATGGCGCACAGGATGATCGCACCCACCCAGATTGACAGGATCGTATAGAACGGCGCCATGGCCGCGTTGGCGGTGGCCAGTGCACGTAGTTCGTCCGATTCACCCGAATCGGACGAACTGGCGTCGTTGTCACCGTCGCCACCATCGCTGTTGCCGTCACCGGCGTTCCCGCCCGTCTCCAGCTTCGTGATCAGCTCCTTCACCGTCGCTGCCGACGAGTCGAGTTTCTTCGCGATCGCGCCGAGCGTGGAACGGATGGATGTCACATTCGTCCCCACATCGCCCGTCACATCGTCCAGATCGTCGGCGGTGCCGCTCAGCTGGGTGATCATGCTGTCGGTTTGGGAGATCAGCGTGCTGACTGTGGAGGCGAGCGCGTCGATTTTCGGCTTGACGTTCGTGGCGTAATCGTCGCGCACATTGCTGATCGACTGCTTCGCGGAGGTGATGCGGTTCAGGATCTCCTTGCGGGAGCGTTCCGCGGCTGCGGTATCCTGCGTGACCTGCGTGGAAGCGTCTTTCAGCTGCTGCGCGAGCTTCTGCGAATCGCCTTTGGCGGCTTCCAGCAGCGTGATCTCCCGGTCGATGGCTTCCAGCAGCGCCTGTTTCGCGGAATCACTGTCCGGTAGTTGTTCCACCGATTCGTGCATGTGGTTGAGGCTTGTGATGTACGTGTCGTACAGCGATTCGCTGCTGGAGACTTGTTCGCTCAACGTTGTCAACTGGCTGGCTGCGGTGTCTGAGTCCTTGCCGATCGCGTCGAA
>OMAY01001337.1_pt1 | contig 11873 bp, 8 predicted proteins | sample 1673611 | NCBI WGS metagenome assembly OMAY01 (sample SAMEA103958117, study PRJEB25191) | human gut metagenome | biome: human-associated habitat [ENVO:00009003]; feature: intestine environment [ENVO:2100002]; material: feces | place: Germany | collected 2013/2015
TAACGACATATTTTGCAAATGGCAAAAAGAAACGTCTACTTTTTTACAGTGAAGTGCTCCCATTTTGATACATCTTTCAGTTTTTATCCGTATCTTTGTCGCTAAATAGATATTAATAAGGTAATAACAATGGGAAAAGAAAAAATAATATTGACCGCAGATCGCCCAACCGGGAAATTACACATCGGACATTATGTAGGGTCGTTGAAAAGAAGAGTAGAGCTGCAAAATTCAAACTTATACGACAAAATATTTATCATGATTGCCGACGCTCAGGCTCTTACCGATAATGCAGAAAACCCTGAAAAAGTCCGTCAAAATATAATAGAGGTAGCTTTAGATTACTTAGCATGCGGAATCGATCCGACAAAATCGACCATATTCATTCAATCCCAAATACCGGAACTTTGCGAACTGGCTTTTTACTACATGAATCTGGTAACGGTTTCCCGACTGCAAAGAAATCCTACTGTAAAAACAGAAATACAGATGCGAAATTTTGCCACATCAATTCCTGTAGGATTTTTCACTTATCCGATCAGCCAAGCATCTGATATTACAGCTTTCAAAGCGACAACAGTTCCTGTCGGAGAAGACCAAGAACCGATGTTGGAACAAACAAGAGAAATAGTCCGGAAGTTCAATGCCGTTTATGGAGAAACCTTGATCGAACCGGAAATTTTATTACCGGATAACTCTGCCTGTCTGAGACTTCCGGGAACAGACGGGAAAGCCAAAATGAGCAAATCACTGAACAATTGCATATACTTGTCGGAATCTGCGGACGATTTACAGAAAAAAATAATGGGTATGTTTACCGATCCCGGACATTTACGTGTACAAGATCCGGGAAAGATTGAGGGTAATACGGTATTTACTTATCTCGATGCATTCTGCAAACCCGAACATTTTGAGAAATACCTGCCAGACTATCCTAACCTCGATGAATTAAAAGCTCATTATCAAAGAGGAGGATTGGGTGATGTTAAAGTTAAAAGATTTTTGAATGCAATCATGCAGGAAGAATTAGAACCGATACGTTCAAGAAGAAAAGAGTTTGAAAAAGATATTCCTGCAATTTATAATATATTGAAAAAAGGAAGTGAAGTGGCAAGAGAAGCGGCTGCCGATACACTTTCTGATGTACGCAAAGCAATGAAGATCAACTATTTCGACGATGCGGAACTGATAGCAGAACAAGTGAAGAAATTCAGCGGAGAATAAAAAACAATATCCTCTGTTACGAGTAACGCCCTGACCTCCCGTAGAATCTACGAGAGAACAGGGCGTTCCCTTTTAATGGAAAGACTATATTTAGTTAGCAGATTTCACTAATACCACACGGTTCAGGATCGGTTGACCAAATTTGTCTACACCACCACCGGCTTCCACATTCAAGCGATCGGCAGCAATGCCGTAATTCTTAACCAATGCATTCTTAACAGCTTGTGCACGTTTCAAGCTCAACTCCTTGTTGAATGCCGGAGTACCGGTTGCAGAGTCTGCATATCCGTTTACAGTGTAAGTGGCGTTCGGGAACTGTTTCATCTGGTCTGCCAGATAAGACAAGTTCATTGCTTCACGTGGAGAGACTTCGGCAGAACCGATATTGAAGAATACGGTACGCGGTGCTATATCCGGATCGGGAACAATCACTTCGGTTTCCGTAACTTCGGCCACCGGCTGGTTCTGTGCAGCCACCAATGCATTCTGCAGCTGCTGGTTGGCAGCTCCCATCTCTGCAAGCTGTGCCTGCATGGCAGCCAGCTCTACCTGAGAAATCAACTGAGGCATCGGGCGACGGAATCCACGGGCGGGGAAACGGTATGTCAACCCTACCGTTGCACTCAGCACGCCATCATATCCATGATCGCCGCCAACTTCGCCATCGAACTTATCTTCAACGCCCATTGCGCTCAGCTCCAGGTTAATATCTATCGCATTGGAAATACGGAAGCGATTGATGATACCCGCGTTTACAGACAGAGCTTCGCGGTGAGGCTTTGTGTAGTTGTGAGTGAAGCCAGCACCTACATAAGGAATGATTTCATACACACGGTGCTGGTTGTATCCTCCAAACAGCGCATTCAGATTGAACATCACATCTCCGTGCAGATTCATATAGTCGAAACGCTGTTTGTAGTAGCCGTCATCCATCTGAGTGCCTTTCACGTAGTCAGCACCTGCATCATACGTATATCCTCTTGCCTGAAGGCCGCTATATTGCAGACGTACTCCCAGTCCCGGGGTGAACCATTTGCCGATGGCAAAATTCAGCGTCGGACTGATACGCTTGCCAAAACTTCCTGCCTTATCATTATCTCCAAAAGTTGCTTCGGCACCACCGCCTATAGAGAAAAACCAATTACTCCAGAACGGATTAGTGATTACCTGATATTTATCCTGAACCTGGATAACACCAAATTCTTCCACAACTTCAGTCTTTTGCTGCGCCATGGCAACAGAAGACACACCAGCTAAAGCCAGTAACATTAGAATCTTTTTCATATACCTTAAAATAGTTAAGTGGTTAATTAAACTCTTTATCATTCAAACTGTCTAATTAACGCCAACAGAACTAAAAGGTTCTGAATATTTGTACTTTTTTTGCCTTGATGCAAAAGAAAGTACTCTTCCTTATTTGGAGAAAAGCTTTTCTATGTCGTCTTCTTTAATGGTCGCCAGCACCGTCTTTCCGTCCGGAGTATAATTCGGGGATGGGCATGCAAACAGATTGTCCACGAGATTGGACATTTCCTCGTTACTCAGCACTTGTCCATAGACGATGGCCGCAGCACGTGCCAAGGTCGATGCAAGAATTGTCTGCACCTCTTCCTTAACGTCATTCCCTTTTTCCATAGCAGTATGTACCATATTCCGGACCAATTCTACCGGGTTCAACCCCTCTATGCCCGAAGGTATGCCGTTGATGGCATAGCTGCCGCCACCCAGCGGGCTCAAATCGAAGCCTACTGCCGACAAATCTTCCAATATACTTTCCAGTACGGCAGCTTCCGAAGCCGGCAACTGGATAATCTCCGGAAACAATACCCCCTGGGATACGCCTTGTTTCTGTCGAATCTGGCTCATATAGCGGTCGAACAATACCCGGACATGCGCCCGGTGCTGGTCTATCAGCATCAGACCCGATTTAACGGAAGTCAGAATAAAACGCCCCTTGAACTGGAAGTGTTGCGCTCCTTTCTCTACCGTTGCCTCATTGCCATAGAAAGAGGCGCTTGCCCCGGAAGGAACCGTTTCCTGGAAATAAGGAACCCTCTCCTCCTCTCTTGGAGCCGTACCGGTAACCGTATCCTCTACAAAAGGCTCTTCCTCCATCGGCTCGTTCATCCTGCTGGCTTTTTCCAAACCGGAATAAAGCCCCTCCCACTCCACTTTGGGGCGCGAATAATTGCCACCGCCTCCATAGGAAGAAGCGGAAGACGTCTTGAAGGGATTGAAATCCGTGTTATAGTGTACCTTCGGAGGCTCTATCGGACGAGCCTGCTCGAATGCAGGAATATCCGGCATGTCCTCGGTATCAAAATCGATAGTAGGTATAGCGCTAAACTTGCCTAAGGATTCCTTGACCGCAGCCGACAGAATCTGCCAGATAGCCTGCTCATTCTCGAACTTAATCTCCGTCTTCGTCGGATGGATGTTCACATCGATATTGGCAGGGTCTACCTCGAAATAAATAAAGTAGGAGATTTGCTCACCGGCAGGAATCAGCTGCTCATAAGCGTCCATCACCGCTTTGTGGAAATAGGGGTGACGCATATAACGCCCGTTCACAAAAAAGTATTGGTGCGCTCCTTTCTTGCGCGAGGTTTCCGGCTTGGCAACAAAACCGGAAATCTTTATCATCGTCGTATTGACGTCTACGGACAGCAACTGCTGATTCAGTTTCTTTCCGAAAACTGCCATGATGCGTTGCCGCAAAGGCATTACCGGAAGATTGAACAATTCCGTATCATTACTATACAGATAGAAGGCTACCTCAGGATGCACCAGCGCTATACGCTCGAATTCCGTAAGGATATTGCTCAACTCCGTAGAGTTGGCTTTCAGGAATTTACGCCGGGCAGGAATATTGAAGAATAGGTTCTTGATGGAAAAATTGCTTCCCTTAGGGCAGGAAACGGCTTCCTGGCCCTCGACTTTAGAGCCGGCAATCAACAGTCGCGTCCCCAGTTCCTCGCTGGCTGGGCGTGTTTTCAACTCCACTTCAGCTACCGCAGCAATGGAAGCCAACGCTTCTCCACGGAAGCCCATGGTGCGTAGGGCAAACAAATCGGCAGCTTCGCGTATCTTTGAAGTTGCATGGCGTTCAAAAGAAAGACGCGCATCCGTTTCGGACATCCCCTTTCCGTCATCAATCACCTGGATGCAGGTCTTGCCCGCATCGGTAATCAGCACATGTATTTCCTCTGCTTCGGCATCAATTGCATTTTCCACCAATTCCTTCACAACAGATGCCGGACGCTGAATCACCTCTCCGGCAGCAATCTGATTGGCAACCGAATCGGGCAGCAAATGAATTATGTCGCTCATGATAATTACAAATTATGAATTATGAATTACAAATAACGAATAACAACAGGTTCCATGATGCTACATTGTAATTCGTAATTTGTAACTCGTAATTAAATTAAATGATTCCGGTGCTTATGGCATACCACAAGTATATCAGCAAAGCAATAATCACCAGTATCACCCCCAGGTGTACCGGTTTACGCCCGCTTTCCTTGCGTCGTTTCAAGTGAGTAGTGCCTTCAACGAACTTTCCCCGGATATCTTCCGGCGAAAACTCCTTCTCAGGCAACATTCCCAATTCACGTTTGGCGCTTTCTTCCATCTTCGCCAACTTCTCTTTCCGCTCATCCACATATATATATGGATGATTAAAGCCACGAGGCTTTCTCATTGTGAACATTCCCATAGCGCTTATTTATTTCTTTTTATATTCATATTCCTTGGTGAAACTATAGGCTTACGATCTGATTTCTGCAATTGTTCGCCAGCCCTTTTACCTCTCCACTCAAATATATCTTCCTTATTCCTCGGACGGATATAGTCAAACCAGACAAAAGGCGGCAACTTATATTTGTCAGCCGGAATCTGATCCATCGGATAGAGCGTACCATTCGCTTTCCCTATAAAGGCTCCTTGCTCCATACGCCTTTCTTTCAGTAACATACGCAGGAAACTGCCCTCAGAATAGTTCAATCCTATCATGGTACTGTCTTTATCGTCTATCGGATAGAAGACAACCAGCACATTACCGTTCACATCCACCTGACGCATATCTCCGCCAACAAAAAAGCCTTTCATCTCCTTGCCCGTCACCTGGTTGTAGTGAACAGAATCTTTCTGCTCCACAGCCAAAGCCTGATTGATTATGTGCGCCCAGTCTATGGTACTGTCATTCATATAGACTTTAATTTCCTCACCCAACAATTGTTGTGAGCCATGCCATAAGATAGGATCAGTATACATAGTCATGCAAGAGTCTTTAGAATTATACACCAAAGAATCGCATACTGCCTGAACATCCGTACGATAAGCACGTACTTTATGATACACCCTCATCTCACGAAACATGGAGTCCGTATTTATATGATAGGTAATCAACCGCAGTGTATCACCGTGCATAAACAAACTGTCACCTTGTGAATAATCAATAGCAACTGCACGTTGAGTAGCAAGTGCACTTCCCGTGATCTCATTGTAGAAACAATAGTTACCTGTGAGCATATTCCTGTTAATGGTATCATTCATCTGCACATTGTCAAATGCTTCACCATATCCCAAAACACGATCATAGAAAATACTGTCACCCGTCAGTTTCTTGCCTTCGTTGGTCAGCACGGAACGATCCAGCAGTTCAGCCTGCTCTGTAGTGGTATTATAAATACCTCGTTCGGAATAGATGTGGTTCTTATCACTCACAATATCCGAAGGGCCCAGAATCGTAGCAATCTTCGTATCGGTGCTATATTTCAGGGTATCCGAAGTCAATACAAATTTCGGATTAACCAACTTCACATCATGGTTGAATACGGATATTTTCGTGGCCGGACTATATTCTCCCCACTCGGAAGTCAGCACATTCTCTTCATCGGTCAGTGTACCGCCATCGAAGTAATAACCCAGATTATACAAACGGTCGTAGTTTAAACTATCCGTTGTCAATACCGTATTCCGGTTAATCATGCGGACATTCTCACGAAGCATTGCCAACTGCGACATACCGTCATAATACAGATAATCTCCATAAATAAAGAGCGTATCCCCCTGTTCCATACGGACATTACCGAAAGCTTCCACCGAATTTGTCTTCTCGTAAATCAACGCACTGTCACAGTACATATACATACTGTCATGACGTAGCTTTACCGACCGGATCAGAATCTGAACATCCGGAAGCAGAATTTTATCCGCCTGCGCCTCCTCAGCGTAAAGCAAATCAACCCGGGTTTTCTTCTTTTCCGGCTGTTTCGGCTTATCCTGGGCACTCAGCAAACAGATGCCAAACAGGCATAGAAGGCCTGTGAGAAGGAATCTATGCCTGTTCAGAAAATTATTTCTTGTATTTTTCTTCTGCATACAAAAAGTTAGTGTATCACCCGGGATCAGTCTTTAATCCAACCCGGATACTTAAATGTACAGTTCTTCCAATTTTCGTTGATACGCACGTACGTATGCTTTTGTTTTTCACGAATCCATTTATCCAGCATCTCGTCACGACGTTTCTCCAATACAATTTCCTTCAGGTTCTGATAGTCTTCCGAAATAGTTGCTTTGTGTCCGTTGATGCGGCTTTTCAGTTTTACGATTACACATTCTTCTTTACCAGTCTTCTGCGGAATCATAGTGAATGCCTCGGAGATTTCTCCTACTTTCATCTTATCCACCACTTTAGCAATCTCGGGCGGAAGTTCCTGCATCTCAAACTTTGACGTATTGGTTTGAGGGTTAGGTAACAGACCGTGATTGTTACGTGTATCCTTATCCTGTGAAAGTACGGAAGCAGCTTCTTCAAAAGTAAACTTACCGTTACGGATGTCATCGGCAATAGAGTCCAGACGGGCAGTACCTGCCATCAGCGCTTCTTCCGGTACGTGGGGCTTCAACAAGATATGGCGTACTTTGATACGGTCACCACGTTTTTCCATCAACTGGATAATATGGAAGCCATATTCAGACTCTACAATCTTGGAAACCTTATTGGGGTCTTGCAGGTTGAAAGCCACATTGGCAAATGCAGGATCCAGATAACCGCGTCCTGTAAATGGCATTTCACCACCATTGATAGCCGTACCACGGTCGTCGGAGTACAAACGTGCCAACATAGAGAAGCTTTCTCCCTTATTCACACGATCCGTATATTCGCGCAGACGACTTTTTACATCTTCAATTTCCTCCAAAGGAATTTTCGGTTGTTGTGTGATGATCTGCACCTCTACCTGGGTAGGGATATAAGGAATACTGTCCTGCGGCAAATCCTTGAAGTGGCGGCGCACCTCTGCCGGAGTGATTTTAATCTCTCCTACCAGTTTCTGCTGCATTCTCTGCACTTTCAATCCTTCACGGGCATTCTCGCGCAAGGCTTCACGAATCTGACTGGATGTCTTATTGAAGTATTCCTCCATCTTTTCACGCGAACCGATATTGGCGATATACATATTCGTCATCTGGTCCACACGCTGGATCACCTCACTTTCAGCAACTTCAATACTATCGAGAGCAGCCTGGTGTAAAAACAGCTTCTGTACAGCTATTTCTTCAGGAATCACACAGTAGGGATCACCGTCAAATTTACGTCCTTCGTACAGAGCACTCATCCGAGCTTCTTCTACTTCAGACTTCAATATAGCCTCGTCGCCCACTACCCAAACTACTTCGTCAATCACGTTGTCTTGTCCATAAACGGCAGAACCGGTCATCAGCGCCAAGGCACATAAAACTACAAACTTAAAGTTCATAAAATTTTTCATTCTGTGTATCTAAACTAATTATATTTAATCTCATTCTTCTTCACTGCCTGCTGATACAAGTCATCCTTCACCTTTTTCATAAACTCCACTTGTTTCAGGTTCAGCATCATATCTTTCACTTTAGGGCGTGCAAACTCATAAGGTTCCTGCTCGCCCACCGAACGAAAATCGCTCACATTCAGGAAATAATAAAACGCCGTATCTTTCAATTCGATATGACGGTTCTTATTCACATAATCTTCTACTTCGGGTACTTTCAACGGTATCAGATCAAGCACATCTGCCATCGGTACCCATTTATCATAAAAGTACTCGTACTTCACGGCATTCTGCAAGCTATACTTTTCCAGATGTTCTACTGCATCTTGCGTAGCTGCTTTATACCAACGACGTACATTGTTTAGTTGTGGTGCGGTGAGGGGGACTTTGATGAACAACCCCTGCATCAGCGGCCGTTCCAACCTGAAAAGCTCTTTATTCTTTTCATAATAGTCCGCCAACTCTCCCTCTGAAATTTCATTCGAGAGTCTTTGGTGAATCAATGCCTGCTGATAGGTGTGCATAATCAGCGCCTTGCGATAATTCTCCACAAGTTTCTCAATCTCCCCGTTATCGGGAATATTACTCTGCGCTTTCTCATATAATAAGACATCTTCCACCCAATTGCGGATGTAATGTTCTGCGAACAGTAAACTATCATCTTTCGACAATCTCGCCGGAAGCGCAGATTGCAGGTCTTCCCGGTAAAGGAAATTGCCGTCCAATTCCACCAGTGGTGTCTTCCCTTTATGGTCGTGTTGCTCGCTACAGGCCACACACAAAAGGATGGAGAGGAGTCCCAGGAAAAATATTCGCATTACCGATTGATATTTACTTTATTTCAAGGTACGAAGATAACGGTTTAATCGGTTGCATCAGTGATTATTAACGGTTTTTAAAACCTCTTGGTTTATTTCAACCTTAGCGGTGCTCCGTAATTGTGCAATCCAACGCTCCTCCAAATAGTTCTGATAATCGCCTACAAGCAGTCCACGCACCTCTTGATAAGTCTCCGGCCCCTTCACCTTTTCACCCAGAAAAGTGGTAAAAGGAAATGACGTCATAGGTTCAGTTTTCCCCTTTTTGAAGATTTCTTCATCTACATAGGCATTATCTCCGGGAGCAAATAAACCTTGTTCCGCCTGCACTTGCCGCGTCTTTGCATTAAACGTCAGCCGGATGGCATTCTGCCACTCCTCTTCCGGCAAAGATTTCAGGAATTTGCGAGCTTGCTTTCCAAGCTTTTTCGTTGTAGTATGTAATACAATTCCTTTATAACGGGGGACTTTCCAATGATAATCCGAATGATGCTTTTCAAAATAGGCCGCCAGTCCGACTTCATCTGAGGGTACACGTTCCCAAATCTCCCGGTTACTGATTTCAAACAGCAACATTCCATTCCGATACTCTTGCATGAGCATACGGAATTCCGGATATTTATCTTCCAGGCGACTATACTCATAATCCAGTACGGACTTCATGATAAATCCTTTCAGCTGGCGTTGCACACCCTGAGGGTGGGAAGCTGCAAAAGCGGCAAACATCTTTCCTGTATATTTCCTGCCGTCAAGTGTAAACAGTCTCTTATCTGTCTGCCCTTTTGACAGTAGTTCATCCACTCCAGTCTTATCTGCCGTATATTGATATTCCTTTTTCAGTTTTTCCACCAAAGCCTCCGTTCCTCTGTCCATTCCGTAACGACGGCTCTGGCGACGCATGATTTCATCCTTCACTTTTTCAAAGGGCAGGATTTCTTTCCGTTCAATCGCCTTGACAATATGAATGCCTTGCGGTGTAAAAAAAGGTTGGGATATCTCTCCTTGCTTTAATGCAAATACAACATCTTCAAACTCAACAGGCATCTGTAACCAACTTACCCAAAAAGATTTTTTTTCATCAGAGAAATTACGTACACACTCATCAAAGTCCGCCTGCCCATTCTGCAATGCGGCATAAAGAGAATCCATCCGAGCTTCTGCAGAATGCAGCACATGACTGGTAACAGTTTGGGGAAGAGACTTAAAGATATGACTTACCCGTATCTGTCCGGCACGATTGTTAGCTTTCATTTTATCATATACCTGACGGGCTGCAAGCTCTGATACAGACTCATCCGTCAAATAAGCTTTTGCCAACTGGCGACGGTAGCCCTCCAGTTCTTCACGAAAAGCCCGGGTAGTATCCAATCCGGCAGCTTCGGCTGCAGCGACTTTCAGCTTAAAATTCACAAACAAATCAACATATTCACTCAATGTTGTCTGTTCGATACCAGCAAGGGCATTATTCTTATTATAGATATATTCGAACTCCGAACGGAGAATTTCTTTCCCGTTAATACGCATCAGCACCGGATCTTGCTGAGCAAAAATTGCCAATCCCAGGCAAAGGAGAATTATTGTCAATCCACTTCTTATCATAACTATTATCTTAGAAAAGAACAATGTAATAACGGGGAAACATCCTTTATATTGCCTCAACACCAAACAGATGATGCCTTTTCTTTAAACGAAAAATACCCGGAAAAGTATTTGTTACTCCCCGGGTATTTCTATATAAATTGCCTATATTTTATTCGGGACGACTGTAATTCGGAGCCTCGCTTGTAATTGCCACATCGTGCGGGTGGCTTTCAAGCACGCCTGCATTAGTGATGCGGGTGAACTTGGCATCGTGCAACTGCTCTATACTACCTGCACCACAATACCCCATACCGGCACGCAAACCGCCTACCAACTGGAAGATCACTTCGTATAAAGTTCCCTTATAAGGTACACGGGCAGCGATACCTTCCGGCACCAATTTCTTAACGTCATTGGTACCACTCTGGAAATAACGGTCTTTTGAACCATTCTCCATTGCTTCCAGTGAACCCATACCACGATAAGATTTGAACTTACGTCCATTGAAGATAATTGTATCACCGGGAGACTCTTCCGTTCCGGCAACCAGCGAACCGATCATTACGCTATATCCTCCGGCAGCCAAAGCTTTCACAACATCACCCGAGTAGCGCAAACCACCGTCAGCAATCAAAGGAACACCTGTCCCCTTCAACGCCTTAGCCACATCATATACAGCAGACAACTGAGGAACTCCCACACCTGCCACAACACGAGTGGTACAGATAGAACCTGGTCCGATACCAACTTTCACTCCATCAGCGCCGGCTTCCACCAATGCTTTAGCAGCTTCTCCGGTAGCAATGTTACCTACCACAATATCAATGTTCGGGAAACGCTTCTTAGCTTCCTTCAATTTTTCTATTACATAAATAGAATGTCCGTGAGCCGTGTCGATGACAATCGCATCAGCACCGGCATCCACCAAAGCCTGCATACGGTCGAGTGTATCCACCGTCACACCGACACCGGCAGCCACACGCAGTCTTCCTTTCGAGTCTTTACAAGCCATCGGTTTATCCTTAGCTTTCGTTATATCTTTATAAGTAATGAGGCCTACCAGCTTACCTTCCTTATCTACAACCGGCAACTTCTCAATCCTGTGTTCTTGCAAGATTTGAGAAACAGCCTCCATATCAGTGGTCGGATTAGTAGTGATAATATTTTCTTTTGTCATCACTTCGTCGATATGCTTATTCATATCTCTTACGAAACGAAGGTCACGGTTTGTTACAATTCCCACCAAATATCTCTCATCATCCACTACCGGTATACCACCAATTCTGTATTCCGCCATCAATGCCAATGCATCGCCTACAGTAGAACCTCTCTTAATGGTTACAGGATCATAAATCATACCGTTTTCAGCACGCTTCACGATGGCTACCTGACGTGCCTGTTCTTCGATAGACATATTCTTATGGATAACACCGAT
>OMAY01001340.1_pt1 | contig 11839 bp, 9 predicted proteins | sample 1673611 | NCBI WGS metagenome assembly OMAY01 (sample SAMEA103958117, study PRJEB25191) | human gut metagenome | biome: human-associated habitat [ENVO:00009003]; feature: intestine environment [ENVO:2100002]; material: feces | place: Germany | collected 2013/2015
ATCATCTCTACATTTGAAAATGAAGTTATGTTATAAAAGTTGCTTTTGAAAGTGTCATAAAATCTTTCCATGGGAGCATTATCATAAGGACAGCCAGCCTTACTCATACTTTGTGTTATATTATTCTCTTTGCAAAAATTTATAAATTCCCATGAAGTAAACTGTACCCCCTGGTCTGAATGCAAAATCACTTTAGGGTAGTTTTCCTTTTCAAGGGCTGTTTTCAGAGTGCTTATTGCCAAATCAGTGTTGATATAATCACTGTTTAACGAAGCGACAGCGGACCTGTCATACAAATTAATAATTGAACAGTTGTATCTGAATTTTCCATTTGGCTGGCGCATATATGTGAAGTCTGTGCACCATACTTTGTTCTTGCAGTCGACAGTAAAATTCTGATTTAAGAGATTGTCAAAGATTTTATTCTTTTTGCCAGTCTTGTAACCTGGCTTAGAATGCATAATTACTGCACAAAGATTCAATTCCTTGTTCATATATTTATGCATTGTGGTATTGTTTAACTTATAGCCATATCGTTTGATAAAAATGCGCATAGCCCTATAGCCTATAACACGATTGTTGTTGTAATAAACATACTTTATAAGCTCAAAGATATGTGCTAAGCGTTCACGATATTTTCGCTTTGCATCCTTTTTGTAGTTGTAATAACAATTAGGACTAATGCCAAACTTCTGGCATAGCCATCTTAAACCAAATATATTTTTATTGTCATCGATTAATCGATATACCACTAATCGATTTCCTTTGCGAAGAATGCCGCCGCTTTTTTTAAGAAAGCAATCTCTTTATCTTTTTCATTAAGAAGCTGATTTCCTTTGCTTCATTAGATTCTGCGGTTGTGCTGGTGGTATAGAGGCATTCTTCCTTGTATTCGTTAACCCATTTGCTAACGGAGCTTTTGGCAACATTAAATTCAACAGCAATTTGCGGTATTGATTTGTCGCCTGCCATATAGGCTTTAACTACTTCTTTTTTGAAGTCTTCGGTGTAATGTACTGACATAGTAACGTCCTCCTTGTTTGAGTAATATTATAATATATTATTCGAACAAGGTGTTACAAATTTATTATATCACAACAACAGCCAAAGCAACACAGAAAGCGGTTCAGACGGCAAAGAAAGCGGCGAAAGCCACAGCGAAAGCTACTGTTGCGACAGTCAAAGCGATTATTGCAGGAACCAAAGCACTTGTAGCAGCAATCGCCGCAGGCGGTTGGATAGCGGTTCTGATTATTATGATTGTCGTGCTGTTTGGTGCTGCCGTAGCAATGTTCGGAGGAGGGAGTGACAGTAATACCTATACTCCAGTAAGTGCAGAGGTAGAAGCCTATGAACCTATCATACAGAAGTATGCTAAAGAGTACGGCATTCCTGAGTATGTAGAACTTATCAAGGCGGTTATGATGCAGGAAAGTGGCGGCAGAGGACTTGACCCTATGCAGGCAACAGAAGGAAGTTTCAATACGAAGTATCCGCATGAACCAAATGGAATTAAAGACCCGGAGTATTCTATCCAGTGTGGAGTTCAGGAATTGAAAGCGGCTCTTACTTCGGCAGAAGTGGAAAGTCCGATAGATATGGAGCATATCAAACTTGCCCTACAAGGCTACAACTTCGGTAATGGATATATCTCTTGGGCAAAAACAAATTACGGTGGATATTCCTATGCCAATGCAGTAGAATTTTCGACAATGCAGGCTTCCAGACTTGGGTGGAGCAGTTATGGAGATACGCAGTATGTCGCTCACGTTTTGAGGCACTATCCGTATGGACGAGCCTTTACTGCCGGAGGTAATCAGGCGATTGTTGAGGTTGCCTTGACACAGCTAGGCAATCAGGGCGGACAACCTTACTGGAGCTGGTACGGCTTTAATAGTCGAGTGGAATGGTGTGCCTGCTTCGTATCTTGGTGTGCTGACCAATGCGGGTATATTGAAAGCGGACTTGTTCCGAAATTTGCAGGTTGCGTGGATGGTGCAAACTGGTTTAAGTCAAATGGAAAATGGCAAGACCGCACTTATGAACCAAAGGTAGGAGATATTATCTTCTTTGATTGGGAAGGCGACGGTACAACAGACCACGTTGGTATCGTAGAGAAGTGTGAGAATGGCACAGTTTATACCGTAGAGGGCAACTCAGGCGACGCCTGCAAGCAAAGACAGTACGCAGTCGGAAGCAGCAATATCTATGGATACGGTATTCCAGCATATTAAAAATTCCAGACGGTGTCTGGAAAATCGAAAAGATGGCTGCTCAGTTGAGTAGCCATCAGGTACATAATAGAAGTGTTGGGCAAGGTTATAAAAAACCTTAAAATAATTGTTGACATTCAAGAAATATAGGTTTATAATAACCTTACGATAAAGGTTATTATAAACCTAATATGGAGGTAATAGAATTGGAAAAGAATTATTTAAACAAATTAAAGGAAATCAATACTTCTAAGATTGCCCATTCCGTGGCAGAGGAATTAAGAGGCAGGGAAACGACTGATAAGTTTCAACTGAAAAGCGTTGTTGTGAGTTATGTCCTTTACAGAGCGGCACTGGATGAAAATGTGTGTATAGACAGTTTAGAGGAGTTTTTTCAAAACAGTGTAATGCCAGAAGATTTAAAAAACATTGTTAATAAGAATTTGGCTAATATATGGGGAGTAATAACATCATTAAAGAATAAATATTCTGCGGATGAATTGTTATCTTATATTCTCTTTAACAACGATTTGGAAGACACAAAATCAAGCGATTGCTCTACGCCAGATGGAATCATTAAATTGGCAGATACTATTTTAGATGTCCAGAAAAATGATAGTGTTTTGGAACTCTGCTCAGGGAAAGGGAACTTTTTTACTGAAACATTCTTATATCAAGAAAAGTTTAATTATTTTGGTGTTGAACTAAATTATACTGCAAATGAAATAGCACAGATTAGAGCAGCACTAATGGATGAAAATATTTCGCTTATTCTTAATGATGCGCTTGAATATAGAAACGGAAAAAAATTTGATAAATTATTTGCGAATTATCCTTTTATGGTCAAAAATCCATCAATGGATGAATACAAGGGGAATATATGCAAGGCATTTGATATTCCGATTGATGTAATTCAACGAGCATCGTCAGATTGGATATTTAATGCGACGATTATTGACCAAATGAAAGAAAGCGGAAAAGCGGTTGCTATTATGACAAATGGAGCAACTTGGAATTCGTCAGATAAAAAAATTCGTAAATTTTTCATTGAGAATGGTTACGTTGAAGCGGTTATTTCACTTCCTGCCAAATTATTCAATGGATTTGCTATTCCAACCACACTTATTGTATTCAGTAAAAACAATAAGAAAATTAAAATGGTAGATGCACGTGAAATTTGCGTTAGAGAACGAAGAAATAATGTTTTAACTGATGATTGTGTATCCAAAATCATTGAATTATTACAAAATGATGGAGAAAAATCAATTACAAAAACTATTGAGGAATTTGCCAATAACGAATATGTACTGAACGCAACTCGTTACCTTGAAGTAGTTCCGAAAATAGAAAATGGATTAGAACTTGGCGCTGTTACAAAACAAATAACAAGAGGTGCACAGATAAAGGCAGCGGAACTGGATGAGATAAAAGCGAACGAGGCTACACCCTATAAATATTTGACACTGGCAAATATCAATGACGGAATTATTTCGACAGATGATGAACAGTACTTGAGGGAAATTCCAGAAAATCTCAAGAAGTTTTGCGTAAAGAACAATTCTATAATTCTTACAAAGACAGGTATGCCAGAAGTCAAGACTGCGGTTGTACAAATTGAGGAAAACACGGAATTACTGGCAACGGGAAATTTGTTTATCATAGAAGTAGATGAGACAAAAATCAATCCTTTTTATGTACAGGCATTTTTTGCAAGCGAAACTGGAGTATCGTTGTTTAGAAGTATATCCACAGGAAGCGTATTGCCAACTATATCTTTAAGTAAATTGAAGAGCCTTGTTATACCTGCTCCTCCTATGGAAGAACAAATTGTTATAGCAAATAAATATGCGGCTGCTATGGACGAGATAATCTTATTAAAAAGAAAACTTGAAAAAGGGATTGCGAAGATGAAACACCTTTACGATGAGGAGGTGTAATCTTGCTGAATTACGAAGAATTAGAGGAAATTATTGAAGAAATAACCGCAAAAATTACACTGGCTAATCGTACAGGAGAGTTGGAATCTTTACTCAAGAGTTGGGGATTAGAAAATCTCCTGTCAAATCAGTCATCTTATGAAACAGATAGAGATGGAAAAATCGTGGTTGTTGGTGCTTCAGAGGTAAAAGAAAACATCTTAAGCGGTATTATAAAATCCTTTGGATTAGACAAAAATCGCTTTGAGTTTTGCTTAGATTACAACAAAGCAAAGACATATCCTTACAAAAAACTTCGATATAATCCTGATTATAGAGTTATTATTTTTGGAGCAGTACCACATAGCAGCACTGGTAAAAATGATAGTAGTAGTGTTATTGCAGAAATGAAAAATCACGAAGGATATCCTCGTGTAGAAGTACTGAGTGGAAACAATGAAGTTAAGATTACAAAATCAAATTTCAAAGAAGCTGTGCATAGGCTAATGTATGAAAATTACATTTGATTACGAAAAACAACAAGATGTCACAAAATAACGACACCTTGTTAGGCATAAAGGCAAATATCTTGTCTGTATCTTGAATTTGCTGATAATTCACAGTATAATGTAAAATGAGTGACTGTAACAAAAACGGAATACACAAACAAGTAGTGTTACAGATGAGAATTAGCTATAATAAATTGCAAAAATTGATGATTGATAATCAAATGAAAAGACAGGATTTAATGCGTGCAGCCGAAATTACATCATATGCTGCAACGAAGATAAATAAGAATGAGCCAGTATCTCTTGAAGTACTGATGAGGATATGTCAGGTATTTCACTGTGACATCGGAGATATATGCGAAGTCATTTTAGATGAAGATTAAAACACGGAGGTAATTATAGATGGCAAGGGCTGCTAAACCAAAGAAAGAAATATCAATGGAAGAAGCACTTTGGAAAAGTGCTGATAAACTGAGAGGTTCTGTTGAGCCTGCGGAGTATAAGCATGTTGTCCTGAGCTTATTTTTCCTCAAATTTGCCAGTGACAAGTTTGAGGAATGCCGTAATAAAATTATTGCTACGCACGGCGAAAAGTATGCGGATATGAAGCCATTTTATACTCAGGAAAATGTATTCTATCTTCCTGAAGAAAGCCGTTGGAAATACATTATTGAAAACGCAAAACAGGATGATATTGCCCTGAAGATAGATACAGCACTTTATACGATTGAAAAGAACAACCCGGCACTGAAAGGTGCTTTGCCGGATAACTATTACTCCCGCTTACATATTGATACGGTAAAGTTGGCTTCTTTGCTTGATGAAATCAATCGTATCAACACTGATGATAAAGAGAACGACATTATAGGTCGTGTATATGAGTATTTCCTTAGTAAGTTCGCTCTTGCAGAAGGAAAAGGTAAAGGAGAGTTCTACACACCAAAGTGTATTGTAAACCTGATTGCCGAAATGCTTGAGCCTTACGATGGAATACTTTATGACCCTTGTTGCGGTTCGGGCGGTATGTTTGTGCAGTCCATCAGGTTCGTAGAAGCACATAGCGGTAATAAAAAGAAAGTGTCTATTTACGGTCAGGAATACACAAATACCACTTTCAAACTGGCAAAAATGAACTTAGCTATCCGTGGTATTTCTGCAAATCTTGGAGAGATGGCAGCTAATACATTTACCAATGACCAACACAAAGACCTTAAAGCAGATTTCATTATGGCAAACCCGCCTTTCAATCAGAAGCAGTGGAGAGCCGAAAATGAGCTTGTAGACGACCCTCGTTGGAACGGTTATGAAGTCCCGCCGACAAGCAATGCAAACTATGGTTGGATACTGAATATTGTTTCCAAACTTTCACAAAACGGTGTGGCAGGTTTCCTGCTTGCCAATGGTGCATTATCCGATGACGGTACAGAGCTGAAAATCAGACAGCAGCTTATAGAAAATCATTTGGTAGAAGCGATTATTATTCTTCCAAGAAACCTTTTCTATACCACTGACATTAGCGTTACACTTTGGGTACTCAATAAGAATAAAAAGGCTCGTGTTGTGGAACAGAATGGAAAGCTAAAACGCTATCGTAACCGAGAAGATGAAATACTCTTTATGGATTTACGACAGATGGGCAGTCCTTATGAGAAGAAGTACATTGAATTGACAGAGGAAGATAGAGCCAAAGTTACAAGTGTATATCATAACTGGCAGCAGAAAGGCTATGAGGAAACCTATGAGAATGTGCCGGAGTTTTGTTATTCTGCTTCTTTTGAAGAAGTAAAAGAAAAAGGATTTACTCTTGTACCAAGCAGATATATTGAGTTTGTCAACCGTGATGAGAACATCGACTTTGATACAAGAATGAAGTCATTGCAGGGAGAACTCAAAGAACTTCTTGTTCAAGAGGAAAAATCCAAATCAGATTTGCTTGCTGTATTTAAGGAGTTGGGATATGAAATCGAATTATGATATTTTAGGAAACCATATCCGACTGATTGATACTCGGAACAGAGAAAGCATAACAGACAGAGTTTTGGGAATTAACATAGACAAGTTCTTTATGCCGTCGGTTGCAAATGTCATTGGTACGGATTTGAGTAAATATAAACTGATAACAAAAGGAAAGTTTGCGTGTAATCCAATGCATGTTGGTCGTGATGAACGACTTCCGGTTGCATTGTATGATGAAGAAAAACCTGCTATTGTTTCTCCGGCATATTTTATGTTTGAGGTAATAGATAACAGCATTTTGAATGAAGATTATCTGATGATGTGGTTTCGCAGACCGGAGTTTGACCGAATTTGTTGGTTACATACTGACGGGAGCGTTCGTGGTGGGATTACTTGGGATGATATATGCAGACTAGAATTGCCTATTCCGCCTATTGAAAACCAGCTTGAAATAGTGAACAGTTATAAGGCAATTACGGAGAGAATTGCTTTAAAGCAGAAGATAAATGATAATTTAGAAGCGACCGCTCAGGCATATTTTGACAGCCTGTTTTTTGATGAGTCAGAACCTAATTGCACTTTGGCTGATATTGCCCTTGTCAATCCTGTTCGACCTCTTGCTAAAGGTGTTGAAGCTCGTTATTTTGAAATGGCAACGCTTCCAACAAATGGCTGTATTCCAACAGGCGATTTTATTAAGCCTTATAATGGTGGAGTTCGTTTTATTAACGGCGATACACTTATTGCACGAATTACTCCTTGTCTTGAAAATGGTAAAGCTGCATACATAAATATTCTTGAAGATAATGAGGTTGCATTTGGTTCAACTGAATATATCGTTTTTGCATCTAAGGGCAATATGCCATCAAGCTTCTATTATTTTCTAATCAGAAATGCAAAATTTGTCACTTTCGCATTGCAATTTATGAATGGCTCAAGTGGACGCCAACGAGTTTCAGGAGAGGAATTAGCTTCATTTCCACTTTGCCGCCCATCTTGTGAAAATCTTGAAGCATTTGATAAGGTAGCCTCACTTGTTCTTGAGCAAATGAAAGATAACACCTATGAAATTCAGAAGCTGAAGCAACTACAAGAAGTCATAGCAGCAACCATTTCAAGCTGCTAAATTATCATTTTCCTACGAAGGGAGGGACGAAAATGGACAAGGAAACATTGATCAGAATTGCCGAAGAACTTCACCAGGGAGCTTTCGACGCAAAAGCCTACTACCTGATCATGCAGCAGTATCGGAAGAGCCAACATAATTATGCCGAAGAGATGAAGGTTTCGCCAGCATTCTACCATACAGTCTATGATGCCCTGATGAAAGCCTGTTTCATGGAGATTGCCAAACTGTATGATAGCTCAAATGGTGTCGTGTCCATTGGAACCCTCCTTGCTAAATGCGAGGAAAACCAAGACCTTTTCCCAAAGTACAGAGAAACTTTGACGGTGGATCATGACGGAACAACCTTTTCCTACCCGGTCCCATATCAGCACCAACTCAAGCCACAAGAGGAATGCTTCTTTAAGAACCGGGTTGAGGCAGATAGAAAACTCTTTGCAGCGTTTGATATTCCTGATGCGGACAATGTTCCTGTTCGGGTGGATTTAACTTTCCCGGAGTTTTTGGATCTATATCAGAAACGTTTCAACGGACTGAGCAAAAAGAGAGATAACATCCGAATGCAGAGAAACAAACTCTATGCCCACAACGATGAGCAGCGCATCGTGAACAGTGAGAACCTTCCGGATCGTTACCCTATTTCCTATCCGGACGTTCAGGAAATGATAGACTTTGCGCTTGATTGTACGGGCTTGATTCTTGGTATTCTCACAGATGTAAACCGCGCAAAGCAATACTCAAATATAGATGACTGGGAAGGAACACTCATGCTGACACGCTTAGGATTGAAGTATCGGGAATACGACTTCCAGCAAAGCGAAAAAGCATTTGAAGAAGAAATGCGAAGACAGTTAGGGGGAAATGATAATGGCGAACTTCAATGAGCATTCTCTTGAAATGTCCATCATGGATTTGTTTCAAGATGAAGGGTATATCTATTTGAATGGTGAGCAGATCCACCGTGAACGCTCTGAGGTTCTGCTTATCGACGATCTGCGGAAATACCTCCTGAACAGGTATGCCTCAGAGGGACTTACCCCAAGCGAAGTTGATAGCATCATCCTTCGCCTGAGGTCTATTTCCGGCACGATCTACGAAGCAAACAAAGCAGTCTGCAAAATGGTTTGTGACGGCTTCATCTTCAACCGCGAAGATCACACAAAGAAAGACCTTTACATTGAGTTGATTGACTTTGATGAGCCAGAAAAAAACGTGTTCAAGATCGTTAACCAATTTGAAATTGAAGGCATCAACAACCAGCTACGCATACCGGACGGGATTGTATTCATCAACGGCATTCCAGTTGTTGTGCTTGAGTTCAAGAGCGCAGTCAAAGAAAACACAACGATCATGGACGCCTATACTCAGCTTACCGTGCGTTATCGCCGTGATATTCCTGAACTCTTCAAGTATAACGCCTTCGTCGTCATAAGCGATGGTGCAAATAATAAATACGGTTCCTTCTTCTCCCCGTATGACTTCTTCTATGCGTGGAGAAAGATTGAAGCTGACGATAAGGAATTGGACGGCATCAATTCCCTTGTAACTATGGTAAGCGGACTGTTCCGCAAAGAACGGCTTTTGGCAGTCATCAAGGATTTTGTCTATTTCCCTGATAGCTCGGACAAAGACCTCAAAATCGTCTGCCGCTATCCTCAGTATTTTGCTGCGGTCAAGCTGTTTGAGAATATCAAGGCACATCTCAGACCGGAGGGGGACGGCAAGGGCGGCACATACTTCGGCGCGACAGGCTGCGGAAAAAGCTATACTATGCTCTTCCTCACAAGAATGCTTATGAAGAGTACCTTCTTCCATAGCCCTACAATCCTGATTATTACCGACCGAACGGATTTGGATGACCAGCTCTCAAAGCAGTTTGTAGCATCCAAGAAGTACATTGGTGACGAAACCGTTGTGAGCATTGATTCCCGCGAAAAGCTGCGTCAGGAACTTCAAGGCAGGACAAGCGGTGGGGTGTACATGACCACCATCCAAAAGTTCACCGAGGACTTGGAGCTTCTGACGGATAGAGCGAATGTGATCTGCATATCCGATGAAGCACACCGTAGTCAGATAAACCTCGATCAGAAAGTCAAGGTCACTGCCGAAGGTGTAGAGCGAAGCTATGGATTCGCAAAGTACCTACACGATTCTCTCCCCAATGCTACCTATGTCGGTTTCACCGGCACGCCCGTAGATGGCACGATTGAAGTCTTCGGTCCGGTTGTCGATGCCTACACAATGACAGAGGCGGTCAAAGACGGTATCACAGTCAACCTTGTCTACGACGGACGCGCTGCACGGGTCACTCTTGATCAGGCAAAGGTTCGGGAAATTGAAGATTATTATGACCGCTGTGCTGTTGAAGGTGCAAATGAGCATCAGATTGAGGAAAGCCAGAAGGCGGTTGCTCATATTGATGCGATCATCGGTGATCCCGACCGACTTCACGCAGTTGCGGAGGACTTCATTAACCACTATGAGACCCGCGTTGCCGAAGGAGCTACCGTTGCAGGAAAAGCAATGTTTGTCTGCTCTAATCGCAAGATTGCATACGCTTTTTATCAGATTATAGTTGGAATTAGACCGGAATGGGCAGAGAAAAAGGTTTGCCCTGACGGGGTTCAACTGACGGAAAAAGAGAAAAAGGAACTCAAACCCATCGAGAAGATCAAGCTCATCATGACGCGAAATAAAGATGATGAGCCTGAGCTTTATGAAATGCTGGGAACGAAAGATGATCGCAAGGAGTTTGACCGTCAGTTTAAGAACGTTAAATCAAACTTCAAAATTGCCATCGTTGTTGATATGTGGCTTACCGGCTTCGACGTACCGGCACTCGACACAATCTACATCGACAAGCCCATCCAGCAGCACAGCCTTATCCAGACGATTTCCCGCGTCAACCGCGTCTATACCGGCAAGGACAAGGGCTTGATCGTGGACTACATCGGCATTAAGAAAAACATGAATCTCGCCCTCAAGAAATACACCAACTTTGAGAGCGATGAGTTTGAAGGCGTCGAGCAGTCTATCACGATTGTTAAAGACCAGCTCGATGTCTTGGCTCAGATGTTCCACAACTTCAATAACACGGATTACTTCAACGGCTCACCGAAAGAGCAGCTTGCTTGCCTCAATCGGGCTGTTGAGTATGTACAGCTCACGGAAGATTTGGAAACTCGCTTTATGGCGGCAGTCAAACGCATGAAACAAGCGTTCAACCTATGCAGTTCAAGTGAGGCTATCTCTGATAAAGAAAAGGACTATCTGCACTTCTACTGTGCTGTGCGCTCTATTCTTTTCAAACTCACAAAGGGTGATGCCCCTGACATTTCACAAATGAATGCCCGTGTCCGTGAACTTCTTGAAGGTGCAATTCAATCTGATGGTATAGAGGAACTGTTTGAGACGGGAAAGCACATCTCTGTTGATATTTTCAGTGACGAGTATCTGGATAAGATCAATGCAATCCAATTACCGAACACTAAAATCAAGGTATTGCAGCGGCTTCTCTCTCAGGCGATTGATGAGTATAAAAAGGTCAACCGTATCATGGGCATGGAGTTCTCTGACCGTCTCAAGCGGGTTGTTGATGAGTACAATAATCGCCGTCGTGATGAGGCTTTCGCTAACGAAGTTCTTGACGATGTAGCAGAACAACTTGCGAAGCTCCTTGAAGAACTCAAAAAGGAAAAAGACTCCTTCAAGGGTATGGGGATTGACTATGAAGAAAAAGCCTTCTATGACATCCTCAAAGCGGTTGCCAGGAAGTACGAGTTCGAGTACCCGGACGATAAGATGATTGAATTGTCAAAGCGGATTAAGATCATTGTCGATGACAAAGCTAAATACACCGACTGGTCTACCCGTGATGACATTAAGGCAAATCTGCAAGTTGACCTCATACTGCTACTGGATGAATTTGACTATCCCCCCGTAACTATTGATGATGTCTACAAGGAGGTTCTGGAACAAGCTGAAAACTTCAAAAAGTACGCTCAATAACCCGCGTTCCATCGAAAGGAGTAGATCATGGGCAATTCAGTCATGTTGAATGGCGGCGAATATGCCGGAGAACAGATTGCCTACAAAGACAGCACCTATGAGCTTGTGTCA
>OMAY01001349.1_pt1 | contig 11774 bp, 8 predicted proteins | sample 1673611 | NCBI WGS metagenome assembly OMAY01 (sample SAMEA103958117, study PRJEB25191) | human gut metagenome | biome: human-associated habitat [ENVO:00009003]; feature: intestine environment [ENVO:2100002]; material: feces | place: Germany | collected 2013/2015
CGGTGGTTATTGACGGTACACAAGTCAACCGTATGAGGGAGAAGGAACTTTCCGCATTCCGCAACCGCCATATCGGCTTTGTGTTCCAGTTCCATCAACTGCTGCCGGAGTTTACGGCTTTGGAGAATGTAATGATACCAGCCTTCATTGCCGGAAGAGGACAGCAGGAAGCCAAGGAGGCGGCTACGGAAATTCTTGAATTCATGGGGCTTGCCGAACGGGCCTCCCACAAGCCGAATGAGTTGTCGGGAGGTGAGAAGCAGCGTGTGGCGGTGGCCCGTGCTCTCATCAATCATCCAGCAGTGGTGCTGGCAGATGAACCTTCCGGCAGCTTGGATACCCATAATAAGGAAGAACTGCACCAGCTCTTTTTTGATTTACGTAACCGTTTCGGACAAACGTTTGTTATCGTAACCCATGATGAAGGACTGGCGCAGCTCACCGACCGGACGATACATCTGATTGACGGGGAAATCAATAAAATGGTCTGAGCCTATTTCCCCGTGCCCATTACTCCCGAGTCATTGTCACTGTTGTTTACCTTCCGCTGTGCTGTCTTGAAACTGCGGCCGAACGAGAAGTTGTAGGAAAAGTTCACCAGGAACATGCGGGAGCTTTCTTTTATATAATTATTTGTCTTGTAGGATGCGAATTTATTCCAGTTTTCGCTTTGTACTTTATAGTTGTCGGTGAAAGGATTGAATGCACCGACTCCTACCCGAAGATTCTTATGCTTGTAATATACAGCTAACATCTGGATGTTTTCTCCTCCCGAGAGGGTTTCTCCCCAGAAATTGTTCCAATTGGTGTTTATCTGCCAGAACAGAGAGAACTGTTTGTAGTTTAATGAGGCTTCTGCCTCACAAAACCAGTTGGTGTAGGTATGTGAGTAGTGATTGCCATGGCTCATGTAATGGTTGACACCGCCCGTAAAAGAAAATTGCAGAATGTCGCGGATGGGTCCTACGCGGAGCATGGCACGTCCGGAGAGTTTCTGCCAATCCTTCTGATTGTCCCAAGTCTGCACTATTTTGTTGCCTTCTTGAATCTTCTCGTCCATAATGGCATTGGGACGATAGTCATAGGCTCCCCATAGATTGGTATAAAAGATGCCTTTTTTCCATTCGTAAGTCAGTTCCGTATGATAGCACATATATGATTTCAGATGCGGGTTGCCACGACGTATCTGGAATGAGTCCACTGCTTGCTCCACATCGCTGAGGTCGCCCAATGAAGGAGAAGCGTTATAGATGTTTCCCTTCCAGCGGAGGTAGGAGTTGTCTGACATGGCATAGTGCAGAACGATACTCGGGTTGAAACTGTAGTTCTCGGTAGATTTGTCCTTGCCGCTCTGATTATAGTAGAAACGAGTCATGGCCACTCCCAGCCGGTAGTTTAGTTTGTCTATCTTTCCACGGTATTCTCCGAATATGTATGTGTTTCCTTGGTGCATATTGGTTTCATAATAATGCCCGTTTCTGTATTCATTGTTAGAGTAGGACTGTGTATGGCTCAGACCGAAGCTCAATGCGTTCCCCTTGGAATATTGCTTCTCATAAATGGCCTCGGCAATCAGGGAGTATTTGTTGCCTCGGATATTGTTGTCAATATCGGTCAATATGTTCCCCGGGGTGCTTTCTTGGTAGAGCCGCTGCGATTTTTCCCGATTGTAGGTGCCTACTACATTGAATACCAGGGTTTGCTTGTTTTTCAGATTCTGTTGGTAGTACAAATCCAGTGAGGGACGTGTCCAGCTCTGGTCGGTACGGTCGGTCATGTCTACCACGTCCGTTTCATCATTGGCATTATAGAGAGTTCCTTTATAATCCCAGTGTGGCTGATTGTTTCCTCGAAGGCGGAAGGTGGCGCTGAAAAGGGAATTCTCAGAAGCCTGCAAACTATAATTTACGTTTAGGTTGTGCTGGCACATGGTTGCCTTGCTGGGCTCTCCTTTCTCCAGGCGTCTGAGTGTAGTGCCGTCTGCCAGGTGGAATTCTTCTTCATTGTCGCGGTACATGCCGTTAAAATCCCGCGGTCCCATGTAATAGGAGAAGCCGAATTCTGATTTTTTGTGGTTTACTTTGCCGTACAGATTATAGTTTCCCCACATCGTGTTCAACCCTTGGGAAATGTCGGCACCGAAGTTTCCGCCCGTTTTAGGTCGGCGCACTATGTAGTCCAAAACGACTTCGGCATTACCGTAGCGCAGTCCCGGATTGTCATGGTACTCTATACGTATAATGTCGGCAGGGCGAATGGCTTTTATCTCGTCTATTTCGGCTTTGACTCCATTGATGCGTAATTGCAGTTCTCCACCGCCGGACAATCCAATCTCATTGTTCATGGGGTTGACCAGAATACGTGGCAGCATCAGTTCCTGCAACAGATTCACTCCGTTTGTGGAAGTTTTCATTTGTCTTTCGGATGGGAAAACCAGTTTGCGGTCTGCACGGCTGATTTGGCTGGAGCCGGTGATAGTCACTCCTTCCAGTGCGATAGAAGCACTGTCTAATACGATTGGTCCAAGGTCGGTATGGCGCTTTACTCCATTGAGGGTGATGTATCCGGTATTATACCCGATGCTGGAAAGAACAAGTCTGTAATCTCCGGTAGCCGTGTTCTTGAAGATGAATTCTCCTTCTGGACTTGTGGTCACACCGGCGACAAAAGTAGAGTCGATGGTCTGTAATACCACATTGACATACTCTATACTCTTGTCGGAAGCATCGCGGACGGTTCCTTTTATTTCTATTTTTTGAGCAAAAGCATTCTGTGCCATACTGCCCAGCAGCATGGTTATAATCATTAATTTTTTCATATTGATACGATGGTTCTAATCCTTATTGCAGTAGGCCTTCCTGTTTTTAGGGTGTTTCTGCTTGTTAGACGAAATGACTGGTGAAAAGGTTGCATCAGACATTGAAAAATGTTGCATGATGCTGTTATTCAAAGCAAACGTAGTGACTGATTTTCTCCAAATCGGTATCGGAGAATTCCTCGTAAAGTGCAAAAGGTTTCAGACTATGAAGGTCGCCTTTCTTCTTCCGGTATTCTACAAAGGCCTTTGCCTGGTAGAAGTTGATGTAAGGATGGTGGCGCAGCCTCTCTATGCTACTACGGTTCAGGTTGATGAGGTGGATGGCCCGGGTGTCGATGGAAAACCAGGACTGCAATTGGGTGGTGTCCAAATGGATTTCTTGTAATTGCGTGATGTTGTAGAATCCTCCCAAGCGTTGCCGATAACCGATGATTAGACGGGCAATGCCACTACCGATGCCTGGTATTTTCTTCAGTTCTGTGGTGTCGGCGCGGTTCAGGTCGACAAGGGTCCCAGACGGATATTTTTCCGGTGCAATTCGGAAAGTAACGGCGCTGTCATTGCTTGCAGGAGAGCTGTATAACTGGACGGTTCTTGTTTCTGTGTCTTCCGGAGTGATGTGGATATAGGGTAGGAGTGTCTGATATTGTTTTTCTGTCATTCCATATATTTTCCGGAAATCTTCTGCCTTATGGAACTTCCCTCCTTTACTACGGTAGCGGAGTATGTTCCGCGCCATCCATCCGGGCAGTCCCAGTCGGCAAAAAATGACGGAGTCGGCGATATTGGGATTGAAACGGGCCAAGGAGACGGTTGTCGGTTGTTTTTGGGAGGAAGGTTTAAGTCTGTTGTCCCATTTTTGTTCCTTTTCTTGTATGGATGCGATGAACGATTCGTATTCTGCCATGGCAGTGGCCTGCCGCCGGATTACTTCATCGGAGAGGGGGCGGTTCTCTCTTTGGTATATATAAATATACCCGGAGAGAAAGACGAGAATAATGCCGGTAATCAAAACCAGTATTCCGCGCCTTTCTCCCCGGGAGAAATAAAGGAATTCTTTAAAGGGGTTCTGCATGATGGCCTATTTCAGAAAACCCAGTTCATTGATAAAAATCAGTGCAATTCCTATCGGAGCAATATATTTCAGGATGAATATCAATAGCTTGTAGACGGATACTTTCAGAGTGCCATTGTTGCTGACTTCTTCCCATACGATTTTCTTGTCCAGATACCAGCCTATGAAGATGGAAATGAAGAAACCGCCTAACGGTAGCATTAGCTTGGCCGTTACAAAGTCGAACAAATCGAATAGGTTTAGCCCGAATACGGTATAGCTTTTGCCGATACCGAGAGACAGTGAGCAGAATACTCCTAAGAAAATACAGCCCGCTGTCACGTATCTGGCTGCCTTGCTGCGTGAGAACTTGAACTCTTCATGTAGATAGGCAGTTACCACTTCGTGCAGGGAAATGGTGGAAGTAAGTGCTGCCAATGCCAGTAGGATATAGAACATCAGAGACAGCAGTATCGCCAGCCAGGGAATATTGCCGAACGCTTGCTGAAAGACATTAGGTAAGGTGATGAATAGCAGACTAGGACCCGCATCCGGTTTGATGCCTACAGAGAAGGCGGCAGGGAAGATGATGAATCCTGCCAAAATGGCTACCATGGTGTCGATAGCCGCCACGTTGAGTGCCGTTTTGGGCAGGTTCGTATCATTGCGGAAGTAAGAAGCGTATGTACAGAGACATCCCATCCCCAAGCTCAAGGAGAAAAATGCCTGGCCCATGGCTCCAAGGAACACATTGCCGTCCACTTTGCTGAAGTCCGGTTTCAACAGGAATTCAATGCCTGCTCCTGCTCCGGGCAGGGATATGGAGCAGATGGCAAGGATTATCAATAGGACAAATAGCATTGGCATCATGATTTTGGCTGATTTTTCAATACCTTTTTCCACTCCTTTGACAATGATGAGATGGGTGGCCAGCAGGAACAGCACCAGCCAGATGACCGGACGCCAGGGGTTGCTGACAAAGCTGTTGAAGGATGCGATGAAATCGGCTGCCGACTTCCCGGCAAAACTGTTGGTAGCCGCTTCGCCGATAAACTCAAGCGTCCATCCTGCCACAACGGAGTAATATCCCAGAATAAGGAATCCGGCCAGTACGCCCATACGTCCTACCCAGCGCCAATGCGTGCCGGGTGCCAATTTCTGATAAGCCCTTGCCGTATTGGCACGCGAGCGCCTGCCGATGAGGAATTCTGCAATCATGATGGGGATGCCGAGAATGAGCACGCAAACCAAGTATACAAGGATAAATGCCGCACCTCCGTGATTCCCGGTCTCAAACGGGAAACGCCAGATATTGCCTAAACCGACTGCGGAGCCTGCCGAGGCAAGTATGACGCCTAATTTGCTTCCGAAGTTGGCTCTGTCACTTTTTGTCATAAAACGTAGATTTTTCTTTCAATTCGTTATTAATACCAGCTAAAACATGCAAATATAGAAAATGTTCTGTACTTTTGCGCACAGTTCGTTGATAATTTGGTATATGCTATATTATATTAAGAAATATCCGGTGTCGCTTTTTATTATTCTGACGGTGATTTATCTTTCATTCTTTAAACCGCCTTCTACAGAAATAAGCAAGATTCCCAATATAGACAAGGTGGTGCATATCTGTATGTATTTCGGCATGTCAGGAATGCTGTGGCTGGAGTTTCTTCGCGCTCACCGGAGAGACAACGCCCCTTTATGGCATGCATGGGCAGGGGCGTTTGTCTGTCCCGTTTTGTTCAGCGGAATGGTGGAGTTGCTGCAAGAATACTGCACGACATACCGTGGTGGAGACTGGCTGGATTTTGCGGCCAATACCACGGGAGCGGTGCTTGCATCAATGGTCGGCTATTTCATTTTAAGGCCAAGGATGAAATAGGATTATAAGTATTCAACTACGGAACTTAGCTTGATGCCGTTCGACCCTTTTATCAGAATTGTTTTCCCGCAAGGTTTCTCTCTTTGCAGCTCTGCGATGAGTGCGGTTACATCGGGATAACTCTGATAAGAGTGGCGTGTGGCGGCAAACAATTCCCCTACAAGAACTACATCCTTGAATCCGCATTCTTCCAGATAGTCTGCAATCTTCTGGTGCTCGTCGGCACTGTCTTTACCCAACTCCCGCATATCTCCCAATATCAACATTTTGTTTTCGGCCTGCATGTTCCGAAAGTTACTAATGGAAGCCATCATGCTTGTGGGATTGGCATTATAGGCATCGATAATCAGAGTGTTGTCCGCTGTTTTTTTCAGTTGTGAACGGTTGTTTTGCGGGGTATATCCGGCCAGTGCCTTGTCTATTTTCTCCGGTTCCACACCAAAAAAATGTCCGATGGTGACAGCTGCCAGAGCATTGGGGAAGTTATATTCACCGATAAGCCGGGTTTGTACTTCGTGATATTTGCTTTCGTTGTCCGTTTTCCACTCGAAGGTGAGGTAAGGAGAATTGCCGGTGACGTGTCCGTTGATGTACAGCCCGTCCTCACTGCCGTAGGCAATCTGGTGGAGTCCGTAGGCTATCTTTTTCAAGTAGGGGTTGTCGTTATGGATAAAGATGGTAGCTTCTTTCCGCGTCCGCAGATAGTCGTACATCTCTCCTTTGGTCTTGATGATTCCTTCAAAAGAGCCGAATCCCTCCAGATGGGCTTTTCCTACGTTGGTAATGATCCCGTAGTCAGGTTCGGCTATCTCTACCAGCTCCTTGATGTCTCCCGGGTGGCTGGCACCCATTTCCACCACGGCAAGGTCGTGTTCAGGGCGCAGGCGAAGCAAGGTGAGGGGAACACCGATGTGATTGTTCAAATTTCCCAAGGTATAGAGCACGTTGTGAGTTTGCGAAAGTACGGTGGACATCAGTTCCTTGGTAGTAGTCTTTCCGTTTGTACCCGTAATGCCGATGATGGGTGTACGCATCTGCCGACGGTGGTAATTGGCAAGTTGTTGCAAGGTTTTCAAGCTGTTTTCCACCACGATGTATCGTGTATCGCCTTCAGGGGCATAGGCTTCTTCGTCCACTATGGCATAAGCACTTCCGCTTTCCAGCGCCCGGGCGGCAAAGCTCATCCTGCGCCGCTGGGCCAAAGAGTTTGGCCGCACCGCTGATTTTGTGGTGATCGAAGGCTGCAAGGCAGGCGGACACCTCGGCTTTGCCGAAGATGACCTGCTGGCAGGCAAATGCCAGACCCTCGACGACATCCTGCCCGAGGTGCTGGCCGAGGTAAAGCCCTTTGAAGCACAGTTTGGCCACAGCATCCCCGTGTTTGTGGCGGGCGGCGTGTACACCGGGGCCGATCTGGCTCACTTTACCAGACTGGGTGCCGCAGGCGTTCAGCTTGCCACCCGCTTTATCACCACCTACGAGTGCGATGCATCCCAGGGGTACAAGGACGTTCTGCTGAACGCCGGTTCTGAGGATGTGCGCATCATCCACAGCCCGGTGGGCATGCCGGGCCGGGCGCTGAACACCCCGCTGGTGCAGGCGCTGGCCAAGGGCAAACGCTTTGCGCCCCGGCACTGCGCCCGCTGTTTAAAGACCTGCGACCCCGCCAAGGTGCCCTACTGCATCACCCACGCCCTCATCGAGGCCGTGAAGGGCAATGTGGAAGAGGGGCTGTTCTTCTGCGGGGCCAACGTGGGCAGGCTGGACCGGATGCGCACGGTACAGGAGCTGATGGATGAACTTGTGACCGAATGGAGGCAAAAACAATGAAGCTTGCCGTTTTATATGCCGGTCAGGGGGCACAGCACCCCGGCATGGGCAAAGAATTTTACGAAAGCTCCCCCGCCTTCCGGGCCGCCTTCGACAGCGCGGCGCTGGATTTTGACCTGCACCGCGTCTGCTTTGAGGACCCGGACGGCCTTCTGAATCAGACCGAATACACCCAGCCCTGCATGGTGGCCTTTGCCTGCGGCGTGACCGCTGTGCTGGCCGAAAAGGGCGTAAAGCCCGCCTATCTGGCGGGGCTTTCGCTGGGCGAATACTCCGCGCTGCAGGCAGCCGGGGTGTTCACCGCAAAGCAGGCCATCGAGCTGACCGCCTTCCGGGGCAAGGCCATGGCGGAGGCCGCAAAGGGCCTTGCCTGCGGCATGACCGCCGTGCTGGGGCTGGACAGAGAAAAGCTGTCTGCCTGCTGCGAACAGGCGGCAGAGACGGGCTGTGTGCAGATCTGCAACTACAACTGCCCCGGCCAACTGGTCATCTCGGGCAGCGTCGAAGCGGTCGATGCCGCCTGTGCCAAACTCAAGGAAGCGGGCGCCAAACGCGCACTGCGTCTGCCCGTAGGCGGTGCATTCCACTCGCCCCTGATGGAGCCGGCCAAGGTCGAACTCGAAAAAGCGATCAACGAAGCACCCTTCCAGGCTCCCGTCTGCCCCATCTACCAGAACGTCGATGCCAAACCCCAAACCGATCCGGCGACGATCAAGGCCAACCTGATCGCACAGCTCACCGCACCGGTACGCTGGACTTACATCGTCAAGAACATGCTTGCGGACGGCGTGACCGAATTTACGGAACTCGGTCCCGGCAATGTCCTGCAGGGTCTTATCAAAAAAGTAAACCCCGAAGCGGTCGTAGAGTCGAAATCGACATTGTAACCCGCCTCCGAAAACAAAATAGAATCGATTGCCTGTCAATCGATTCTATTTTGTTTATAATTTTTTTTCATATCACAAGATCAAATACGCCAAATTCGATTAAATTCTTTCTATATTTGCACAAAAATTACAGAAGACATCAAACGACATCAATAACTATGACATCGTTAACCGAATTTTTCAGCCGACAGGAAGATGACAATCTGAAAGGTATTTCGCACAAGAACAACCTCTTCAAGCGAAATATCATCGCACATATGGCGGTGAACGGGGAGTGTACGCTCTCGGAGCTTACCAAAGAGCTGCACATCAGCGTACCGACCATCACCAAGCTCGTTCAGGAACTCGTTCAGGAGAACATCGTCTCCGATCTGGGCAAGGTCGAAACTCCGGGTGGACGACGTCCCAACGTCTTCGGACTGGCCAGCTCGGCCATCTATTTCGCAGGCGTCAATATCGGCCGGGACAACATGTCGTTCCTCATCACGGACCTGCACAACAATATCGTCAAAGAGGAACTCTTGACCGACTTCGAACTGCAGGATCGCCCTCAATGCCTCGAAAAAATCTGCTCGAATATCGCACATTTCATCGATACGTGCGGTGTGGAACGCGCGAAAATCCTCGGAGTGGGTGTCAGCGTCAGCGGACGCGTCAATCCCACGACGGGACGCAGTTACCGCTATTTCACTTCGAGCGAACAGTCCCTGCGCGATATGATCGAACAACGCATCGGCATCCGCGTACTGCTCGAAAACGACTCCCGGGCCCGATGCTATGCCGAATACACCAACAGCAAATCCAAAGACGAGATGGACGTACTCTACCTCCACCTCGGACGCGGCCTGGCCATCGGTATCGTCATGAACGGCAAACTCTACTACGGCAAGAGCGGCTTTGCCGGAGAGTTCGGGCACATTCCCTTCTTCGACAACGAAATCATCTGCTCCTGCGGCAAGAAAGGTTGCCTCGAAACCGAAGTTTCGGGAATCGCGATCGAACAGAAGTTCGGTCGGCTTATCAGCCAGGGTGTCAATACGATCCTGCGCGAAAAATACAACAAGCACGAAGCCATCCACGTCGATGAGATCATCGACGCAGCCAAGCACGACGACAATCTCTCGATCGAACTGATCGAGGAGGTCGGAGAAAAGGCGGGCAAGGCCGTCGCCTTCCTGATCAACACCTTCAATCCGGAAACGGTCATCGTAGGCGGCGAGCTGGCCGAAGCGGGCGACTACCTGATGCTGCCCCTCAAGTCGGCGACCAACAAATACTCGCTCAATCTGGTTTATAAGGACACCAAATTCCGCTTGTCGAAAATGGGCAAGACGGCCAGCGCCTGGGGTGCTGCCATGTTGATTCGCAATCAGGTGCTCGGACTTTGCTAATGATGCTCCGAGGCCATATTTGCAGCCTGCGGGCCGTCGAACCTCAGGACCTCGAACTGCTCTGCCGGTGGGAAAACGATCCTTCGTTGTGGACAGTCAGCGGTACGATCGAACCGTTCTCGCACTATTCGATCGAACAATTCATCCAGGAGCAGCAGGCTGGTATTTACCGATGCGGACAACTGCGGTTGATGATCGACGACACAGCGGGGGAAACGATCGGAGCCATCGACTTGTTCGATTTCGAGCCGCAGCACGAACGGGCAGGCGTCGGCATTCTGGTTTACGATCCGGCACAGCGCGGGAAAGGATACGGGGCAGAGGCATTGGCTTTGCTCGAAGAGTATGCCCGCACGGTACTCCGGCTGCGGCAACTGTGGTGCAACGTACTCGCGGACAACGTCCCCAGCCTGACTCTCTTCGAAAGAGCCGGATTCCGCCGGGTCGGGGTTAAAAAGGAGTGGATCCGTACCCCCGAAGGGTATAAGGACGAAGTATTGCTCCAAAAGCTGCTTTAGACAATTTGAAATACAAATCTGCCGGAATTTTCCTGCCCGATAAGTGATCGGCGACGGAGCATCCCGGTAGATTTTTTTTATCGTATCTCGGGAGGAAACTCGCATCTCCTCCTCCCGACATCCGGCTTTTTCAAGCACCCCTCGCACCGGTTACGCACCGCTGTCGTGCCGGGGCAATCCCGACCCTGCCGAAGTTACTCTTCGTCCGGTAAATCGGCCGCCTGCAAAGTCCGGGCAGACTGTTGTTTCTTGGTCGGAATTCCCAGTTTGCGAAGCCGCTCCCCGCAGCGGACGATGTTGTCGTTACCGGTGCAAAGCCGCTTGTAGGCATCGTTATACTTGTCCCGGGCGGCGTCGAGCGACTGTCCCACCCCTTCGAGCGAAGCGGTGAAAGCCACCAACTGCTCGTAGAGTTTCGTACCGTAAGTAACGATGTCGGCCGTATTCTTGTTCTGTGCGTTCCGCTTCCAAAGATCGTCCACCAACTTCAGTAAGGCGAAAAGATTGGTCGGCGAAGAGATGATGACTTTCTTGTCGTAGGCATCGGCCCAGATGGAGCTGTCGTTTTGCAGCGCCGCCAGAAACGCCGGTTCGTTGGGAATGAACATAATGACGAAATCGGGCGAATCGAGCAATCGCTGGTACTCCTTGCGACCCAGTTCGACGACGTGCTGCCGCACCGACGCGACGTGCGACGCAAGATACTGGCGCCGGGTCGCCTCGTCCTCGGCCCCGACGTATCCGACGAATGCCGTGAGCGACACCTTCGAGTCGATGACGATCCGCTTGCCTTCGGGCAGATAAAGCACCACGTCGGGCCGCAGGTTGTTTCCCGCCTCGTCCTTGATATTGAGCTGCGTATCGTAATGTACGCCCCGGATCAGATTCGAATTGTCGAGGATCGTTTCGAGGATCATCTCGCCCCAGTCGCCCTGTACCTTGGAATTCCCTTTGAGGGCGTTGGTCAGATTGGTCGTCTCGGCCGTGATGCGGCGGTTGAGCTCCATGAGGTTCTTCAATTCACCCTTCAACTCGCCGTGCTGCTCGCGTTCGGTCGAATAGATCTGCTCGACGCGCGTGCGGAAATCGGCGATATTCTCTTTGAAAGGTTTCAGCAGCAGGTCGAGCGCTTCGCGGTTCGTCTCCTTGAAATGGCGCGTCTGCTCGCTCAGAATATCGTTGGCGAGGTTGCGGAACTGCACGCGCAGCAACTCCTCGGCCTGCTCCCGCTCGGCTTTGCCCTCCCTGATCTTGCGTTCCAGCACCTCGGCTGCCGCTTCGGCTTTGGTGCGCGCTTCGATCAGCGTGCGGATCTCGGCTTCGGCCCGCTCGCGCGCCGCGCGCGACTCCCGTTCGGACGCGGCCAGCCGCTCTTCCGCTTCGGCGGCGTGCCG
>OMAY01001360.1_pt1 | contig 11696 bp, 9 predicted proteins | sample 1673611 | NCBI WGS metagenome assembly OMAY01 (sample SAMEA103958117, study PRJEB25191) | human gut metagenome | biome: human-associated habitat [ENVO:00009003]; feature: intestine environment [ENVO:2100002]; material: feces | place: Germany | collected 2013/2015
AAGACTTGGATTTCTCCCTTAACCGGTGCGCTTCCTCCGGAGTAAGCCGCAACTGGAAATGTTTGGTTCTTTGATTCATCGTACATTCATTACTTGGTTGTTTGGGTTCCCAGACACCTTTTCGCAAGGCGAAACAGCGATAAAATCGCCCCGATGCGGAGCAGCCGGCAAGACACCCTCGGCAGTACGAAACATCGTTTTGTAATGACAAGGGTACAACTTGCTTGACAAATCCTGCAACGCAGGTCACGGTCTCCAGAGTTCTTTATGGCACCAAAATTACCGCTGAAACTCTGCCCCGGAAAAAATGCGCAACAAAATTTTTTGAAGGTGGTATTCTCTAACCGAGGTTACTTTTACCCGACAGCCAAGGATATAAGATAACTTGTTTCCTATAGTGCGAAATGTCTCGATACGGTCAATCAAGATACCGTGGTTATTATAACCAAGAAGAATACCTATACTGATAATTCGGGAGCTTGAACAGAAGGTTGTCAATAACTCTGGTTCTATGGTATCGTGTAACCAAGGTTACTCAAAATCTGCATAACTGAGTAACATAACTCAAAGGTTGCTTTACCACTAAACTAAGAAGTCTGTGTATCACGACATCTGATGATACAATGCTCGATGCGTTTGTTTCCAAATTTCCGTAGATAGTTGATAGGATAAACTCAATGTTCATTATTCAGCAATAACGTGGCAAGAAAACATCACTTACCTAAATTAAAGGGAAAAAGAGTATTCCAACCTATGTATTCAGAGTAACTGATACTTTGGACGGAAAGGTACTTTTACATAAATATCAAGGTATAGGAAACCATAGTTCAACATAATCTAAGTGCTTGAAGCCGAAAGTAAAAAGTCTATTGAAAAGCTAAAAAAGCGATGATGTTTCTTTGCTATATCACTGATTTTCACTATATTTACATATAGGAAAACAGCCTTTGATTGGCTACGTTATTTACGCTAAAAGTTGAAAGTTATGTTGTTTGAATTGCTGTTCCTTATATACTTGCTACCGGTTATATTATTGGTGGGATTATTATTGAAAGCAGCTCGTTGGATTATCGTCAACGTGTTTTGGCTAGTTATTTGGATTATCAAGACTGCCCTTGTCCTGCTATGGAAAGGACTGGTCTTGTTTACTGCTCTGATAGTAAGCAACATTGTAGCCAACCGCAATCAATCCGATAAGGGCAGGTACAATTAAAGCCGCACCAATCAAAAAATGACTGATACGGCTCATAGGGGAGTGTAGCTTAATTCTTCCCTTTGGTTAGGGTTAGCTCCTACAATACATCGGCTAAAAACCTTTTCCTTTGCTCCTCTCATAAACGACTTCTTTTTGAGAATCGCAATTCAACAGACGGAACTGGACATTACAGCCTGTAGGAATATCCTTTGGCAGTTGCTTGACTAGTTCTGCAATGACTTCATCCACATTGCTGAAACCTATATCCGTTAGTTCGCTTACCACATCGCCTTTGAAATAGGCGCGTCCATAGATCATCATCTTTTGGGTGATACGGAACATCTTATCTGCAGGTGTCTCAAAATCACGTGCCTTACCTTGCTTGCTCTTCTTGCTGCTGAAGAAAATGAAGTCAATCACTTTGGCATTAAGTTTCCAGGCAGGAGTGAAATCTATCTTGACATAACCTCTTGTTATATTCAGTCCATGACTGTGGTTCATACCGAAAGCAACCTCATATAGGTTGGCATCACAGTCATTTTGGGCAATTGTAGCCCATGTATGACGGAAAGTATAATAACAGTAGTAATCCTCCTTCTTCATCCCCATATCTATACAAATTTTGCGGATGCCAATATTCACATTAGCATTGAAACTGTCGGAATTACTGTACCGTTGATGGAAATTGAACAGATATTCATCCTTTTCATCTGAGAGGTACTTGTCAAATGTGGATTGGATGAATGGTTCAACTCGCATTTCAATGTAGGCTTCATCCTTACGACTATGCTTTGTTTTGGCTCTCTTGTAGCCAATGATACCATCTTTGTAATCCTCCTTTTTGAGTTCATACATATCAACCGTATTGATACCACCCAAGCAAAGAGATAGGAGTGCAACGTCTCTACCCAATTCTGGGAGAGAAGAAATCATCTTACTTTTGGGAAGAGGACGATTGAAAAACTCACGGCAAGCCTCCGCGCTAATGGCGCGTTGGATTGTGCTATCTGACTTTGGAATTTGTATCTTATTCCATGGGTTGAACTTAATGCGAATCATTCCACGTTCTTCATCATTCAACTCCATAATGGCTTTTTTGTAAATCTGTCGAACGCAAGTAGGGTACATTTCTTTTGCACGATTCGTCTTAGACAACTGTTCTATCCATAAATTCAATACAGTAGAAGTAAGCTGGCTAAACATGAGCTGGTTTGAACCCACATAACGCTCCAAATGATTAACGGCAAGATGATAATTCTTCGCCGTCCGTTCATGTCCGTTCATTTCCATCTTACCAATGAAGGTTCGAGCATAATCGCTGAAACAAACATCAGCATCATTCTTTAATAGATACTCGATAACCTCCTTTATATCCCAGTGGTCTGAACACACTCGATTCAATCTGTCGGTGTATTGCCGAATGAGCATAGCGCAATACTCATTGACAACCGGGTCTGTCAATTCACCATTTTTTGCGATGTGGGCTTCATCAACGATTTTGTTCGTCTTGATGTAACTTGACTTACGCTGATGCGTCACTCTGATGTAAACCGTGTAAAAGCCATCGCCTCTCGGTCTCTTTACCGTTGCTTTTAATGTCGTCATATTCTTCTTTATTTTTAATGGGTAAATACTCTATAATAATCTGGGGTAAACAGGGTAAACATGGTGATTTCCGGGGTAAACATATGGAAAACATTTCCGTTCATTTGGCTCATTTTATGCGGTCAAGTGTACGAACCGCCCAAGCGCAAATCAGGCTGTAATCACCTATAAAACGGTAGATTACAGCCTGATATAAAGATTTTCTATTTAGAGTATTATTCCTCTATTGCAGCCTGCGCCGCAGCCAGACGTGCAATAGGCACACGGAACGGAGAACAGCTGACATAATTCAAGCCAACTTTGTGGCAGAACTTCACAGAAGAAGGCTCACCGCCATGTTCGCCGCAGATACCGCACTTCAAATCCGGACGGATAGCACGTCCCTTTTCAGTAGCCATGCGCACCAACTGTCCTACACCATTCTGGTCGAGTACCTGGAACGGGTCTACTTTCAGAATCTTCTTCTCCAGATAAATCGGGAGGAAGGAAGCGATATCGTCGCGTGAATAACCAAATGTCATCTGAGTCAAGTCGTTCGTACCGAATGAGAAGAACTCGGCAGAGGAAGCAATGCGGTCAGCAGTCAAGGCGGCACGCGGAATCTCAATCATTGTACCTACTTTGAAGTCGATGCTGTCACCCACTTCTTCAAACAACTGGGCAGCCTCAGCACGAATCACTTCTTCCTGCTGCTTGAACTCATACAAGATGCCGGTCAGAGGCACCATGATTTCAGGATGGGTTTCAACGCCTTCCTTCTTCAATTCTAAAGCAGCACCCAGGATAGCACGCGTCTGCATCTGCGTAATTTCAGGATATGTATTTCCCAAACGGCAACCACGATGACCCAACATCGGATTATGCTCACAAAGCGCCTCAACACGTTGCTGGATATACTGGAGGCTTACACCCATCGTATCTGCCATTTCCTGCTGTCCCTTCAGGTCATGGGGAACAAACTCATGCAAAGGAGGGTCGAGCAGACGTACAGTCACCGGACAACCAGCCATTGCCTTGAAGATACCCTTGAAGTCAGCTTGCTGGTAAGGTAGAATCTTAGCCAAAGCCTTGCGACGTCCTTCGGCGTTTTCTGCTAGAATCATCTCGCGCATGGCTTTAATCTTCTCGCCTTCGAAGAACATATGCTCTGTACGGCAAAGGCCGATACCCACCGCACCAAAATTGCGTGCCACTTCTGCATCGTGAGGAGTATCCGCATTGGTACGAACCTGTAGCTTCGTATATTTGTCTGCCAAATCCATCAGTTCCGCAAAGTCACCGGACAGCTCAGCCGCTTTTGTTTCCACCTTGTCTTTATATACTTCGCCGGTGCTTCCGTTCAAGGAGATATAGTCACCTTCTTTCAACAGTACACCATCCACTTCCACTGTACGCGCCTTGTAGTCTATATTCAAGGCACCGGCACCGGATACACAGCACTTACCCATACCACGAGCAACCACTGCCGCATGAGAAGTCATACCGCCGCGAGCAGTCAGGATACCTTCGGCAACTGCCATACCTGCCAAATCTTCCGGAGAAGTCTCGATACGTACCATCACCACACGCTTGCCGGCAGCATGCCATTCGGCAGCATCATCAGCAAAGAATACGATTTGTCCCGTAGCGGCACCCGGAGAAGCGGGAAGACCACGGGTCAATACCTTGGCTTGCTTCAGAGCTGTCTTGTCAAATACCGGGTGGAGCAGTTCGTCCAACTTATTGGGCTCACAACGCATCAATGCAGTCTTTTCGTCAATCATACCTTGATGGAGCAAGTCCATGGCAATCTTCACCATAGCGGCTCCGGTACGCTTACCGTTACGGGTCTGGAGGAACCAGAGTTTACCCTCTTGTACAGTGAACTCCATATCCTGCATATCACGGTAGTGATTTTCGAGCTTCGTCTGCAAAGCATCCAATTCTTTATAGATTTCCGGCATAGCCTCCTCCATGGAAGGATACTTGCTGGCACGTTCTTCTTCGCTTACACCGGCCAATTCAGCCCAACGTTGAGAACCGATTTTTGTAATCTGTTGCGGAGTACGGATACCGGCAACCACGTCTTCGCCTTGTGCATTAATCAAATACTCACCGTTGAAAAGGTCTTCACCGGTAGCAGCATCGCGGCTGAAGCAAACACCCGTAGCAGAGCTCTCGCCCATATTACCGAATACCATAGCCTGAACGCTTACGGCAGTACCCCATTCGTCAGGAATTCCCTCCATCTTACGATACAAGATGGCGCGTTCGTTCATCCAGGAGTTGAATACGGCACAAACGGCACCCCACAACTGCTCGTAGGCACAAGTCGGGAAGTCTTTTCCGGTTTGTTCTTTCACCGCAGCCTTGAACTTCTTCACGAGTTCCTTAAGGTCTTCCACCTCAAGCTCGTTATCCAGCTTCACGCCTTTAGCATGTTTCACCTCTTCTATAATAGCCTCGAACGGGTCTACATCTTCCTTGTTCACCGGTTTCATGCCCAGCACCACGTCGCCATACATCTGCACGAAACGACGGTAAGAGTCCCATGCAAAGCGTGCATTGCCCGTCTTGCGCGTCAGGCCTTCCACCACTTCGTCATTCAAGCCAAGATTCAGGATAGTGTCCATCATGCCCGGCATGGAAGCGCGCGCACCCGAACGTACGGAAACCAGCAACGGATTCTCCACATCACCGAATTTGGAACGCATCAGTGTTTCCACATGGGCAATGGCTTGTTCAACTTCATTCTTCAACAGAGCAACGACTTTATCCTGCCCCATTTCATAATATTCCGTACAAACTTCTGTCGTTATTGTAAAGCCCGGAGGAACCGGAACCCCTATAAGGTTCATTTCTGCAAGGTTAGCACCTTTCCCACCCAAAAGGTTTCTCATATCGGCCTTTCCTTCTGCCTGGCCGTTACCAAAGGTATAAACTCTTTTTTTGTCCATAATATAAATTTAAAGTTTTTGATAGTGATTTCTCTTTTCTGCTCGCAAATCTAAGTATATTTCGCAGACTAGAAAACTTTTTCAGAAAAAACTTTATGCTAAAATGCAATTTCGACATTGCAATCTTTAATATTTCATTTCATAGAGAGAAATCCCGAAAAAATGTCTATTTTTGCCGAAGAATTTATTAGATTGGTGTAAAAGTGGCAAGAAAGAGAAAAGAACTTCCCCTACTGGAGAAGGTGACAATTACGGATGTGGCTGCCGAAGGAAAAGCCATCGCAAAAGTCAATGATTTGGTGATTTTCGTACCATATGTCGTCCCCGGCGATGTAGTTGACCTGCAAATTAAGAGAAAAAAGCATCATTATGCTGAAGCCAAGGCTGTGAAATTCCATGAATATTCGGCAGTACGGGCAGTTCCATTCTGCCAACATTATGGTGTATGCGGCGGTTGTAAATGGCAGGTTCTCCCCTATTCCGAGCAAATCAAGTATAAGCAAAAACAAGTAACGGACAACCTCACCCGCATCGGCAAAATCGAATTGCCGGAAATCTCTCCGATATTAGGTTCAGAAAAAACTCAGTTCTACCGGAATAAACTGGAGTACACTTTTTCCAACAAACGTTGGCTGACGACAGAAGAGGTTCAGCAGAATGTAGTGTACGAACAGATGAATGCCGTAGGCTTCCATATTCCCAATGCTTTCGATAAAGTGCTTGCCATAGAAAAGTGCTGGTTGCAGGACGATATATCCAACCGCATCCGCAATGCGGTACGCGACTATGCCTACCAGCACAACTATTCCTTCATCAACCTGCGTACGCATGAAGGAATGCTACGCAATATGATTGTGCGTACCTCTACCACCGGCGAACTGATGGTAATCCTCATCTGCAAGATAGAGAAAGAGGAGGAAATGGCTCTGTTCAAGCAAATGCTGCAATACATAGCAGATACATTCCCCGAAATCACTTCCCTGCTATACATTATTAATAATAAGTGCAACGATACCATCACCGACCTCGAGGTACACACCTTCAAGGGAAAAGACCACATCTTCGAGGAAATGGAGGGACTGCGCTTCAAGGTAGGTCCCAAATCTTTCTATCAGACCAACTCCGAACAAGCCTACAACCTCTACAAAGTAGCACGCAACTTTGCCGGACTGACCGGTAACGAGCTTGTTTATGACCTTTATACCGGCACGGGTACCATTGCCAATTTCGTATCCAAGCACGCACGCCAGGTAATCGGCATAGAATATGTGCCCGAAGCCATTGAAGACGCCAAGGTCAATGCCGAGATTAACGGAATTAAAAACACATTGTTCTTTGCCGGAGATATGAAAGACATGCTGACACAAGACTTCATCAACCAATACGGCCGTCCCGATGTCATCATCACCGACCCTCCCCGTGCCGGAATGCACCAGGATGTAGTGGATGTCATTCTGTTTGCCGAACCCAAACGCATCGTATACGTCAGCTGTAATCCGGCTACGCAGGCGCGCGACCTGCAACTGCTCGATGCGAAATATAAAGTGAAGGCCGTTCAACCGGTAGACATGTTCCCGCACACCCACCATGTGGAAAACGTAGTATTATTGGAATTAAAAGATTGAAAGTACAAGTAGTTTTCAATCGTAAATTGTAAATTGTCTAATCGTAAATTAAAACCAATCGTGGCAAAAGAAAAAATTACAGCAAGAGCCCGCACACAATATACGGACTACATGGTGAAGGAACCGATGGAGCTCATGGAGTTTCTGGCAGCTAAAATACCGGACGCCAGCCGCACCAAGCTGAAATCATTGCTGAGCAAACGCATTATATATGTGGACAGCGTTATCACTACACAATACAATTTTCCTCTGAAACCGGGTATGAAAGTACAAATCAGCCGTGAGAAGGGACGTAAAGAGTTCAACCATAAACTGATGAAGATTGTATACGAGGATGCCTATATCATCGTGATAGAGAAGATGCAGGGTTTGCTGTCCGTCAACACTGACCGGCAAAAGGAACGTACCGCCTATACCATCTTGAATGAATACGTGCAACGCTCGGGCAAGCAGCACCGTGTACACATCGTGCACCGCCTGGACCGTGACACCTCCGGCTTGATGATGTTTGCCAAAGACGAGAAAACCCAACGTACACTACGCGATAACTGGCATGACATTGTAACAGACCGGCGATACGTAGCCGTAGTGGTCGGCGAGATGGAAAAAGATGCAGGAACCGTGGTTTCTTGGTTGACAGACCGTAAGCTGTATGTATACTCCAGCCCGACAGATGACGGGGGACAAGAATCCATTACGCATTACCGTACCATCAAACGAGCCAATGGATACTCTCTCGTTGAACTGAACCTGGAAACGGGACGAAAAAACCAGATACGTGTACACATGCAGGATTTGGGGCATCCCATTATCGGCGACGGACGCTATGGACTGGAAGACGTAAATCCTATCGGACGCTTGGCCCTGCATGCTTTCAAACTCTGTTTCTATCATCCCGTCACGGGAGAGCTGATGCGGTTTGAAACACCTTATCCGGGAGAGTTCAAGAAATTGGTTTTGAAGAATAAGTAAAAAGCTGACATACAATAAAAAACGGAGCAATTGATTTGCTCCGTTTTTTATTGATAAGCATGTCGTCATTGCCGACGCATACGAAAAGGCTGTCCGTGAATATTATCTTGATATTCCCTCCAGCTATTATACCAAGTACCACTGAAAGAATAAGAATCAGCCATGGCTCCTTCAATGTAAGCCATGCTGCCATCATCATAGAATTCCAATTCCATCAGATTGTAAGCCCCACTAACCCAATTCCATCTGAAAAGCAAATAATTCGGGTCGCCATATGAACCAATAGTACCTTGGTTGCGCGCGTTAAAGGTCATAATCGTCCCCCTACCCCAAGTATATGCCCCGAAATCTATTTCTTCAGATGTATACCATTCACCGGGCAGATTATATTCCGTTTCTTCCTCACTATCACATGATGTCAATCCTAATACAAGGACAAACAACAATAACATTTTTGTGTATTTCAACATATTATTCATAAGCCATACTTTATTTATAATTAGCATCTACCATCATAACAACCACTCCATCCAGTTTACCGGATAAATAATGTTCGCGCACCCATACATTATCAAAATACTTGATTTCACCGGCACCATAATTCAGAGTCAACCCCTCCATAGACTTATCCATCCATTTCCAAGTAAAAGTACGTGAAGTCGTTTCATAGGGACGGGACTCGCCTCCGCGATAATACTCCCAGATTTCCTGTCCAGAATTATCAGCCTTGGCAAACTTCAGCTGATGACTGCATAACACTTCAACTCCATCTTTGTTTTCCGTCTGATATTCTTCTATCCACGTCTTCCCACACAATTTGTCGTCGCTATTCTGCATGGTATAATATACATCATCCCCACAAGACGCCAGCCCAATCGTAAATACACACAACAGCAATATCTTCACATAATTCAAAGTCTTCATAAGTTATCGAGTTTAGTTAATACTTGCGGACAAACATACACAAAAAAAATGAAACACTTAATACTTATCCTGGAATTTCTTGTAGAAGACAAGGAATAAAATAAATCCCATCAGTGCAAACGGTACGCCTGCCAATGCGGGATAACGGTATCCTCCACTCAAGGCAAGACCTCCGATATAGGCTCCGATAGCATTCCCCAAATTGAAGGCCATCTGCACACAAGCGCCTCCCAACATTTCTCCTCCAGGGGCCACACGAATCATCAACACCTGCTCCGGACTGGAGACGGCAAACAAACCTGCCGTACAGAGTGTCATCAATATTGCCGAACACCACGGATGGGGCGAGAGTAAAAATATCAATAACACATATCATCCCTTGCACCACCGTACCTACCTTCCCCGGAGTGTACCGGTCGGACATGCGCCCACTGACCAGATTGCCGGCAACCATTCCGAATCCTGCCAGTACCATCAGCGCTGTAATGCTTTCCGCACTAAAACCGGAAACCTCGGTCAGCAACGGGGTGATGTAGCTATACCAGCAGAATACGCCACCGTTGCCCAAAGCCGTAGCTCCCAATATGAGCCACGGCGCCGGCTTCTTCAAAAAACGGAACTGTCCTTTAAATCCCGTGTCTTTCAGTCCTTCGACCTGCGGTACCCAACGCCAAATGTAGTACAATGTTATCAATCCCCAGGCACCTACCAGCAGAAACGTGGCACGCCAAGACAGTGTATGACTCAACGAAGTACCCAACGGCACCCCAAACAGATTGGCCACAGTCATTCCCGCTATCATAATTGAAACCGCCTCCGAGCTTTTCCCCTTATCAGCCAATTTTCCCGCAACAATGGAAGCCACCCCAAAATAAGCGCCATGAGGAAGTCCGGAAACAAAACGTCCCAACAGCAAGACCCAATAATCGGGTGCCATAGACGCACAAATATTACCCACAATCATTAATGCCATCAAGACCAGCAGAATCTGCTTCAACGGGCGTTTACGGGCCAGGAGCAGCATGGGCGCACCAAAACAAACACCCAACGCATACGCAGAAATGAAATGACCGGCCACGGGAATGCTGATTCCCAAATCAGTAGCCACATAGGGCAAAATACCCATCATCGTAAATTCGGCAATCCCTAGCCCCAATGTGCCGAACGCCAATGCAATAAGACTCTTCTTCATACCTTAAAAAACAACCTATATTTTTTACCGGGCGCAAAGATAATGACATTGCATTCTCCAAATAAAAAGGATACCGAATTATTTTCAGTATCCTTCTTCATTTTTTATCTTATATCAATTGTATACCCACCTTTAAAGACTCCTCCCGGCGCCAAGTGCTGCATCCAGTCCTTATCCTTATATTCGCCCTTATAATGGGCACGGTCACAACGCCCGTACCACGGCTCGATGCAGACAAACGGAGCATTCTTGGCCGGAGGCGACCACAACCCCACCACCGGAGTGTCGAAATACAGACTGAGATAGGGTTTCTTCTCCTTATTATATAATGTAACTTCTTTCACTTGACTGTTTTCCAGAATCAGGGCATCATTATCAAAGGAGTGTATGTCCAAAGGCAGCAGGCCATCTGTCAACTCAAGCAAATATTCCTTATCCGGAGCGGCACATCCTTTCTCGGAGATAAGGATATAGTGCAAACCTTCCGTCTTATCAAAGCCGAAATATCCACGGTCCGTTGTCTCCGTATCATAGTCCGGGTAATAGAAAGCCGGATGGGCCCCTATCTGGAAGTGCATTTCGCGTGTTCCGGTATTGATGACTTTCCAAAGCACCTCAATCTTCTTTCCCTCTATCCGATAGCCTATCTCAAGGCAAAACGGGAAAGGATATTTCTTGCGTGTTTCCTCACTGTCAACCAGTCGATAACGCACTTCATCTTCCAGTTCAAGCATCAATTCAAAATCCATATCGCGGGCAAAACCGTGTTGCGTCAATGCATAGGAAACGCCTTCGTGGCGGTATTCATTCTCCCAAACGCTGCCTACAATGGGAAAAAGCACCGGAGAATGCCGTTTCCAGAAAGCAGGGTCTGCCTGCCAAAGATATTCTTTTCCATCATGCAAGATACTGCATAACTCGGCTCCATGCGGTGAAACTTTAATTGTCAGTTCTGAATTAGAAAGTGTTTTCATATCATATATCATTTTGTTATTTTCTCATATAGTGTGGCATCTCTCCGGGTATTTCCATCGAAATCTCCACCAGGCCACCGACCACTCCGTCCTGCTTCCATGCCGTCTGATAAATCATTTTCTTGACACCGTTCTTCTCAATGGTGTAGGCATTCACTCCCCCCGTCTCCAGCAGTTCGCGTATCTTGGCTTGTGATTGCGGGTTGTGGCAATCAAAGAGATTCTTGCCTATCAGGTCACCGTGTTTGGCAAACGTACGGCATGCTTTCTCGT
>OMAY01001363.1_pt1 | contig 11678 bp, 10 predicted proteins | sample 1673611 | NCBI WGS metagenome assembly OMAY01 (sample SAMEA103958117, study PRJEB25191) | human gut metagenome | biome: human-associated habitat [ENVO:00009003]; feature: intestine environment [ENVO:2100002]; material: feces | place: Germany | collected 2013/2015
CCTTCCATAACCGGAGTCGGTGCACCGCATCCGCCGCCGCAGGTTCCGCAGGAACCGCCGCAGGAGCTCTCCTCTTCCTCATGGCTTCCGCAGTGGCCGCCGCAGGAATGGCCTTCCTCGTGATCGTGGTGATCGCAGGTTGCACCTGCAGATGTGAGCGTTCCGTTTAAGTAAGCTTCCACCGCTGCATCCACATCTCCTTCCGCTCCGGAGCAGAGCTCTACGCCTGCCTCAGCAAGAGCTGCCTGTGCACCGCCGCCGATGCCGCCGCAGATCAGAACATCCACCCCCTGCTCGGAAAGAAGGCCTGCCAGTGCGCCGTGGCCGGTTCCGTTGGATCCGATCACTTCGCTGGAAACCACTTTATTGTCTTCTACTTCATAAACTTTAAAGTTCTCTGTTTTTCCAAAGTGCTGGAAAATATTCCCGTTATCGTATGTGACTGCAATTTTCATCTTGTTTTCTCCTTTTCATCTGTTCCTGACCTTTTCCTGCTTTTCCGGAAAATTTTCAGGATTTTTTGCGCCTCTTTTCTTTGGGCTTTGTTTCGGTTTGGCATCTTCCGATGTCATTTTTTTACTTTTCCTGCATAAACGCTTCAATCTGATCCGGATCACGCATCACGGCTTCAGAGAGAACCTCGCTGCCGTTTTCTGTAATCAGAATATCGTCCTCAATCCGGATACCGATTTCCCATTCGTCAATATACAAACCAGGCTCGTCGGTAATAATGGCACCCGGACGCAGCTTGTCGTTCCATGCCGCGGTCACATCGTGTACATCGATGCCGAGGTGATGGGAAACGCCGTGCATGTAATAGGTTCCGACATCCTCTTTCTTCTCGATCAGGCCAAGTTTCACACAGCCCTCGCCGAGAACATCCTTTGCGATATCGTCGAGCTCTTTTAATGTCATACCCGGTTTTGCTGCTTTTGCAACGGCGCGGTTTGCTGCCAGAACAACGTCGTAAACCTGTCTCTGACGGTCCGTATATTTTCCGTTGACTGGATACGTTCTGGTGATATCTGCGCAGTAGCCCTGGAATTTTGCTCCGAGGTCCATCAGAAGCAGGGTTTCATCCTCGCACACGTCACGGTTGGTGTCGTAGTGCAGCATCGTTCCGTTTGCACCGCTTCCTGCGATCGTCGGGAATGCGGTTCCGTCTGCTCCCTCGTGGAAAATCTTGTACTCGAAATCAGCCTGTGCCTGATACTCGGTGCAGCCCGGTTTCAGATTCTTCATCACGAATTTCAGCGCGTCGTCGGTGATCTTGATTGCCTGGCGGACGAGAGCGATCTCATCCTCATCTTTCTGCATCCGCAGTGCTGCGATGACAGGAGCAATGTTTTTAATCGGTCTGCCTGGAAATTTCTTTGCGAACTCCTCTGCCTTTACCATGTTGTAATCCGGCAGATCCTCGACCTGATAGCGGTAGCAGTCGAAATACAGGGTTCCGATGTCCTCGCGTGCCATCAGACGGTTTACCATGCCCTCAAAGGAATCCAGGAAACGAACGTCATCGATTCCGGTGATCTCCTGTGCCTCGGATACGGTTACTTTTCTTCCAAACCATCTCTCCTGGTTCAGATCCGCTTCCTCGATAAACAAAATGGATTTCTCCTCTTTTGCGGTCTTTTTCATCATCAGGATCATGTGATCTCTGCGAAGGCCGGTCAGATAGAAAAAGTTGCGGTTTGCTTCAAACGGCAGATATTCGTCTGCGCTGACATGCAGCTCGATTCCAGAAAACAAAAGCAGTGCGGAATCCTGGTCCATTTTATCAAAAACCTGTTTTCTTCTTTCTGTAAAGTTCATCTGTCTTTCCTCACTTTCTTTTAGAGCCTGCCAAGATCTGTTTTCGGCTCCTCTACTAAGATAACACGTTCGTGCTTTTTTTCCTACCTTTTTCCTGCTTTTCTGTGAAAATTCTTATTTTATTCCGCACTTTCCAGTCCTTTGACAACTTCCAACGCTTTTTCGAGCTGCACATCGCCCGTCGCGTCATCCGGCAGCTCCACCTCGACATCCGGCGTAATGCCGACCTTGTGGATGTCGTTTCCGAGCGGCGTGTAATAATGGGCAATCGTCAGTTTCACCACGCTGCCGTCCGAGAGCTGGAATGTATTCTGGACAATGCCTTTTCCGAATGTCGTCGTTCCGACAATCGTTCCGATGCCGTAATCTTTGACTGCTCCCGTGAAGATTTCTGCCGCACTTGCCGTATTTTCATTGACCAGCACGACGAGTGGAATCGAGATCGGGGTATCGCCGTCGCAGGTATACTCTTCCCGTTTTCCATTTTTATCCTCGGTATACACGATGAGTCCCTCCGGCAGGATCTGGCGCAGGGTGTCGCAGACTGCCGTCACAAGGCCGCCCGGATTGCCGCGCAGATCGATGATCAGGCGCTCCATGCCCTGATCCTGCAGTGACTGGTATGCTTTCTGGAACTGCTCGGAGGTAAGCCCTGTAAACTCGCTGATGGCCAGATAGCCGATCTTGTCGTCCAGCATTTTACCGTCTGCCACAATCGCCGCAAGCTTCTCTTTTGTGACTTCCGTTTCAATCAGATCCGCCTCGCCTTCCCGCTCGATAGAAAGCGTCACGGTATCGTTCTCGCTGTTTTTCAGAAGACCGACCGCATCGTTGAGGCTTAAGCCTTCGAGTGTCTGCCCGTCAATCTTCACAATGCGGTCATCCGCCTGAATACCGGCCTTCGCCGCCGGGGTATCGTCCTGTACGCCGGTGACCTGCAGCTTATCGCCGTCCAGCGTCACCGTAACACCGATGCCCTGATAGTAACCCTCCTGCGCTGTCTTGATCGCTTCGTATTCCTCTTTCGTGTAATACGTAGAATACTTGTCGCCGAGGCCGCTGATCAGCCCTTTATACATCGCATCCGACAGCTCTGTGTCATCCACATCGCCCGCGTAAAGCTGGCTGATCATCGCTTTGATCGCCGCCGTCTTCCGCCACGCCCAGAAGCCGCCGGGGTGGTCCGCACTGCTTCCCGGCCAAAGAAACGTTGTTCCGACAAGCACGATCATTACAATCGCCAGCATGGAAATCATGCCCGCAAAGTAGCTCTTCCGCATCTCATTTTTTCGGTTTTTCTTTCTGTTTCTGCGCTTTTTCGGTTTTTCCTGCTCTGCCGCTTTTACGCCCTCTTTTTCTTCCTTCATCAGTTCTTCCAAAATATGCCTCCCAATCGAAAGATCCCGGAATCTTTTGACGGATTCCGGGACTTATTTTTACTTTATTATATTGTCTAATCCTATCAGACTTTCAAGTGTTTTCGAATCGTAAAGATACTGCCGACAAGTCCGATTCCCATACCGAGAATGAGTCCGACCGGAAGCAGAATCCGGAATACGGCCGATACCGGCATGAATGCCATAAAGTTCGACAGTACGCTGAACTCCGTCATAACGTAGCTGATGACTCTGTTGTATACAACGTACAGCAGCCCCAGCGGAATCGCTGCTCCGACAAGACCGATCAGGATACCCTCGATCAGGAACGGAGCCCTTACAAACAGGTTCGTCGCACCGATCAGCTTCATGATACCGATCTCCTCTTTCCGGACCGAAATACCGATCGTGACGGTATTGCTGATCAGGAAAACAGATACGGCAAGAAGAATCAGGATGATCGCGATGGAAACGTAGCCAATGACACGGTTCATCGTCGTCAACGTTGTTGTTGCACCCTCGGCCTGTTTAACCTCACGGACACCGTCCAGCGAGCGGATATACTCAGCCAGTGCATCCTGCGTCTCTACCTGGTATACGTAAACCTCGTAGTGAGCAGAAGTTGCGAGCGGGTTGTCGTTTGGCTTAAAGCCGTCCTTGTATTCCTCTTTTCCTTCGAAATACTGTTTTGCAAAGTTTTCCCACGTCTCATCCGCGGAAACATACTTACATTCCTTGACCACATCGGTCTTGGCCTTGATCTCCGTTCCGATCTCATCGATCGTCGCCTGATCCACATCTTCGTTGAAGAAGACGGTCATGGATACGTCTGTCTCGGCATTTTTTACGATGTAGTTAAAGTTGATGACAACCGCAAAGAAGATACCGAACAGAAAGATACAGGCTCCCATGGTTGCGATGGATGCCAGCGAGAACATCTTGTTTCTCCAGATGTTTTTGACACCCTGTTTGATGCTGTAGCCCAGTGTACTAAACCTCATGGTACTCGCCCTCCTTCTCATCGCTGACTACCACGCCTTTTCGCATGGTAATAACGCGTTTTTTCATGGAGTTGACGATCTCACGGTTGTGGGTTACCACAAGAACGGTCGTTCCTCTGTTGTTGATTTCCTCCAGGAGCTTCATAATCTCCATGGAGTTTCCCGGGTCCAGGTTTCCGGTCGGCTCGTCCGCCAGAAGAATGTCAGGCCGGTTGACAATGGCTCTTGCCACGGCAACTCGCTGCTGCTCTCCTCCGGAAAGCTCCTTCGGGAAGGATTTGTACTTCTCTGCCAGTCCGACCAGCGTCAGAACTTCCGGCACGCGCTTTTTGATGACGCGGTTCGGTTTCTCGATGACACGCTGTGCGAATGCTACGTTTTCATAGACATTCCGGTCTTTTAAAAGGCGGAAATCCTGGAATACGACGCCGACACCACGGCGGTATTTCGGCACTCTCCAGCGTTTCATTTTATTTAAGATCTGTCCGTTTACCTTAATGGTACCGGATGTGGGCTCGAGTTCTTTCAAAAGGAGCTTGATCAGCGTCGATTTTCCAGAACCGCTGTTTCCCACGATAAAGACGAATTCCCCCTTCTCGATGTGTAAGGATACGTTGTTGACGGCCGGCTGGCCTTTCGCGTAACTCTTACTTACACTATCCAATGTTATCATGCAATTCCTCCTTCAAGGGTTCTCGCTTAATAATCGAGCGTTTCCATGTATTTCATGTACTGCACAACCATAAGCGCAATCTTGAATGTGATCGCATCTTCAAAAACTCTAAGATCGAGTCCCGTGCTCTTCTGCAGCTTATCCAGCCGATAGACAAGGGTATTTCGGTGTATATAAAGCTGTCTCGAGGTTTCCGAGACATTCAGAGAATTTTCAAAGAATTTATTGATCGTTGTCAGTGTCTCTTCATCAAAGTCATCCGGCGATTTGTTGCCGAAAATCTCTTTGATGAACATTTTGCACAGTGGGATCGGAAGCTGGTAAATCAGACGGCCGATACCCAGTGAGCTGTATGCATAGATATCATTCTCAGCGGAGAAGATTTTTCCGACGTCCATCGCCATTCTGGCTTCTTTGTAGGAACGCGATACTTCTTTGATCTCCTTGACAATGGTACCGTAAGCAACGTGGGTTTTCCCCTCCTCATCTCTTCCTGCTGCTTCCAGAATGGTGGCTGCCACTTTGTTCATCTGGGCATAATCCTCACCTGGAGCAAGTTCCTTGACGATGATAATGTTTTTCTCATCGACGGCAGTTATAAAGTCACCGGATTTGGTACCGAGCAGACTCTTGACGCTTTCCAGCGCCCCGCTGTTTTTATCCGGATTTGTCTCAAGAATAAATACAAGGCGGCGTGCTTCCACTTCAATATGTAACTTCTTCGCCCTGTTGTAGATGTCGACCAGCAGCAGGTTGTCGAGCAGCAGATTCTTGATAAAGTTGTCTTTATCGAAGCGCTCCTTGTAGGCGGTAAGGAGGCCCTGAATCTGGAAGGTAACCATTTTCCCGATCAGGTGAATGTCATCGTTTCCGCCTTTTACAACCAGAACGTACTCCAGCTGGTGTTCATCGTATACTTTAAAAAACTGATAATTTTTCATGGTCTGGGAATCTGCCTGAGACTGCGCAAACGTTACAATATCATTCTGGCTGATCTCAACCTCCGGAAACGTCGTTACCAGAACCTTTCCTTCTACATCAGTCACGCAGAGTTCGACACGCGAAATATTTTTGATTCCCTCAATGGTACTCTGTAAAATCTGATTTGAAATCATATTTTCTTCCCTCTTTCATCCTATAGTTTGTCTCCGGCTGCACCCGCTTTCATTGCCAGGCATATCCACACCCCTATGGTTCTGCGCCTGATGCAAAGTACCTCACAGATATAATTATTTTAATACAAAATAGACAAAAAAGGAAGAGAAAACACAACATTTATACCACAAAATACGTAAAAAGGTCAGGAGAAATCCGTCTGGAAGCCCTCTCCTAAGACCTCTCTTGCATCCGACACAACGACAAACGCGTCCGGATCGATCGTTCCTACGATCTGTTTGAGCTGCGGGATCTGTTTTTTGCCCACAACACAGAATACCATCATACGCTCTTCGCCCGTGTACATTCCCTTTATGTGGATGCCGGACGCGCCGCGGTCGAGTTCTTTCATGAGCTCATCGGCTACCTGCTCCGGATGCGCAGTAATGATAAACGCAGATTTCGCATAATTCATACCTTCCATCAGGGCATCCGTCACTTTCGTCGTCACGTAGATTGCCACGATCGCATAGAGCGAAGCGTGGATACCGAAGACAAAAATACCGGCGATGACGATGATTCCATCAAGCACCTGCATAACCTGTGCAACGGAATAGTGGCGCAGCTTTCTCTGGATCAGAGCCGCCATCATATCCGTTCCGCCCGTCGTACCGTTTCCGATGAAGACGAGGCCGATGCCTGCTCCCATCAGAACGCCGCCGAACAGTGCGGAAAGCATCCTGTCATCCGGCACCAGCTGCAGCACCGGGAGAACGGCAATCCAGAACGTATTCATCAGGGTTCCGAAGATGGTTTTCACCAGAAAATCGCGGCTCATGCGGATTCCGAACAGAAAGAGCGGAATGTTCAGCACAAGGTTCGTCACCCAGAGCGGAACTCCTTTTCCGAACAGCATCTGGCTCAGTTGTTTGATGACGATTGCAAGACCGGAAAATCCTCCGGTAACAAGCCCCGCCGGGTCGTAAATCGAGCTGGTCGCAACCGCCATGACCGCGGTTCCCAGCGTAATCAGCAGATAATCTCTCCACTGCTGTTTGTTCCGTATCCAGTTCATGAACTTTAACCGTCCTTTTCGCTGTTATATTTTGTTACCATCCGCTTGAACGTATTCTTCTTTAGCAGAGTTCCCCACCAGCTCGTTTTTATACCGGCCTCGTTCTGCAGCGTCGAATGCTCGCCAAGGCTCAGCCAGATTTTTGCGCTGATTTTGCTGCTGTTTTCCAGAACGAAACGATCCTGCCGCGTTCCTGCAAGGCCGCTCACAATCACGTCCGTCGACCAGGCTGTCAAACGCGGATTCCTCCAGCGTCTCGACGACAGCACCGCCTCCGATCTCAATGCCGGGATACGTTTCTGTCAGATATTTCTGCAGTGTCTGCAGTTCTTCCTCAGTGTCGCCCAGTACGAAAATCCGGCTTTTCTTCTGAATCAGTCCCCAGAAAAAGCGTGCGATGAACTCGTTCGTCTCCACTTCCTCATAGGACGGCGTCTCCGGGTCAATTCCTGCTGCCTCCAGCACCTCGGTTTCCCCGATGACCGTCAGATCCAGATCTTCGATATACTGTTTCCACGTCGGTTCCTTGCTCGCCTGCATCAGCATCTGCATCGTAACAATCCCGATGGTGTTCAGCTTATCGTTCGAGAGGTATTCCTCTGCAATCTCCATTGCCGCATCGACGCGGTAATGTTTCAGCTTCACACCTAAAATTTCCAGTTCTGCATTCATTGTTCTGTATACTTCTGTTTTCCTTCGAAATCCAGAAGCGTTTCCTCCATGTTTTCCTGCCGTTTCTTCCGGCAGCGCTGTCCACCCTTTTCTTCTGGCAACAGCTAATCTCCATTATACTAAAAAAAGAGGCTGTTGTCAAAAACAGCCTCTTTTTCTGCCCTGTTTTCACAGAATTTTTACAATTTATCGGACCGTCTGCGGATTAAACCTCAAACATCAGATCGCCGTAAGACGGCATCGGCCACATCTCTTTGTCTACGATCATCTCCAGTTTGTCAACCGGTGCACGGAGTGCCTCCATAGCCGGAGTAACTTTCTCGTAGTAGTATTTTGCTTTTGCTTCGCCGTCTTCCATCTCGCATCCTGCATTCTCGATTGCGATCAGCTCGTCGAGTGCTTTCTGAGTTTCCTCAAGCAGTGCACTTGTCTCGTTCAGCAGATTCTTCTGTACACCAACTGCCGTAACACCTGCTGCGGTGATGGTGTTGATGGATCCAGCCAGGGAAGTCGCATATTTGATGACTGCCGGGATGATCTGTTTGCTTGCCATGTCGATCATGGTCTTTGCTTCGATGTTGATGGTCTTTGCATAGTTCTCGAATTTAACTTCTGCACGGGATACCAGCTCTGCCTCGGTGAATACTTTGAAATCGCCGAACAGTTTGATTGCGGTATCAGTGGTCAGTGCCGGGATTGCGTACACCATGGATTTGATGTTCGGAAGTCCTCTTCTCTCTGCCTCAGCTAACCACTCATCTGCATATCCGTCGCCATTGAAGATGATTCTCTGATGCTCACTTAAGTTCTTCTTGATCAGATCATGGACAGCGTCCTCGAAGTTTTCAGCGCCTTCCAGTACATCGCATGCATCGCGGAATGCTTCTGCAACGATGGTGTTCAGTACGATGTTCGGAGCTGCAACGGAGTCACGGGAACCAACCATACGGAACTCGAATTTGTTTCCGGTGAAGGCGAACGGTGAGGTTCTGTTACGGTCGGTAGCGTCTTTCTTGAGATCCGGAAGTGTCTTAACACCAGTCTCCAGAACGCCCTCTTTTTTACTCTTGGTTGCATTTCCGGTGCTGATCAGCTGCTCAACAACGTCCTCCAGCTGCTCGCCAAGGAATACGGAAATGATGGCCGGCGGTGCCTCGTTGGCTCCCAGTCTGTGATCGTTTCCTGGATCGGCTGCGGACTCACGGAGCAGATCTGCGTGAACATCAACAGCTTTCAGGACGCAGCTTAACACAAGCAGGAACTGAATGTTCTCGTGCGGTGTTTTGCCCGGCTCAAGAAGGTTGATGCCGTCATCTGTGGTGATGGACCAGTTGTTATGTTTTCCGGAACCGTTGACACCTGCGAACGGTTTCTCATGCAGCAGGCATTTCAGTCCGTGCTGGCATGCAATTCTCTTTAAGGTCTGCATTACGAGCTGGTTGTTGTCAACTGCTACATTTGCCTCGGAATAGATGGAAGCCAGCTCATGCTGTGCCGGTGCAACCTCATTGTGCTGTGTCTTTGCGGTAACGCCCATCTTCCACAGCTCAATGTTGACCTCCTTCATAAAGGAAGCAATTCTCTGACGGATGGTTCCGAAATAGTGATCGTCCATCTCCTGTCCTTTTGGAGGCATTGCGCCGAACAGGGTACGGCCGGTGTAGATCAGGTCTTTTCTCTGCAGGAATTTCTCTGCATCTACCAGGAAGTATTCCTGCTCCGGTCCTACAGAAGGAGTTACTTTCTTGGAAGTGGTGTTTCCGAACAGTTTTAACAGACGCAGGGACTGTACATTCAGAGCTTCCATGGAACGAAGAAGCGGTGTTTTCTGGTCAAGCGCCTCTCCTGTGTAGGAGCAGAATGCAGTCGGAATGCAGAGGGTTGCGCCTGCTGCGTCCTGACGAACGAAAGCCGGTGAGGTGCAGTCCCATGCTGTATATCCTCTTGCCTCAAAGGTAGCACGCAGTCCACCGGACGGGAAAGAAGATGCATCCGGCTCGCCTTTGATCAGCTCTTTACCGGAGAAGCTCATCAGTACTTTGCCGTTCGGCATCGGTGCTGTGATAAAAGAATCGTGCTTTTCTGCAGTTGTACCAGTCAGCGGCTGGAACCAGTGTGTATAGTGTGTTGCTCCTTTTTCAATTGCCCATTCTTTCATCTCATGTGCAATCGTATCTGCAGTAGCAAGATCCAGCTCACCGCCTTCTTCGATGATCTTTTTCAGCTTCTTGTAAACATTTTTTGGAAGACGTTCCTGCATTACAGTGTCATTGAATACATTTTCGCCAAAGATTTTGGCCGGATTTACATATTCTCCCATTTTCTTTCTTCCTTTCCATTTGTGAATTTTGCGATGCGACCTTCCCGCCGGACTCTAAAAAGGTCCTGATACAAGAAAAAGGGGTTCTCAAAAAGCAGCTAAGGAAAGCTAAGTTTTTGTAGAACGCCCTTGTTTTACATTCGCATATGGATTTGATTTCCAACTGATACTAAAATAACTCAAAAACTTAAAAAACGCAAGTGCTTTTTTGAACTCAGTCCCTTTTTCGTATTATTTTACAAAACTTTCCTAATTCAGGCGAAAAAATTAGCGGATTCGATGAAAGCTTTCGCGGCAGTCGTCAAGGTCTCGTGCAAGCACGGACTTTGACTCGTTGCTCGCGAAAAAAAATACTGTGCGGACCCTGAGGAGGAAGTCCCCCAGGAATCCTGCACAGCATTTTCGTGCTTAAACTCAGGCTTTGTTTGCAGAACCGAACAGTTCGATTTTTTCTCTTACAGTAGCTTTGATAGCTTCTGCGCCAGGAGCAAGGAGTTTACGAGGATCGAATCCTTTACCCTGCTGATCTTTGCCCTCTTCGATGTATTTACGTGTAGCTGCAGCGAATGCAAGCTGGCACTCTGTATTTACATTGATTTTGGAAACGCCAAGGTCAATGGCTTTCTTGATCATGTCATCCGGGATACCTGTACCACCGTGAAGAACGAGCGGCATAGTTCCTGTCAGCTCCTGTACAGCTGCCAGAGTCTCAAAGCTCAGTCCCTGCCAGTTAGCCGGGTATACACCGTGGATATTGCCGATACCTGCTGCAAGCATATCTGCGCATTCGCCCATACCTACAACACCATCTTCTTCTCCACCGATAGAACCAACTTCTGCTTCCAGAGACATTCCTTTCTCTTTGCAGACAGCTACCAGTTCTTTTGTTTTTGCAACGTTCTCTTCGATCGGATAGTGAGATCCGTCAAACATGATGGATGAAAAACCTGCTTCGATGCATTTGTAGCATCCTTCGTAGGTTCCGTGATCCAGATGCAGAGCAACCGGAACAGTGATGTTCAGCTCTTCCAGCATTCCGTTAACCATTCCTACAACAGTTTTGTATCCTGTCATATATTTTCCTGCTCCTTCAGAAACACCAAGGATCACTGGAGATCTTGTCTCTTCTGCTGCTAATAAAATAGATTTTGTCCATTCTAAGTTGTTGATGTTGAACTGTCCAACTGCGTAATGTCCGGCTTTTGCCTTGTTTAACATTTCTTTTGCTGATACTAACATAGTTTGTCCTCCATATAATTCGTTAACTTTTTCACATCTAGTTCATTATACTCTATTTATACGTGGGTTGCAAGTTCTGAGTTGCAACCCACGCATATATTATTTCTGATTTTTCTGCACAATCTCTTCATATAAATCATTGATGTTCTAATCTTTTAAAAAGTTTTGAATTGTTACAATACGAATTCCCGGATTTGCTCCCTGTGCTCTTTCTAACAGATTCTCATGTGTGACGATGACATCTGCATCTTCTGGCACTTTTTCAATCGCATAATTTTTTACATCCATTTTTTTCTCCAACTTTCACTATAGATCCGCCAAATTCATGTCCTGTGATAACTGGATGTTCTTTGCTTACATCATCCGGAACTCGTTTATGATCTCCTCCTCGGATCGCTGCTTTGTATGTGGA
>OMAY01001364.1_pt1 | contig 11676 bp, 12 predicted proteins | sample 1673611 | NCBI WGS metagenome assembly OMAY01 (sample SAMEA103958117, study PRJEB25191) | human gut metagenome | biome: human-associated habitat [ENVO:00009003]; feature: intestine environment [ENVO:2100002]; material: feces | place: Germany | collected 2013/2015
CCTCCGCGTGGGCGGGGAAAAGGTGGGGCCGGTGCGCTGATACTGGGGCAGATAGGGATCACCCCCGCATGGGCGGGGAAAAGCACGCCGTACTTCTTCGCCACAGCGCAGATGGAGGGATCACCCCCGCGTAGGCGGGGAAAAGAGATTTGGCGACCGTAGCTGCCGCTTTGTCGAGTTCTTCATCGGCAAGCTGGCCGAGAACAAGGACCCGATGGACGAACTCGAAGATCAGATGGACCAAGAGGAACCGCCTATGGCTCCGGCTGCGGCCCCATTCCAGACCTCGGCCACGCAGACCACGATGCAGGACGACTTCACCGTGATCGACGACACAGACGACCTTCCTTTCTAAAATTTGTTTCACCTAAGATTAGGTGAAACGCTAGGTGAAACATTAGGTGAAACAGAAAAAGTCAAGCAGCCAAGCGGCTTTTTAATAGATTGTTTCACCTATTTCACCTAAAATCAAAATACAATATGTTTTTGCGCATTTTTGCATTTTGCAAGATTTTAGTGCAAAATTGCAAAATTCTTAAAAATACGGTGTGTGTTTCAAAATAGGTGAAACAGGTGAAACGGAACCCAGAAAGCCGCACGGCCACAAGGCAAAACGCCGTTTCACCTATTCCCACCGATTAGGTGAAACAAGCACCCGAAATGGAAGAACGGCAAGCGGTACAGACTATCTGCCGGACGGAAACAAACCTGTTTTATTCGCTGGTGGAACAGATTAACGGGGGCAGGTCACGGGTGGCGGAACTTTTACAAAAGCATGAGATACCCGTACCCGCCACTGTTCCGGCTGCCGGAAATGATGAAATGGCAGCCTTCGACATGAACGATTTTCTTTAATAGTAAACTTTAAATAATAAGATAATGAAACAAAGAGAGTACGGTTAAGACAAACCTTTTAGAACATGGGGAACATTCCCCGCAACCACAAAAATTCAATTATTAATCACTCCGCCGGGCGGACTATCCAACCGTCCGGCAATTAAAAAATCAATGTATTTATAATGAAAAAGAAAGTTCTCTTTTCGGCAGCCGTTCTTTTGGCTGCATCCTCCGCTTTTGCACAGGGTAACGGCATGGCGGGTATTACCGAAGCTACCAACATGGTAACCAGTTATTTCGACCCGGCGACAAAGTTAATTTACGCTATCGGTGCGGTGGTCGGCTTGATTGGCGGCGTGAAAGTGTATGGAAAGTTCAGCAGTGGCGACCCTGACACCAGTAAAACGGCGGCTTCGTGGTTCGGTGCATGTATCTTCCTGATTGTCGCTGCCACCATCCTACGTTCATTCTTCCTCTAAAGAAATGGGCTATGGCAGACTATCCGATTAACAGGGGAATAGGTAAGCCAGTTGAATTTAAAGGGTTGAAAAGTCAATATCTTTTCATTTTTGCGGGCGGGCTGTTAGCCCTGTTCGTGCTTTTCATCATCATGTACATGGTGGGTATCAACCAGTGGGTGTGCATCATCTTCGGCGTTACTTCGGCAACGCTGCTTGTATGGCTCACATTCCGGTTAAACGAAAAGTACGGGACACACGGGTTGATGAAATTGTCCGCACGCAAAAGCCACCCTTTCCATATTATCAACCGAAAAGCCATATCCCGATTATTCACTAAAAATCAGAAACAAGCATAGAAATGAGAAATATATTAAAAGCTACTACGCTGGAAAACAAGTTTCCACTGTTCACGGTGGAAAACGGGTGCATCGTTTCCAAAGATGCCGACATAACGGTGGCGTTCCGGGTTGAACTGCCCGAACTGTTCACCGTCACGGCAGCCGAATACGAAGCGATACATTCCGCTTGGAACAAGGCGGTAAAGGTGCTGCCCGATTACAGCATCGTACATAAACAGGACTGGTTCATCAAAGAGAACTATACGCCCGACATCCAAAAGGATGATTTGAGTTTCCTTTCCCGTTCCTTTGAACGCCATTTCAATGAAAGACCGTTCTTAAACCATACCTGCTATTTGTTCCTGACGAAAACGACAAAGGAACGTAGCCGGATGCAAAGCAATTTCTCCACTCTCTGCCGGGGCTTCCTTGTGCCCAAAGAGATTAGGGACAGGGAAACGGTTACAAAGTTCCTCGAAGCGGTGGGACAGTTTGAAAGCATTATGAACGATAGCGGTTTCATTACCCTTACCCGTCTGACTTCGGACGAGATAACCGGGACAAAGGAAACGGCGGGTATCGTGGAAAAATACTTTTCACTCTCACAGACCGACACCACCACACTGAAAGATATTTCACTGGGTGCTGACGAAATGAAGATTGGCGACCATATTCTTTGCCTGCATACCCTTTCGGATGCGGAAGATATGCCGGGAAAAGTAGGCACAGATACCCGTTATGAAAAGCTATCCACTGACCGGAGCGATTGCCGTTTGTCATTTGCTTCCCCGGTGGGTGTGCTGCTCTCCTGTAACCATATTTATAACCAGTATATCTTCATTGACGACCATACGGAGAACCTGAAACAGTTTGAAAAGATGGCTCGCAATATGCACTCCCTTTCCAAATACAGCCGTGCCAATCAGATAAACAAGGCTTGGATAGAGGAATATTTGAACGAAGCCCATTCACAGGGGCTTATTTCCGTGCGATGCCATTGCAATATCATGGCTTGGAGTGACGACCGGGACGAATTAAAGCACATTAAAAATGATGTGGGGTCACAGCTCGCACTTATGGAATGCAAGCCACGCCATAACACCACCGACACGCCTACCCTGTTTTGGGCGGGAATACCCGGCAATCAGGCGGACTTTCCGGCGGAAGAAAGTTTCTATACATTCATCGAACAGGCTCTTTGTCTGTTCACCGAAGAAACGAACTACAAAAGTTCACTTTCTCCCTTTGGTATCAAGATGGTGGATAGGGTCACAGGAAAGCCGTTGCACATTGATATTTCAGATTTACCCATGAAGCGGGGTATTATTACCAATCGTAACAAGTTCATACTTGGGCCGAGTGGTAGCGGCAAGTCATTCTTTACCAATCACATGGTACGCCAGTATTATGAACAAAATGCACACGTGTTGTTGGTCGATACCGGAAACAGTTACTTAGGTTTGTGTGAAATGATAAATAGGAAAACGCACGGGGAAGATGGGATTTACTTTACCTATACCACAGAAAACCCGATAGCGTTCAATCCTTTCTATGTGGAAGATGGGGTATTTGACATTGAGAAGAAAGAGAGTATCAAAACGCTTATCCTGACCCTGTGGAAAAGGGACGATGAAGCACCTACACGGGCGGAAGAAGTGGCTTTGTCGAACGCTGTTAGTTCCTATATCGGACTGATTACCAAAGACTGTTCCGTTACTCCCTGCTTCAATACGTTCTACGAGTATGTGAGGAATGACTACCGGGCGCACCTGCAAGAAAAGAACGTCCGGGAAAAGGATTTTGATATAGATAACTTCCTGAATGTATTAGAGCCTTACTATAAAGGCGGCGAATACGATTACCTGTTGAACTCCGACAAAGAGCTTGATTTACTACATAAACGCTTCATTGTCTTTGAGTTGGATAATATCAAAGACCACAAAATCCTGTTCCCGATTACGACCATTATCATCATGGAAGTTTTTATAAACAAGATGCGTAAGTTAAAGGGTATCAGGAAATTAATATTGATAGAAGAAGCGTGGAAAGCGATTGCATCGGCGAATATGGCGGATTACATAAAATACCTTTACAAAACGGTTAGAAAGTATTTCGGCGAAGCGATTGTTGTTACCCAAGAGGTCGAAGATATTATTTCCTCACCCATTGTAAAAGAGAGTATTATAAACAATTCTGATTGTAAGATACTGCTCGACCAACGGAAGTACCTTAATAAATTCGATAGCATACAGAACCTTTTGGGACTGACCGACAAGGAACGTTCACAGGTGCTTTCCATCAACCTTGCCAACCATCCCAACCGGAAATATAAGGAAGTTTGGATAGGCTTGGGCGGTACACAATCCGCCGTATATGCCACAGAAGTGAGTTTGGAAGAATATTACACGTTCACAACGGAAGAAACGGAAAAGATGGAACTTTTCGCCTTGTCCGAAAAGTTAGGCGGTAATCTCGAACTGGCTATCAAACGGCTTGCCGAAAGCAAGCGCAATCCTGAAAAATAATCAATCAACAATTTAAAAATCAATCAGTATGAAACATTTAAAATTTTTGTTTCCGGTGCTGCTATGCACCTTGTTACTGGGGTTTTCTTCCTGTAAGGAAACGAACGCCGACCGTCTTAGGGCGATGCGTGGCGACTGGGAAAGCGTGAAAAACCGTCCGGCGTTTACTCTCTTTGAGGAAAACGGGCATTATAGGGTAACGACCCGCAAAATGACCTATCGGGGGACTATCCAAACGGAAACCTATCAGATTTCAGAACAGGACGGAAACCTGTTCATCGAAACGGGGCTTTCCGTCTTGCTGACCTACGACAAAGAGAACGACCGGATTCTGCTTTCACCCGGTGGAGAATACAAACGGAGTAAACAACCAATAAAGAAATAAGCGTATGAGAATAAAGATTATAATGCTGCTCGTAGTATGCAGCCTGTTTGCTGGAAAGGTAAGCGCACAGTGGGTGGTGAGTGACCCCGGTAATTTGGCGCAAGGGATTATCAATGCGTCAAAGAATATCGTGCAGACATCATCCACCGCACAGAACATGATAAAGAATTTTCAGGAAACGGTAAAGATTTACCAACAAGGTAAGGAATACTATGACAGGCTTAAATCAGTGCATAACCTTGTCAAAGATGCCCGAAAGGTGCAAAAGTCCATCCTGCTTATCGGGGAGATTTCCGATATATACGTGAACAGTTTTCAGAAGATGCTTTCGGATGAAAACTACACGCCGGACGAACTTTCGGCGATTGCTTACGGCTATACCCAACTGTTGCAGGAAAGTTCCGATGTGCTGGAAGAAATGAAAAGCGTGGTGAACATCAACGGGCTTTCCATGTCGGACAAGGAACGGATGGACGTTATCGACCGGACGTATAACGCCATCAGGAACTACCGGGATTTGGTGAGTTACTATACCCGCAAGAACATTTCCGTTTCCTACCTGCGTGCGAAAAAGAAGAAGGACACCGACCGGGTAATGGCTCTTTACGGCTCGGCGGATGAACGTTACTGGTAACTTCTAAAAATAAGTAGTATGTTATTAGCAATCGAATTTGATAACCTGCATCAGATTTTACGAAGTCTGTACACGGATATGATGCCGTTATGCAGGAATATGGCGGGGGTAGCCAAGGGGATAGCGGGACTGGGGGCTTTGTTCTACGTGGCTGCCAAAGTATGGCAGTCGCTCGCCAGTGCCGAACCGATAGACGTTTACCCGCTTCTGCGTCCCTTTGTGATTGGCTTCTGTATTATGTTCTTTCCGACATTCGTACTGGGTACGATTAACAGCGTGATGTCGCCAGTAGTCAAGGGGTGTAACAATATGCTCGAAACGCAAACTTTCGATATGAACGCCTACCGGGAACAAAAGGATAAGCTGGAATATGAAGCGATGGTGCGTAATCCGGAAACGGCTTATCTTGTTTCGGATGAAGCGTTTGACAAACAGATAGACGAACTGGGGTGGTCTGCCAAAGACATAGCCACGATGGGCGGCATGTACATGGATAGGGCGGCACATAATATCAAGCAATCCGTCCGGGACTGGTTCAGGGAACTTTTGGAACTGCTCTTTCAGGCGGCTTCCCTTGTGATAGACACTATCCGAACCTTTTTCTTGATTGTCCTTGCCATACTGGGTCCGATAGCCTTCGCCATCAGCGTGTATGATGGCTTTCAGGCGACACTGACCCAGTGGATAACAAGGTACATTTCCGTTTACCTGTGGCTTCCCATTTCAGACCTGTTCAGTTCCATACTTGCCCGAATACAGGTGCTTATGCTCCAAAAGGATATTCAGGAACTATCAGACCCCAATTTCATACCGGACGGAAGCAACAGCGTGTACATCATTTTTATGATAATCGGTATCATCGGTTACTTCACCATCCCCACCGTATCGAACTGGATTATTCAGGCGGGGGGAATGGGTAACATGAGCCGGAATATCAATAATTCAGCCAATAAGGTAGGCGGTGCTGCCGGAGCAGTAGCCGGAGCAGCAACCGGAAACGCTGGCGGTAAGATAGGCGGTAAACTAATCAAAGGTAATCAATAAATAAAAATCAAGATGGAATTTAAAAGTTTAAAGAACATTGAAACCAGTTTCAAACAGATACGGCTTTTCGGTATTGTGTTTGTCGTGATGTGTACCCTGATAACAGGTTATGCCGTTTGGAACTCCTACACGTTTGCCGAAGTGCAACGGCAAAAGATTTATGTACTGGACGGCGGCAAATCGTTGATGCTTGCGCTTTCGCAAGACCTCTCGCAAAACCGTCCGGTTGAAGCAAGGGAACACGTGAAGCGTTTCCACGAACTCTTTTTCACGCTTTCACCCGATAAGAACGCTATCGAAAGCAATATCAAACGGTCGCTGTTCCTTGCCGATAAAAGCGCATTCAATTATTACCGTGACCTCTCGGAAAAAGGGTATTACAACCGTATCATATCGGGCAATATCAGCCAAACGATACGGATAGACAGCGTTTCATGCAATTTCGATGTGTACCCGTATGCGGTGGCTACCTATGCCCGGCAAATGATTATCCGTGAAAGCAGCGTGACCGAAAGAAGCCTTGTCACCCGTTGCCGGTTATTGAACGCTGTAAGAAGTGATAATAACCCGCACGGCTTTATGATGGAAAGTTTCGAGATAACGGAGAATAAGGATTTGAACACCATAAAGCGGTAAGCCATGATACGGAAAATTCTCTCTCCGGTGAATCAGGCTGTTACCCATGTACAGGACTGGGCGGATGAAAAACTTCGCCACCTGTGCGGGCGCATGACACCGGAAATAAGGCTGGCGGTAATCCTGCTTATGCTCCTGTTCTCCGGCGGGTTATCCATCTACTTTACGGTATCATCCATTTACCGGATAGGCAAAGAGGATGGCGAAACCATACGAATAGAGCACATCAGGCAGTTGCAGCTACAAAGTAAAGACAGTACGAATATTTTTAATCAGTCAGACAATGGAAGAAAAAGAAGTGAAGAATGAAGTTCCCGCACCGGAAACGGCAACGGGAAAAGAACCTGAAAAACAGGGAAAGGAAAAAAAGGAACTGACCCCGCAGCAGATACAGCAACGAAAGAAGATGCTGGTTTATCCGCTTATGGGACTGGTATTCTTAGGGTCTATGTATCTGATTTTTGCACCGTCCGAAAAGGATGAAGCAAAGGTGGAAAGCGTGGGTGGCTTTAACGCCGATATTCCGCAACCCAAAGGGGACGGGATAATCAGCGATAAAAAGACAGCTTACGAACAGGAACAGATGGAGAACAAGCAGGCGGACAAGATGCGCTCCTTACAGGATTTTGCCTTTTCGCTCGGAGAGGAAAACGGGAACGGGGAAGATTTGACCCTGATAGATGATACTCCGGCGGAAAAGCCGAAAACCAATGTAATAGACTTCGGGGCGGGTACGCCGAACAATACCCGTTCCTCTATTCAGTCTTCGGCGGCGGCTTACCGGGACATGAACCGTCAGTTAGGCAGTTTCTACGAAACGCCGAAAGAGGACAAGGAAAAAGAGGAACTCAAACGGCAGGTGGAAGAACTCACTGCCCGGCTCGATGCCAAAGAAAACGGTGCGGGCAGCATGGATGAACAGGTTGCACTTATGGAAAAGTCCTACGAACTGGCGGCAAAATACATGAACGGCGGACAGCAGGAACAAATAGCGCAAGTGATACCTACCGCACCCGTTCAGGTCAAAGGAAATACCACACCTGTACAATCGGTATCGGACAGGACGGTTTCAGGATTGCAACAGCCCATGAGCAACAGCGAATTTATCGCCGAATACGGCAAGTCACGCAATTACGGATTTAATACGGCAGTCGGCAGCAGCTATTCGATGGGAAAGAACACTATCCGGGCGTGCGTTCATAACGACCAAACACTTATGGACGGGCAGACTGTCAAACTGCGACTGTTAGAACCGTTGCAAGCGGGCAATGTCATTGTCCCCAAAAACAGCCTTGTATCGGGAAGTGCCAAAGTTCAGGGTGAACGGCTCGAAATACTGGTGTCCTCGCTCGAATATGCGGGTAACATCATTCCGGTGGAACTTGCCGTTTACGACAGTGACGGGCAGAAAGGGCTTTCCGTCCCCTCGTCACTGGAACAGGAAGCGGCAAAAGAAGCGATGGCGAATATCGGTGCGGGACTGGGTACGAGTATTTCCTTTGCGCAAAGTGCCGGGCAGCAGGTCGCAATGGATATTACAAGAGGCTTGATGCAGGGCGGGTCGCAATACCTTGCCAAGAAGTTCAGAACGGTAAAAGTACACCTGAAAGCGAACTATCAGGTGATGCTTTACGCCAAACAACAGTAATTTATTTATCAACCATAAAAATTTCAATCCAAATGAAAAAGTTAATGATTTTATTCGCTCTTGTTTTGGGAGTGGTTTCAGTGAAAGCACAAAGTAACGATTTGTATCAGGGCATCACTAAAAAACTACCTTACCGCCAAATGGTGACACCTTACGGCGTACAGGTGACATTCGCCAAAACGGTACACATCATTTTCCCGTCTGCCGTTAAGTACGTGGACTTAGGCAGTAACTACATTATTGCCGGAAAAGCGGACGGGGCGGAAAATGTTGTTCGTGTGAAAGCTACGACAGAGGGTTTTCCCGGTGAAACGAACTTTTCCGTTATCTGTGAGGATGGCAGTTTTTACAGTTTCAATGCGAAATACGCACACGAACCGGAAATGCTGAACATCGAAATGAAAGATTTCTTGGAGAATGAGGACACGACAGATTTCAGCCATACCCGGATGAACATCTATTTCCGTGAACTGGGTAACGAAAGCCCGCTTTTGGTAAAGCTGATTATGCAGTCCATCTACAAGAACAATGACCGGGAGATAAAACATTTGGGATGCAAGCGTTTCGGGGTGCAGTTCTTGGTAAAGGGCATTTATTCGCATAACGGACTGTTCTACTTCCACACACAAACAAGGAACAGTTCAAACGTACCGTTTGATACCGATTTTATCCGTTTCAAGATTGTGGATAAGAAAGTAGCCAAAAGAACGGCTATTCAGGAAACGGTCATTGACCCGGTGCGGAGCTATAACGAGATACTGGTTATCGGTGGTAAAAGTACTGTCCGCACCGTGTACACCGTTCCACAGTTCACTATCCCTGACGATAAGATATTGGTTATCGAACTGGTGGAAAAGAACGGGGGCAGACACCAAACTATCCGGGTGGAAAATTCGGATATAGTGGCAGCCAAAGTGATTAATGAACTTAAAATCAAATGAACATGAAAAGGATATTCTGTATGATGTTCCTTTTTGCGCTGTGCCTGACTTTTAACCAGGCACACGCACAAAGATGTCTGCCGGGAATGAAAGGCTTGCAGGTTACGGGTGGCATGGCGGACGGTGTTCACTGGAACAGTAAAAGTGATTTTGCCTATTACTTCGGGGCGGCTCTTTCCACCTATACCAAAAACGGGAACAGGTGGGTTATCGGCGGGGAATACCTCGAAAAGCATTACCCCTATAAGGATTTACAGATACCCGTAAGCCAGTTCACAGGTGAGGGCGGTTACTATATGAACTTCCTTTCAGACCGGAAGAAAACCTTTTTCCTTTCGCTCGGATTGTCTGCCCTTGCCGGATACGAAACAAGCAACTGGGGTGACAAACTGCTGCCCGATGGCTCGATGCTGACGGATAAGGACGGTTTTGTCTATGGCGGTGCGCTGACGCTGGAACTGGAAAGTTATATTACCGACCGGGTGGTGTTCCTGATTAACGCACGGGAAAGATGCCTGTTCGGTTCTTCAGTCGGAAAGTTCCATACACAGTTTGGCGTGGGGCTGAAATTTATAATGTGATAAACTAACCTATTATATATAATGTATATGAGAAAGATTTTAAGCCGTATTTTAATGGGCTGCTATATAATGGCCGCCATCTTATTTGTGGGTGCGTGTAATGACGATGTGGATATACAGCAGTCTTACCCGTTCAGTATTGAAACGATGCCTGTACCGAAGAAATTAAAGGTGGGGGAAACCGCCGAAATCAGGTGTCAGCTTCACCGGGACGGGCGGTTTGAAGAAACAAAGTATTTCATCCGCTATTTCCAGCCGGACGGGGCGGGAACGCTGAAAATGTCCGATGGGACGGTTCTACTGCCGAATGACCTGTACCCGCTTCCGGGTGAAACATTCCGGCTTTACTATACCTCTGCATCCACCGACCAACAAACGGTAGATGTGTATTTTCAGGATAGCTTCGGGCAGGTGGTACAACTTACGTTTTCCTTTAATAATGATAACAGTAAGGAAGATCAGGGGGAATAAAAATGGAAACATGGGTTGCATACCTTGTATTTCTCGCTCTCTTTTGGGTTTACACTGCATTTGAACTGAAAAATACCCCTACCGATGTGGAACTGTGGGGTGAAGAATTGGAATGATTACACAAAGCGTAATGTTATAGTAGGTAGTCCGTTGGATATTATCCAGCGGACTACTTTTATTTCTTGACAAATAAAAAAACATTTCTTAGTTAGCATAGTAATTAAATAACAATAGTGCCACTTTAACTTCTTTATTTTCATCTTGCGGATGTTTAAATATAAAAACTTGATTAGTATTATCATTCGTTTCTTCCATTCTTTTGTATTTAGAATGAGATTTCAAAGCCGAATGAGCTTTTTCTATTAACCCTGAAAAATCTTTCATATCTTTATTAAAAACAATTATTGCAAGTTTGCTATCTCGCCACGTTACATATCTATCTAATAGCTGGTCTATGGCTTCTTTTAATAATGCTTCTCCTTTCCATAATTTGCATTCTGCAATAAACAGATTTTCACCATCTGTATTTTGAACTAAAATATCGGTTTTTCCATTTTTATTAAATGTTTCCCCTGTTGTGGTGGTTGAAGTTGAAATAGAATTTAGATGAGGTAAAAAAAGGTTTCTAAAATCCTCTTCTCCAAAACCTTTATATGAAGATGGTGTTTTCTCCATATTTTTCCCATATTTAAATATAGCACTTGTTATTTGTTGATACGATTTTTCACTAATATCTCCTGATATTAGATTTGCTTCAATTTTAGGGTCAGCTACTTTTCCGGGAGAATATTGCTCTAAAAAAGAATTTACTTCTTTCTCCACAGTATCAATAGAATACATTTTTTTAGGATAAACAGTTAGCTCTAACTGACTATTAGCAGTTATATTAACTTTGCGAACTTGTTTTATTGTACTTATTGCCGCTTGAACATCTGCAATTTGAGTTTCATCCCCAATGGAAACATTCAGATAATCGCTATTAGGAGCTTTTCTTTTTTCAACGTGGAAATCTTCCATATTTATTTTTTTTAGTTGTTCTTATTTTTTGCAAAGTTAATATATTTAAGTTGATAATTAAAGAGATACAATAATTAATAGGGAATAAAGAGAGGTTTCTTTGCTACCTTTCTTTGCCCGCTCCGGCTCACTGAAAGAAAGTAGTGGCGGCAAATCTG
>OMAY01001392.1_pt1 | contig 11438 bp, 7 predicted proteins | sample 1673611 | NCBI WGS metagenome assembly OMAY01 (sample SAMEA103958117, study PRJEB25191) | human gut metagenome | biome: human-associated habitat [ENVO:00009003]; feature: intestine environment [ENVO:2100002]; material: feces | place: Germany | collected 2013/2015
GAATGACGCCAACGGGCTGGTTTATAAAGACGGTGAATATCACCTTTATTTCCAGTATAATCCTTACGGTTCGGTATGGGGGAATATGCATTGGGGACATTCCGTGAGCAAGGACTTGGTGCATTGGGAGCATCTTGACCCTGCCATTGCAAGGGATACTCTGGGACATATCTTCTCGGGGAGTGCAGTGGTGGATACAAAGAACAGCGCAGGCTACGGTGAAAATACAATGGTTGCTTTCTATACTTCGGCCAGTGACAAGAATGGTCAGATTCAGTGCATGGCATACAGCACCGACAATGGACGTACCTATACCAAATACGAGAACAATCCCATTCTGACTCCTTTTGACGGATTGAAAGACTTCCGTGACCCGAAGGTCTTTTGGTATGAACCCGACCAAAAATGGGTGATGGTGGTATCTGCCGACAAAGAGATGCGTTTCTATTCTTCTCGGAACTTGAAAGACTGGGAGTTTATGAGCGGTTTCGGTGAAGGTTACGGAGTACAGCCCAGCCAATTTGAGTGTCCCGATTTTATTCAGTTGCCTGTGGACGGTGATAAGAACCGCATGAAGTGGGCATTGATTGTCAATATCAATCCGGGATGCATGTTTGGCGGTAGCGCTACACAGTATTTTATCGGTGACTTTGACGGAAAGGAATTTAAATGTGACACAAAACCCGAAGTGACTAAATGGCTGGACTATGGCAAGGACCATTATGCTACCGTTTGCTTCTCGAATACGGGAGAGCGCACGATTGCCGTGCCCTGGATGAGCAATTGGCAGTATGCCAATATCCTTCCCACCAAACAATATCGCAGCGCCAATTCGTTGCCTCGCGAATTGAGCCTTTATACAAAGGACGGAGAGATATACATGGCTGCCGATGCGGTGAAAGAAACGGAGACTTTGCGCAAAGATGAGCATGAGGTGGGCAGTCTGGTTGTGAATGGGGAGAGCCGGTTGGAGGAATTGGTTCCCAACACAGATGGAGCGTATGAACTTTCGATGGATATTACTCCGGGGGCATCGCAGTTGGCAGGCTTCGAGTTGCTGAACGGCAAGGGTGAGAAAGTGAATATTTATCTGGATATGAAAGAAAACAGGCTGGTGATGGACCGTACAGAGAGTGGAATTACCGACTTGGGTGAACCGAGTAAATTTAATGTGCACGAGAAGGAGACAGATAATCATCGCATGAAACTTTCAGTGAACTATAAGAATGATTTTGCCCTGGGCACTTGGGCTCCACTCTCTTTGTGCGAAGGCAAAACTTATCATCTGAATGTCTTTGTGGATAAATGCTCTATCGAGATATTTGTGGATGGCGGACGCATAGCCATGACTAATTTGGTCTTTCCGAATGAACCTTATGACACGCTTCGTTTTTATAGTGAAGGAGGGGAAATGAAAGTTTCGGATTTCACAGTGTATAAGTTAGGCTTGTGATTTTAGGTCGGGTGTTCCCGTAGGGGCGGACCCATGTATCTGCCCCTACGGTGAATGAATAAGAACAACGTACAGAAAAAACAATAGATAATAAAACCATGAACAACAATAAAAATCTATATGCCAAATTAATCCCGGTGATGCTCTGTTTCTTCGCCATGGGGTTTGTAGACTTGGTGGGTATTGCTTCCAATTATGTCAAGGTCGACTTGAACCTGACGGATGCGCAGGCCAATATCTTTCCGTCGCTGGTTTTCTTTTGGTTCCTTATCTTCTCGGTTCCCACAGGAATATTGATGAATAAGATAGGCCGTAAGAAGACAGTGCTTCTGAGCCTTGCTGTGACTTTTGCCTCTTTGCTGATTCCCGTGTTCGGCGATGGTTATGTCATCATGCTGTTGTCTTTCTCTTTGCTGGGCATTGGCAATGCACTGATGCAGACCTCTCTGAATCCTTTGTTGAGCAATATTATAACGGGGGATAAATTGGCAAGTACCCTTACTTTCGGTCAATTTGTCAAAGCAATCGCTTCTTTTCTGGCTCCTTATATTGCCATGTGGGGAGCCACCCAGACTATTCCCACTTTCGGACTGGGTTGGAGAGTGTTGTTTCCTATGTATATGGTGATTGCAGTGCTTGCCATCGTTTTATTGGGCTCTACTCCCATTGAGGAGGAACAGCCTGACAAGGCTTCCGGTTTCAAGGCTTGTCTGGCTTTGCTGGGAAAACCGTTCATTTTGCTCTCTTTTATCGGTATCATGTGCCATGTGGGTATCGATGTCGGTACCAATACCACTGCCCCGAAGATATTGATAGAGCGTTTGGGCATGACACTTGCCGAGGCGGGCTTTGCCACCAGCCTATACTTTATATTCCGCACGATTGGCTGTTTCTTGGGTGCTTTTATCTTGAGGAAAGCTTCTGCCAAACTGTTTTTTGCCTTCAGCGTGGTGTTAATGTTGTTGGCTATGGCGGGATTGTTTATGTTCCATACCGAAACAATTATTTATATTTGCATCGCCATGATTGGTTTTGGAAACTCCAATGTGTTTTCCATTATCTTCTCGCAGGCCCTGTTTGCCGCCCCCGACAAGAAGAATGAAGTGTCCGGTCTGATGATAATGGGCTTGTTCGGTGGCACGGTATTCCCATTGGCAATGGGAGTTGCCGCTGATGCGGTGGGACAGACGGGAGCTGTAGCGGTGATGACCGTAGGCGTGATTTATTTGTTAATATATACCTTAAAAATAAAGAAATAACCATGAATGATATTATCGTAGGAATGGGCGAGGCACTATGGGATGTGCTGCCCGAAGGAAAGAAAATAGGAGGTGCTCCGGCAAACTTTGCTTACCATGTATCGCAATTCGGTTTCGACAGCCGCGTAGTCAGTGCGGTAGGAGAGGACAAGTTGGGTAATGAGATACTGAAGAACTTTGATGCAAAGAAATTGAATTATCTGATTGAGAAAGTACCTTATCCTACAGGGACAGTACAAGTGGAACTGGACCCGAACGGCGTGCCGATGTATGATATAAAGGAGAACGTGGCATGGGACAATATTCCTTTCACTTCTGCATTGGAGGAACTGGCAAAGAAGACCCGTTCGGTATGTTTTGGTTCGCTGGCACAGCGCAGTGTGGTTTCTCGTGAGACTATCAATAGCTTTCTGAACGCTATGCCCGACGGGGAGGGACAGTGCAAGATTTTTGATGTGAACCTGCGTCAGGGCTTTTATACGAAGGAAATTCTTTGCAATTCGATGAAAAGATGCAATATATTGAAAATTAACGATGAAGAGCTGGTGACAGTGAGCCGTATGTTTGGTTATCCGGGCATCGACTTGCAGGACAAGTGCTGGATTTTGCTCGCCAAGTACAACTTGAAGATGTTGATTCTGACTTGTGGGGTGAATGGAAGTTATGTGTTTACTCCGGGTGAGATTTCCTTTGTGGAGACACCCAAGGTGGAGGTGGCAGACACGGTGGGTGCGGGAGACTCGTTCACTGCTACCTTTGTGGCTGCTATCTTGAAAGGCAAGCCGGTGGCGGAAGCACATAAGTTGGCGGTAGAGGTTTCTGCATACGTGTGTACGCAGAATGGGGCTATGCCGGAATTGCCTGTCCGCCTGAAGGAACGGCTGATGTAAAAATACACTTGCCCGACTATTCGCCGGCAGTTGCCCGAGGGCCAAAGCTGCTGTTGGGTATTGCAAATGTAAATGTGTCAAAACGTAGATAATGCTAGCATTCTGAACGAAGTGATAGGTCATTTGGGTTTTGACACATTCTCTTTTTCTTTTCTTTCCAAATTCTTGTATTATTTCTCTTCTCCTTTTATCTTTGTTTCCATAATACATCTGTGAATATGAAAAACGGTCTTCTCTATTTCCTGCTTTGCCTGGCAGCGCTTGTTTCCTCGTGTGACGGAACGAATACACGTTATCACATCGGCGTGTCCCAATGCAGCGATGATGATATCGGCTTCCTGGCATTCTTTTACAAGATCTTTGCTCCGGCTATGGCATACGGTTACAGTAGCATCTCCTGGATAGGCTTTCTGCATCATCAGTGCAGCCATTGGTTTACCGACGATATTACTACGTCCCAATACTACACACTTCTTACCCGAAGTTTCTATTTGATAGCGTTTCAGTAGTTCAAGAATACCGTTAGGGGTTGCTGATACATAGCAAGGCAATCCTATGGACATGCGACCTACATTGATGGGATGAAACCCGTCTACATCTTTACGATAATCGATAGTTTCAATCACTTTTTGCTCAGAGATATGCTTGGGTAATGGGAGTTGTACGATAAATCCGTCAACATCTGCATCTTCATTTAATTCACGTACTTTAGCAAGGAGCTCTTCTTCCGTAACATCCGCTTCATAACGGATGAGGCTGGATTTGAATCCACAAACTTCGCATGCTTTCACTTTGGCAGCAACATACGTTTCGCTGCCACCATCGTGGCCTACAAGAATTGCAGCAAGGTGAGGGCATTTGCCACCTTTTGCTACAATTTCTGCTACTTCTGCAGCAATCTCCTGTTTTACTTGTTCAGAGATTGCTTTTCCATCAATTAATGTCATATAAATATTTTTGTTTTGATTATAATTTATCTTGTATTAGGGGTCTAAAAGAGTATCGCAAATATAGAGCAAATAACCGAATATAACAACAATCCCGCTGACTTCATTTAAAATATGAAATTAGCGGGATTGGTATGCTTGCAGTTTATCTTTATTATTTCATCTTCGGCATCATTTTGCCCATCTTGCTACCCGTTACCATTTTCATCATCTTGCGGGTTTGGTCAAATTGTTTCAACAGACGGTTTACTTCTTGAATATTCGTACCACTACCTTTGGCAATGCGTTGACGACGCGAACCGTTCAGAAGAGCCGGATTACTGCGTTCTGCCGGAGTCATCGAGTAGATGATAGCCTCAATACTTTTAAATGCATTATCATCAATATCAATGTCCTTAATAGCTTTACCTACACCCGGTATCATAGAAGCCAAGTCTTTCAGGTTGCCCATCTTTTTGATCTGTGCAATCTGACTCAAGAAATCGTTGAAATCGAATTGATTCTTGGCAATCTTCTTTTGCAGGCGTTTGGCTTCTTCTTCATCGTACTGCTCCTGGGCACGTTCCACCAATGAAACGATGTCACCCATACCAAGGATACGGTCTGACATACGTGAGGGATGGAATTGATCAATAGCATCCAGTTTTTCACCTGTACCCACAAACTTGATCGGCTTGTTCACCACCGAACGAATGGAAAGAGCGGCACCACCACGGGTGTCACCATCTAATTTAGTTAGTACAACACCGTTGAAGTCAAGTCGTTCGTTAAACTCTTTTGCTGTGTTTACAGCGTCTTGGCCGGTCATGGAGTCTACTACGAATAGGATTTCGTTTGGATTGATTGCTTTTTTAATAGCGGCAATCTCGTTCATCATCTCTTCGTCTACTGCCAGACGTCCGGCTGTATCGACAATAACTACATCGTATCCTTTGGCTTTAGCCTCTTGAATGGCGTTTTCAGCAATTTTCACCGGATTCTTGCTGTCAGGTTCAGAGTATATTGGAACTCCAATTTGTTCAGCTAGTACGCGCAACTGTTCAATAGCGGCAGGGCGGTATACATCACAAGCCACCAACAATGGCTTCTTGTTCTTTTTCGTTTTCAGCATTCGTGCCAGCTTACCTGAGAAAGTTGTCTTACCGGAACCTTGCAGACCGGACATCAAAATAACTGCCGGCTTTCCTTCCAAATCAATCTCTGCTGTTTCGCCACCCATCAATTGAGTCAGTTCATCGTGCACGATTTTTACCATCAACTGACTGGGCTTTACAGCTGTCAGCACGTTTTGTCCTAATGCTTTTTCCTTAACAGTATCAGTGAAAGTTTTGGCTACTTTGTAGTTTACGTCAGCGTCCAACAGTGCTTTACGCACATCTTTCAGGGTTTCCGCAACATTGATTTCGGTGATCTTTCCTTCACCTTTCAGAATTTTAAACGACCTTTCCAGTCTTTCGCTTAAATTATCGAACATGATGATATAATTCTATTTATAAATTACAAATTACTCTTATTGAGGCGCAAAAGTACAAAAAATCCACGTATCTACCTTCATTTAAGGCAATAATATTATTCAACCGAGGTAGCGGGATAAGTGAAAAGAATAGTTGGACCTTCTTTGCTATCGGGGATTACTTGATATGTACCGCCAAAGTGTTTTATAAACAGACGGTTGACATCATTACGCAAAGCAGAGTCTTGATTGGCATATTTGAGGTCTGCGAGGGGGCAGTTGGTGATTTTAAAACGTAATATTTCTCCGTTCTTGTTCAGAGTGAAGTTGAGATCGCGTTCTTCTTTGAAAGAAGCGAATGGACAAGTTAGAATACTGACAACGAATTGCATGAACCGGTTTGTGTCTGTATGGATGATATATTCGTCAATGTTACTGATGAAATGAGTATGCAAGGTAGAATTCTGCATATGTGCCATTCCTACAGCATCGTTGCAGAGCTGTACGATGTCATAATTACTCATTTGGAATTTCATCATACCGGCTTCCAGGCGCGACAAATCAAGGACATTGTTGACTAAACGCATTAGCTGATCCGTGTTTTGCTGAATAATTTCCGCATATTCTTTACGGGTTTGATCGTCTATTTCCGCTTCGTTTGCTATAATTTGTGAGAACCCCAATACTCCGTTTAGGGGAACACGGATGGCGTGACTCATATTGGAGAGGAAACGATTCTTCATTTCATTGGCTTCTTCTGTCTGTCGTGTGGCTTTATGAGTTTCTTTTTCTGATATCTTTAGTGCTTTTCGTATCAGATTGATGCGGAACATATAGCCGATACATAAGATCAAAATGATTCCGAGACTCAAAAGAATACTGGTTTGTACACGATTTCTTAGTTTTCCACGCTCCCATACCAATTGGTTCAGATGATGTATTTCTTTGATTTCCTCCAGTTGTTTAGCTGATATGGCGGCAGTCAGTGAATCCTGAATATGATTGGAACTTTCGTACAGTGGCAGGGCTTCTGCATATTTACCCATTTCTTGCAGAATGTCAGCTTTTCGCGATAATTGTTTGGCATACTCCATTTGGGCAGATTTAAATTGTTTCATCTTTATCAGAGCAGAATCTATATAGAGAAGTGCAGCCTGATAATCTTTTGTATGCCGGTAATACTCCGCACTTGCATCATAATACAGGGCCATATAGGGAATATAACTCTGCGGAGTTATGAAGTCTTGAGCTTCTTCTATATGATATTTAGCCGAGTCTGTCTTTCCTATCCCTGTATAATAGTAAGTTTGAAATATTTCTGAGAATAGATAAAGATTGAAATATGATTCATACATATCCGGATCTAAACTAAGCATTTTTTGCAATAGCTGTTTGTTTTCTTTCAGATACGTCTTCAGGCTTGAATAGTCTTTCTGGTCTTTACTGAATACAATTAATTGATTCAGAACATTAAACTGTGTACTGCTGGTTGTTTGTTCCGAAACATATTTGTGAGCTTTTCGAAGCGCTTCTCCTTCTTCTTTTGTACGGTTGGTTTCATGGTATGCACTTGCCAGACATGAATAAGCAGCTATACGGCCGTCTGTGTTATTCAGTTCTTCTGCTTTCTCAAGCATTTTTAATGATTCATTGATGGCATATTCATATTTCTCCTTATATGTATAAGTATAAATAAGCAATTTTTGTGCATTGAAGTACAACCTGAAAAACTCCATGCGTTCAGCAATGGGTTTCACGTAGTTCACCAGTTTACTGACACTATCGACTTCATTCTTATTATAATAGTACAATATTTTGAAATATGTACTGCTGCATATATATTTAGGATTCTTTTGGTACTGTGCTTCGTTGAACATTTCTTCAGCATATTCTATATAATGCGGAGAGTTTTGTTCGGTAAGCACGAGTTTCTCAAGTAATTTTAATCTTGTGGTGTCATGCGGAAGTGCACGCAGTTCGATTAATAGACTGTCTGCCACAGATGATTTTTCTGTTATATTTTCTGCAAATGCGAGGAAACTTTGTAGGAAAAGAGCGAGTATTAACAAGGTTTGTTTCATTGCGCTGCCTCCTTTCTGTTGGTAGAGTGAATTGGATGAGTAAACAAGAAGCGGGAACCATCCTTATATTCAGGATCTATCCATATTCTTCCGCCGAAACGTTCTACAATTAATTGACAGATAGAGAGTCCCAATCCGCTGCCTTGGGCATTTTCATTCAGCTTTTCAAAACGGTTAAATATCTGTCCCTGTTTTTCCGGGGCGATCCCACAACCGGTATCTGTAACCGAAAACACAGTCATTTCTTCTGATTCTTTCTCCAATAATAAGGTTATGCTACCTTCTGTGGTAAATTTGGTTGCATTAATCAACAGATTGATAAGTAACTGCTGGAGGCGTGCCTCATCCGTATAGATTTCCATTTTTTCCTGAGACGTTTGGAATAGGACTGTGGCGGATGTTTGCTTTATCTTCTCTACCGTATCCACTACATTGCGACAAATAGCTACTGCATCGCTGTTTCCAAACTGGAATTGCATTTTCCCGATTTCCAAACTGGAAAGGTCAACAACATCGTCTATCAGCTTCAAAAGTAAGTCTGAATTTTGCTGAATGATTTCATTGCATTGTTGTCGGGTTCCGATGTCAATATTAGCATCGGTCAGAATAGATGAGAAACCGGACAAGGCATTTAGTGGAGTACGTATTTCATGACTCATATTCGACAGAAAAAGACTTTTGGTACGAATGGAGTTCTCAGCACTTTGCCGGGCTTTTTCCAATTTATGTTGAGATGCAATCAAGCGTGCATTGATTTTACGAATATAAAGTACGGATACAATAGATATGCCTAGAATGAGGATACAACCTATAATTGAATAAAAAAGCAGACGGCTTCGCTCGCTTTGATTATCCATCTCGAGACGGTCCACCTGATATATGGTTCGCAACAGATTTATCTGGGTGGAATAGTTACGGGCATTGATAGAATCTCGTGCAATATTGATGTCTTGAAAAATGGCACATGCCTCTCTAGGCCTGTTTTGTTTGGTATACAGTTGTGCCAGTGAATTCTTCATTTTTAGATATCTGTTATAGACATTGGCACTGCTGGTATTTATGGTCAGCTCATTATATAATTTGATAGCTAGTTCGTCATCTCCAATTCTTTTGGCATATTCAGCTTGTATATATTTCAAGATAGAACTATGAAAATAAAACGGATAGTATTCATACCATTCTTCTGCTTCCTGAATATATTTCCGGACTTTATCCATATCATTATTATGGAGGTAATAATATGCTTGGAAGATATTTTCTATGAAACGGCTGTGCTGGTAATCATTCATTTGTTCCATTTGATCCAAATGGGCTTTAGCTTCATCCATCCTCCCCATTCTGATGAGGGTTGGAATTAGTTGAATCAAGACTTTTTCCTGTAATTTTTCGGAGTCGGATACTTTATGCAATTTCTGCATGGCTATTTCGTATTCTTCGATAGCCTCATTATTCATGTTGGCATTAAGATAAGTATCTCCTATTGCATAATGGGCTATGGCTATGCCGATATCGTATTTCATTTGAGTGGCCTGTTTCAGCATAACATTTGCTTTTTCCAACGCTTCGTTGATGTGGCCGTCTGAAACGAGGGCATATACAGCCATCTGCTGCATAAGGAACATGTATTTATAGTCCTTTCTGCTACGGAATACTTCTACAAGTTCATTTTCCCATTGGGCGATATCTCTTAATCTGACTTCCTGAGAATAACCTAAGTTATTATCCATCAGGTATTCCATAAGATGTATACGCTCATCTTCCGAATCCTTGCTTGCAGACAGGATATAGGAAGTACCGTAAAATAACATCAACAATAATAGTATGATCGTTTTACTGAGCTTCACCTTATTAACTAATACGTTTATACAATGATATGTGATTAATTGCGACAAAAATAACTAAAAAGGACGAGATATCCGAAAATGTCTCGTCCTTTTTGTATATTTAATCCTATTTCTTGTTGATTATATCCTTTGGCTTCAGTTTTAGCTGTTCATACTCATTAGGAATTCGTCGTTGTCTTTGGTTTTTTCCATACGATCTTTTACGAAATCCATAGCTTCTATCGGGTTCATATCAGCCAGATATTTGCGGAGTATCCACATGCGATCCAATGTTTGCTTATCCTGCAACAGATCATCACGACGAGTGCTGGAAGCAACAATGTTGACTGCAGGGAAAATACGTTTGTTGGACAGGTTGCGGTCGAGTTGCAACTCCATGTTACCTGTACCTTTGAATTCTTCAAAGATTACCTCGTCCATCTTCGATCCCGTGTCGATAAGTGCTGTGGCCAGGATAGTAAGCGAACCACCGCCTTCGATGTTACGTGCGGCACCGAAGAAGCGTTTAGGCTTGTGCAATGCATTGGCGTCGACACCTCCCGAAAGCACTTTACCAGAAGCCGGTGATACGGTGTTGTAGGCGCGGGCCAGTCGGGTGATAGAATCGAGGAAGATGACAACATCGTGTCCGCATTCTACCATTCTTTTGGCTTTTTCCAAAACGATATTGGCCACCTTAACGTGTCTTTCTGCCGGTTCGTCGAAAGTAGAAGCAATCACTTCGGCATCTACGCTACGGGCCATATCGGTCACCTCCTCAGGACGTTCGTCGATCAGCAGGATAATCATATACACTTCAGGATGGTTGGCTGCGATCGCATTGGCGATATCCTTCAACAGCATCGTCTTACCGGTCTTCGGCTGTGCCACGATCAGACCACGCTGCCCCTTGCCGATCGGCGAGAAGAGATCCACGATGCGGCACGAGAGGTTGTTGTGGCCGTTGCCCGTGAGACAGAATTTTTCGCTCGGGAAAAGCGGGGTCATGAATTCGAACTGTACGCGATCGCGGATGTACTCCGGTTCCAGTCCGTTGATGTCCGTCACGCGCACCAGCGGGAAATACTTCTCGCCCTCTTTGGGCGGGCGGATCGTGCCGGTCACCGTGTCGCCCGCCTTCAGTCCGAAGAGCTTGATCTGCGAAGGAGAAACGTAGATGTCGTCCGGGGAGTTCAGGTAGTTGTAGTCTGCCGAGCGCAGGAACCCGTAGCCGTCCGGCATTACCTCCAGAACACCTTCACCGGCGATTTCTCCCGCAAAATCGTCTTTGGTAATGATCTCTTCCGTTGGATGCGTTGTGGGGAGTGTCTGCGGTTCCTCGTGCATTCCTGGACACGTTTCGCCGTCCAGGGCGATTTTTTTTATCTCTGGTTTATCAGTATGGTGGCGCACTGGTTACAGATGGACCGGGAACATGCCAACAGCACTTCGCCTTTGCTTGTCGGACCGCAGGGATGCCGCAAGAGTACCTTCTGCCAGAACTTGTTGCCTCCCGAACTCCGTCCTTATTA
>OMAY01001402.1_pt1 | contig 11380 bp, 10 predicted proteins | sample 1673611 | NCBI WGS metagenome assembly OMAY01 (sample SAMEA103958117, study PRJEB25191) | human gut metagenome | biome: human-associated habitat [ENVO:00009003]; feature: intestine environment [ENVO:2100002]; material: feces | place: Germany | collected 2013/2015
TTTGCGGTGCACTCTGCACGGTCAGCGATGTGGTCGTAAAGCGATTTCCACTTCACAAACCGCAGCTTCATGATATACTGGTATTTGAACGGGTAGGTGCTTATTCCGTTACAGAAGGAATCTATTTATTCCTGAGCCGTCCTCTTCCGAGAATCTATTTCTGGACAGAGGGAGAGGGACTGCGCATGGTGCGGGATGGTGTACATACAGATCTTTTAAATTCAGAGAAATAAAAGACCATGGCAATACCGAAAAATAATGGAATTGCTGAAAAAACAAAAAATAAGGAGATATGAAAAAATGGAAGAATTAATTGAATTACTGGAAGAGATCCAGCCGGATGCAGATTTTGAAAACTGTGATACTTTGATTGACGATGGAATTCTTGATTCCTTTGCAATCCTGTCTATTGTAAGTGAACTGCAGGATACTTATGACATTACTATCACTCCGGCAGATATTATCCCGGAGAATTTTAACTCTGCAAAAGCACTGTGGGATATGGTGTGCAGACTGAAAGGTTGATTTATACAAAGCAGACAACTGGAATTATAATCCGGTTGTCTGTTTTTCAGTTGAGAGATTAGAAATATTATGTCATGGAAAATGAAGTGAATAGTAACAATATGGTATATAATTGACAAAGTGATATGAGGTCGTGAAAAAACATGAAAAAGATAAACATTAAAACAGCAAGAGCAAACAAGATAAACCATTCGACCGAGATGGTATTCATACTCGACAGGAGCGGCTCAATGGCAGGTCTTGAATCCGACACAATCGGCGGTTTCAACGCAATGATAGAAAAGCAGAAAAAACAGCCCGGCAAAGCTTACGTTTCAACCGTACTGTTCGACACATCGACAACCGTACTTCACGACAGAGCGGAGCTCACCACCGTAAAGCCTATGACGGCTGACGATTACTTCGCAGGCGGATGCACAGCACTGCTTGATGCAATAGGCGGAGCGATAAACCATATAGGAAATATCCACAAGTACGCACGTCCGGAGGATATACCCGCTCACACAATATTCGTGATAACAACCGACGGTCTGGAAAACGCAAGCCGTCGTTACAGCAAGAGCGATATAAAACGTATGATAGAGCGACAGAGATCAAAATACGGCTGGGAATTTCTCTTTATCGGAGCAAATATAGACGCAATAGTAACAGCCGAATCTTTCGGCATAGAACAATCAAGAGCCGTTAATTATCACGCAGATAAGAAAGGTACAGAGGTACTCTATGACGCAATTTCCGCTCCGCTCACCGCAATGCGCAGTACGGGCAGGATAGATGATAACTGGAGCGAGGAAATAGAGGAAGATTTCAACAACCGTAAATAAAGTAAATAAAATCATCGGCAGACTGTTCTCAAGGTCTGCCGATGTTCTTTATTATCAATTGTAATTCACAAAAATCAACGATTTTTGCAAATTACACACCGAAAAACGTTCAAACTTCACAAAAAAGCCCTGTTTTTATAAAGTTCGTGTGAATAGCAGCATTAAAGTTTTAAAAGCGAGCAGATTTTATAAATCAGAAAGCTATTAACAATCTTTGAGCACAATTTACTGATTCTGACCTATTATGACCCAAAACACATCAAAACCGCTCAATTTTATTCAATCTGCACAAAAACTCTTGCTATATGTTGTCTGATACAACAAAAATCAAGCATTTTTGAATAAATTTGAACGAAAGTGCTTGATTTTGAACTTTTAACGTGTTATTATAAGCTTAAGGACAGAGAGTAAAGTCCAAAAGAGCTTAAAACAGCTCATTTAACTAATATCATGATATTTTTAAAGAGGTCTTAATATGCTGACAGAAGAACGACATTCAATGATAATCAAAGCGGTGAACGAGCGTGCAAGCGTAACTATCGCAGAGCTTTCGGAGATTCTTAACGTTTCTGCGTCTACCGTAAAACGTGATTTGATTATTCTTGCAAATGAGGGCAAAATAATCAAGGTGCGAGGCGGCGCAATGTCAAAGAACGACAGCTTCTCGTCGGTAGAGAAAAACGTCGAGGAAAAATCCGCTATCTGCACCGAAGAAAAAAATTCAATCGCAGGATATGCCGCAAAGCTGATTGAAAAAGGCGACTTTGTTTTTCTTGACGCAGGCACGACAACGGAGAAGATGATAGATCATCTTACCGTCAGAGATGTTACATTCGTCACAAACGGCTTTATCCACGCAAAGAAGCTGGCGGTAAAGGGCTACAAGGTCTTTATCACAGGCGGCGAGATAAAAGCAAGCACAGAGGCAATTGTGGGAGCCGAGTGCGTACTCACGCTGAAAAACTACAATTTTACAAAGTGCTTTATGGGTACAAACGGCATATCGCTGACAGCCGGCTTTACAACCCCCGACGTGAACGAGGCAAAGGTAAAGGCCGCCGCTATCGAGAGCAGCCGTGAGGTTTACGTTTTAGCCGACCATTCAAAGTTTGACGAGGTAAGCTCAGCGACTTTCGCAGGACTTGGAAAGGCTGTCATAATCACAGACAGGATTCCCAACAGAAAGTATAAAGAAGCGGCGGATATTACGGAGGTAGGATAATGATATATACAGTAACATTCAACCCGGCGGTTGATTATATCGTGCGTACAAAAGCGCTTACGGCAGGAGCGGTAAACCGCTCGGAAAGCGAGGAGATATACTTCGGCGGAAAGGGCATAAACGTTTCGCTGGTATTATCCGAGCTTGGCGTAAAGTCAAAGGCACTCGGTTTTGTTGCAGGATTCACAGGCGAGGCAATTGAAAAGGGCATCACAGAAAAGGGCATAGATGCCGACTTTGTTCATCTTGAAAAAGGCTTTTCGAGAATAAACGTCAAGATAAAGTCGGATGAGGAAACCGAGCTTAACGGACAAGGCCCCGAGATAACAGCTAAAGCCATAGACCTGCTTTTCACAAAGCTGGATTCCTTGAAGGCGGGCGACACGCTGGTGCTTGCAGGCAGCATCCCCTCATCGCTCCCCTCAGATATTTACGAGCGTATTATGGCACGTCTTAGCGACAGAGGGATAAGATTTGTGGTAGATGCCACAAAGGAGTTGTTGCTGAACGTTCTCAAGTACAAGCCGTTCCTCATAAAGCCAAACAATTTCGAGCTTGGCGAAATGTTCGGAGTAGAGCTTAAGACAAACGAGGATATAATAAAGTACGCAGGAAAGCTCAGAGAAAAAGGCGCTGTAAATGTCCTTATTTCTATGGCGGGCGACGGAGCGATACTTCTTGACGAACACGGCAAGACCCATATCTGCGGAGTATGCAAGGGCAAGGTAAGAAATTCCGTAGGTGCAGGCGATTCAATGGTGGCAGGCTTTATCGCAGGCTGCGAAAACGGCGACTATGAATATGCGCTTAAACTTGGTACAGCGTCCGGCGGAGCAACGGCATTTTCCGACGGACTTGCTGAAAAGAAAACAATAGACGAGCTTATGGAGCAGTTAGCTTAAACCGAAAAAGGAGGAAAAGAGAATGAGAATAGTTGACTTATTAAATAAGGACAGCATTCTTTTAAACGGTGCGCCGAAAAGCAAGACAGAGGCTATTGATATGCTGGTCGATCTTCAGATGAAGAGCGGCAACATATCCGACAGAGAGATATATAAGCAGGGTATTTTAGCCCGTGAGGAAAAAGGCTCAACAGCGGTAGGAGAGGGCATAGCGATCCCCCACGCAAAGAGCAGTGCGGTAAAAGCCCCCTCGCTTGCGGCTATGACCGTGCCGGGCGGCGTTGATTACGAAGCGCTTGACGATGAGCCGTCAGACGTGCTGTTTATGATAGCCGCACCCGATACTGAGGCAGACGTTCATCTTGAGGTGCTTTCACGTCTTATGACTCTGCTTATGGACGAGGATTTCAGAACAAAGCTCCTTTCGGCAAAGGATACAGACGAGTTCTTATCGGTTATCGACACCGCCGAAAAGGCAAAGTATCCCGATGAACCTTCAGCTAAGGAAGTGCCTGAAAATACCGACAGAATAAAGGTGCTTGCGGTTACCGCCTGTCCCACAGGTATAGCACATACCTATATGGCGGCAGAGGCACTCGAAAAGGCAGGCAAGAAGCTTGGTATTTCTATCAAGGTTGAAACAAACGGCTCAGGCGGAGCAAAGAACGTTCTTACCGATAAGGAAATAGCAGAGTGCGACGGTATCATCGTAGCGGCTGACAAGTCGGTAGAGATGGCTCGCTTTAACGGTAAAAAGGTGCTTTCGACAAAGGTTTCCGACGGTATAAAGATTCCCGAGGAGCTTATCGGAAGAATAGAAAAGGGCGATGCTCCCGTTTATCATCACGAGGGCGGAGCGGCAAGCTCATCTTCATCTTCGGCAAATGAGAGCTTCGGCAGAAAGATATACAAGCATCTGATGAACGGTGTATCAAACATGCTCCCGTTCACTGTTGCAGGCGGTATCTTCATAGCGCTTGCATTCCTTATAGATACGCTGATGGGCGTACAGCCGGGCGATAATTTCGGTACGGTAACTCCCGTAGCGGCATTCTTCAAGACAATAGGCGGTTATGCCTTCAACTTTATGATACCCGTACTTGCAGGCTATATCGGTAAGAGTATAGCAGACAGACCCGGCTTCCTTGTAGGACTTGTCGGCGGCTATCTCGCAACTACAGGCTCGACTTTCGTCAAGATAGGCGGCGATGTTCCCTCAGGCTTCCTCGGCGCACTCTTTGCAGGCTTTGTCGGCGGATTTATTATGCTCGGACTTGAAAAGCTCTGCGACAAGATGCCCAGAGCCCTTAACGGTATCAAGCCCGTTCTCATTTATCCTCTCGCAGGTCTTGGCATCATAGCTGTAGTAATGTGTGCGATAAATCCCTTTATGGGCATCATCAACACTGCGATAGCCGATTTCCTGAACCATATGGGTGCAGAGAGCAAGATATTCCTCGGCGTTATACTCGGCGCTATGATGTCTATAGATATGGGCGGACCGTTCAATAAGGCGGCTTATGTATTCGGTACTGCGGCAATAGCAACAGGCGGCTACGATATAATGGCGGCAGTTATGATAGGCGGTATGGTTCCTCCTATTGCAATAGCACTTTCAACAACCTTCTTCAAGAGCAGATGGACAGAAGAAGAACGTAAGAACGGCCCTGTAAACTATATTATGGGACTTAGCTTCATCACAGAGGGCGCAATTCCTTATGCGGCGGCAGATCCGCTCAGAGTTATTCCGGCTTGTATGGTAGGCGCAGGCGTTGCAGGCGGTCTTTCAATGGCATTCAACTGCACACTTATGGCACCGCACGGCGGCATCTTCGTATTCGCTGTTGTAGGCAACTGGCCTATGTATCTTGTATCCCTTGCAGTAGGCGCTGTAGTATCAATGTTACTGCTGGCACTGCTTAAAAAGAAGAAAACGGTAAAAGAACCCGAAACAAAAAACGTTAAGTAAATAAAAAGGAGCGTATCACAATGGTAACAAAGACAGTAACAGTAGTAAACGAGCAGGGACTTCACATGAGACCCGCAGGACAGCTTGCCGCAGAAATGAAGAAATTCCCCGGTTGCACGATAACTATCGCAAGCGGCGATAAGACAGCAAAGGCAACAGCCGTAATGCAGATAATGGCGGCAGGCCTCAAGAAAGGCTCAATCGTTGAGATTACCGCAGACGGCGATAACGAGCAGGCGGCACTTGACAAGGCTGTAGAGCTTTTCGAAAGCGGCTTCGGCGAATAAGAAAGACTATCGGCTTTTACCGCACTGTCAGGTGGTGCGGTAAAACCGTTATCCGATAAAAAAGGGGGAGCAATAATGAAGAAATATCTTGGCAAAGGCGTATACGGCGCAGTGGCAATAGGAAAAATATCCGTGTTCAAAAAGTGCGATGCGGCAGTAACACGCATACACGTTGAAGATACCGAAAAGGAAAAGCAGAGAGTAAAAGCGGCAAAGGAGCTTGCCGCAAAACAGCTTACCGAAATTCACGAAAAAGCACTCAGAGAGGTCGGAGAAACTCACGCACAGATATTCGAGATTCATCTGATGATGCTTGACGATGACGATTACAACGAGTCTATCGAAAACATAATAGATACCCAGTCGGTAAATGCCGAATATGCGGTAGCGCTTACATCGGATAACTTTGCAGGAATGTTCTCGTCTATGGACGATGCCTATATGCAGGCAAGAGCCGCAGATGTAAGAGATATTTCCAACCGCATTATCGCAAACCTGACAGGTGCAAATACCGACAGTACCACAGCCGATGAGAAGTCGATTGTCTGTGCGGACGATCTTGCACCGAGCGAAACCGTTTCGCTTGATAAGGATAAGGTGCTTGCGTTCGTTACCGCTCACGGCTCGTCAAATTCGCATACGGCAATTCTCGCAAGAAATATGAATATCCCTGCCGTTATCGGAGTGGGCGACAGCTTTTTAAGCGAGATAAACGAGGGCGATACAGCCATAGTAGACGGCTTTACGGGCGAGATTATAGTTTCTCCCGATGAACAGACCTTAAAAGCCTATACCGAAAAGCAAAAGCGTGACGAGGAGCAGAAAAAGCTCCTGCAGGAGCTTAAGGGCAAGGAGAATATAACCCTTGACGGCACTAAGATAAACGTGTTCGCAAATATCAGCGGCATTGACAATATAGGCGCTGTACTGCTGAATGATGCCGGCGGAATAGGACTTTTCAGAAGCGAATTTCTGTACCTTGAAAATTCCGATTTCCCGACAGAAGAACAGCAGTTCCACGCTTATAAGCGTGTGCTTGAAAGTATGGCAGGAAAGAAAGTAATAATAAGAACGCTTGACATAGGCGCAGATAAGCAGGTGGACTATTTCGGATTGAAAAAGGAAGAAAACCCCGCACTCGGACTTCGTGCCATCCGCATCTGCCTTACCCGTCCGGAGATATTCAGAACACAGCTCAGAGCCTTGTTCAGAGCGTCCGTTTACGGCAATCTCGGCATAATGTTCCCTATGATAACATCGGTGCGTGAGGTAGAACGCATAAAGGCAATATGCGAGGAGGTAAAAGCGGAACTTAAGTCTGAGGGCATCGAGTATTCCGACAAAACTGAGATAGGTATAATGATAGAAACTCCTGCGGCGGCGATAATCAGCGACCGCTTAGCCCCTATGGTAGACTTCTTCAGCGTAGGCACAAACGATCTCACACAGTACACCCTTGCCTGCGATCGACAGAATCCCGATGCGGAGGAATTTGTCGATACTCACCATGAGGCTATTCTCCGCCTTATCGAAATGAGCGCACAAAACGCCCATAAGAACGGTGCGTGGATAGGAATCTGCGGCGAGCTTGCGGCAGACACCACCCTTACAGAAACATTCTTACGCATGGGCATAGATGAGCTTTCGGTTTCCCCGACATTTGTACTGAAGGTCCGTGACGCAGTAAGAAAAACCGACCTGTCAAAATAACAGCTTACATCGAAATTCCCATAAAAAAATTACAGCAGTACCTCCTCCCCCGTGTGTACTGCTGTAATTTTTTATTCTCCGCTTTGCAGGCACGGCAATAAGCCGCCGCTTTTTATCAATAAGCATAATATTACGGAAAATACCTTAAAATTTCGGTTGACATTGCATAAAAAATATGGTAAAATTAGTTTGAAATATAGTCTACAGCTTTATGGGGAGGTCAGACTGATGCGAAAATTGATACAACTGAAAAATAAAAAAGGCTTCACGCTGGTCGAACTGATAGCCGTTATAGGAATAATCGGTATATTGACAGCTATTATACTTCCTGTATCACTTAATGCCGGCAAACCGCAGGCGGCTATGTCAAAGGCAAAGAGCTTCTACTTCGGCTCTCAGCGGATACTTATACAATACAAGGCGGATTCTCCTGCAAAGCAGACAGGCTACCTGTCTTATGAAAAAGAAGGAAATTCATATACCATAAAAACAGGCGACTATCTTTACATCTGTGCAAAAGCCGACAAGAACAAGGGCTTCACCGAGCTTAAGCTGGCAAAGCTTGATGCAAATGATGACGGCAGTGCGGCAAACCCCGCCACAGGCTATACACAGTATCAGTTTGCGGCAGAGATAACAGCCTCAAGCACCGACCACTCTTTGCTTGATAAGCTGAACACATTCTCGACCGATGACGATGACGGATATTACTATGCCCTGGTTGACGATCAGTGCAAGGTCATAATGACCTACTGGTGTGAAACCTTCATAGATGAAATCAGTAAGCAGACCGACACCTCCGCAACATATTCAAAGACCACTATCGCAGTTACCGACAGTTATTATGTGGGCAGTTATCTTTTAGGCGCATATCCCGAAAGGTACGCATATGATGATATGATCTTGTTTAAAGAGGTCAATGCTTAAAAATGTAGCTGCATAAGCTACCCCGACAGGTTTGTAATACATAAATATCCGGCACCCGCCTTTTTGACGGGTGCTTTTGTTATAATTATGCAATTGCCGACTTCCCCTATGCATCCGTAATTATGCACAATTTCCTGCTGTAAATCGTCGAAAATTATCGTTAAAAACAGTAACGGTTAGCAAGTTACAACTTATTGACAAATTAAAAGTATGGTGCTATACTAAATAAAAACAAAAGTAAAGTCTGTGTAAGAAGATTTGAAGGCAGATTAAAGTGCCTGCGGAATAGCATTGCGGAACATATCCGCTGTGATTCCGTTTTTATTATGTAAAGACAGTTAGCCAAGACTCACCGATTTGCGTTTTAGCTTAACTGCCCGAACAAATTACACAGACAGGCTCTGTAAAGAGCAATGATATAAGGAGGTCCAATTATGAACTGGGTAAAATTAGGTATTTTTGCAGGCGGCGTGGCATTCGGCTCGGTCGGCCTCAAGCTTCTCGGCAGTAAAGACGCAAAGAAGGTATATGCACAGGTTACAGCGGCAACTCTTCGTGCTAAGGAATCGGTTATGAAGACCGTCACCAATGTTAAGGAAAACGCAGGCGACATTCTTGCCGACGCTAAGGATATTAATGAAAAGCGTGACGCTAAGAATGCCGTTATCGAAGACGAATGTGATTGTGACTGCGGTTGCGAAGCCGTTTCGGAAGAAGCATAAGAATTGATAGAAAGCCGACGGTACGCTTGGTTTGCCGTCGGTTTTTTATATGGAGATGACCGAAAATGAAATGTAAAATACTTCACGAGTCCAGAGGCAGACTGCGTGTGCATCTTTTCTGCGGAAAAATGTCGCTCGACAATGCCGATGTACTTGAATATTACCTCCGTGCTGTAAACGGCGTTACCGATGTTTCGGTATATGACCGTACCTGCGATGCGGTTATAGTATTCACTGACAGAAAAGCGGTGCTTAAAGCGCTTGCCGCCTTTGCTTTTGAAAAGGCTCAGAAAATGTGCTTGGTTCCCGACCATACATCGAGAAAGCTCAACCGTGAGTTTGAGGATAAGCTTGTAATGACGGTAGTTGCCCGTTTCATTTCAAAAACATTTATCCCTGCTCCGATAAGGGCGTTCATCGCTGTAATAAGGTCGTGGAAATATATAAAGCACGGACTTAAAGCGCTTCTCAGCGGCAAACTGTCCGTAGCCGTACTTGATGCCACTGCGGTGACCGTATCGCTCTTAAGAGGCGACTTCAAGACCGCAGCATCTGTAATGTTCATGCTGAATATCGGTGAGATACTTGAGGACTGGACGCATAAGAAGTCGGTGGCTGATCTTGCCGGCGCAATGTCGCTGAACGTTGAAAATGTATGGGTAAAAACAGGCGACACCGAAACGCTCATATCTATAAATGATGTGCGTGAGGGTGATTTGATAGTAGTCCGCACAGGTAATATGATACCGCTTGACGGTAAGGTTGCAGGAGGAGAAGCTACGGTAAATCAGGCGTCTATCACAGGCGAATCTCTCCCTGTCAGAAAGAGCGAGGGAAGCTATGTCTATGCAGGTACTGTAGTAGAAGAGGGCGAATGTGTCGTATGCGTTGATAAAGCTCTCGGCGGCGGAAGATATGACCGCATAGTAAAGATGATAGAGCAGTCCGAAAAACTCAAATCCTCTTCTGAGGATAAAGCGTCAAGGCTTGCAGACAGACTTGTTCCATATACGCTCGGCGGAACGATACTTACTTATCTTCTGACCCGTAACGTAACCAAGATGCTGGCTGTGCTTATGGTCGACTTCTCGTGTGCACTGAAGCTCTCAATGCCTATAGCCGTACTTTCAGCAATGCGTGAGTGCAGTAATTATAAGATAAGCGTAAAGGGCGGTAAGTTCCTTGAAGCTGTATCCGAGGCGGATACTATCGTGTTCGATAAGACAGGAACGCTTACCTATGCCGCACCTACAGTTGAAAAGGTAATTCCTTTCGGCAGCAGAGATGCTGACGAGATGCTGCGTCTTGCGGCTTGTCTTGAAGAGCATTATCCTCACTCAATGGCAAATGCCGTAGTAGCCGCCGCAAAGGAAAAAGGGCTCAGCCACGAAGAATATCATTCAAGCGTGGAGTATGTCGTAGCACACGGTATATCCAGTACGGTGGAAAATGAGAAGGTTATCATAGGCAGCGCTCACTTTGTATTTGAAGATGAGGGCTGTGTAGTACCCGAGGGTGACGAAGAGCTTTTCAATTCGCTGTCGGGCGAATATTCTCACCTGTATCTTGCCGTATCCGGTGTGCTTGCCGCAGTAATCTGCATATCAGACCCGCTGAGAGCTGAAGCGGCAGACGCTATAAAGGCACTGCATGACTGCGGTATAAGCAAGATAGTTATGATGACGGGCGATAACGAGCAGACCGCAAAGGCGGTAGCGGCAAAGGTCGGCGTTGACGAATTCCACGCAGGTGTTCTCCCCGAGGATAAGGCTAATTTCATAAAGCGTGAACACGAAAAGGGCAGAAAGGTAATAATGATAGGCGACGGAGTAAACGATTCTCCCGCACTGTCCGAAGCCGACGCAGGTATCGCTATAAATACGGGAGCGGCAATAGCAAAGGAGATTGCCGACATCACGGTATCGTCCGAAGACCTTTATATGCTGGTAACCCTCAGAAAAATAAGTTCCGCACTTATGAAAAGGATTCACCACAATTACCGCTTTATCGTATCGTTCAATCTTATGCTGATACTTCTCGGTGTAGGCGGAATAATCCAACCGACGACCTCGGCGCTGTTCCACAATGCTTCAACCCTTGCAATCAGCCTTAAGAGTATGACCAATCTGCTTGATGAAGAAGAAAAGTAATTATCAGGATTATAGGCTCTCAGTTTGTAGAAAAAGTCTTTTATTTGATGTACTTCTGTTATATCATTCAGCTTTGACTATGATGATAAGCTACCGATAGTTCTTTTTGTCGGACAGCACTTCTCGGGTTCGCTATTCGAAT
>OMAY01001409.1_pt1 | contig 11333 bp, 13 predicted proteins | sample 1673611 | NCBI WGS metagenome assembly OMAY01 (sample SAMEA103958117, study PRJEB25191) | human gut metagenome | biome: human-associated habitat [ENVO:00009003]; feature: intestine environment [ENVO:2100002]; material: feces | place: Germany | collected 2013/2015
TCAATTATCAATCCCCCCGTATTCCCCGCAATCAAAACACGGGCACTCCTTCCTCACCCCGGGAAGCTCACGGTGCCCCACGATCTTTGCCTGCGGAAAGAGTTTACGGAGTTTCAGCAGCAGCTCCATCAGCTGCATTTTCTGCTCCGCGGTGCGGGTATCGGCAGGACGTCCCTGCTCGTTCAATCCGCCCTCGTAACAGATACCGATGCTGCAACGGTTGTAGGGTCGGCAATGCGCCCCCACCTCCAGCAAACCCCGGTGACGGGTCACGGTCCCGTCGCGACGGATATAGAAATGATAACCAATGGTACGGAAGCCACGCGCCTTATGGTCGCGCATCAGCTGTTCCACCGTATAGTCACGGTCACAACGGGTGGCAGAGCAGTGAATGACAATGAAGCGGACCGAGTCCGCCCCATTCATCAGAGTTCCACTTTCCACCTTTGTCAGCAGGGTACGTTCGTTAGCAACGTCATCCCCGCCTACAGTCAAAGGAAAAGTTTCTTGTATCATTTTACAACAACAATTTTAAAGATAAGACATACATGAAGATACACCCAGTGCTGTCAAGGCAGCCACAATGGCCTGTACAATGGCCTGCAGTATTTTCATCCAATCAAATTTTTTAGTTTCTTCCATAATGATAATAATGATTAATGGTGAATGATTAATGGTAAATGAGGGTTAAGAGTTTAGAGTTGAGGGTTTAGAGTTGAGGGTAGTCAATGTATTGGCTTAACTTCTTTAACTCCTTAACTTCTTCACTCTTCATGAATTAAAGAGCTGTCCCCTGTAGTGAATCTTTTTTTTCAATTTTTCATTTTAAAACCCTATTAAGATACACTATCTCACTCCCCTCCTTCAGGAAGGAGGGGTGCCCAACGGGCGGGGTGGTAGGTAGACAGCTCTTCATTTTCACTGTTGTACCTTCCCCCTTCTCCCCCCTCCTTGGAAGAGGGGCCGGGGGAGAGACTTCAGTTCTTAACCTAACGGATCTTCGCCACCGGGTTCAGTACCGCCACCGGTTCCACCACCGGGATTCAGATCTTCCTCGGGTGCTCCGGTCTGTGTGCCATTGAAGGAGACACGGGTGAGGCTGTTCTTCTCGGGCAACAACGCATAGCGGAAATTACCGTTCACGATGGTGTACTCAGGGTTGAATGCCGGACGTACACTCTTCACTAACTTGGCGGTCGCTTCCTCTTCGGTTGTCACCGATCCGGTCGTGATCAGGTCGTTATACAGCACTCCCAGTCCGTCAAGTTTTACCTTATAGCCTAAGGACATGTGGGTCTGGCAGAAGTAGGCAAGGCGTTCAAGCACTCCCAGTACGTCGGCCGGAGTCAGTGCCGATTCCTGGGCAATCTGGTTAGCTACCTGTTTGGTAGTAATGGTTCCGTAGTAATACGGTTGCACGGTGTAAACTGTTTCTCCCTTGCGGGGACCGATTTTTAAATTGATTTTACGAACATAATAAGCTTGTCCCATGTTGATAAAGTTTTAGGTTGTTAAACATTTTAGTTACACTGTCAAGGCCTTTGACACTGCAAAAGTAGAAAACCCTCCAAGCGGCCTTTCCGCATCTTTCGTTCACATTCCGATTGATTCGTCAGGGCCTTCCGGCCGGTTTTTTCAGGAGCTTTCCAAGCCGTCTGTTTCGGGCTTCCCAAGCCGTTAACTATCGGCTTGTCGTCCCGTTAACTAACGGCTTACCCTACTCGTAAGCTTACGGCTCAAGGAGTGGTTAGTTAACGGCTTCCTACCCCTGTCACGGCTCTCCCAGATAGCTCACGATGATGCCCACCTGCTTGGGTGTGAATCCCCTGTCGCAGGTCCTGTAATGAGCCTGCCGCAGTTCGTCCAGCAGTTCCTTGTTGCGCCGCATCAGGTTGCGCAGGTTTGCCACAGCCGTTTCTTCGTTCACCGTGTCGGGGAAGTACAGTTTTGCCAACTCCCTTTTGGAGTAAGGGCGGATTCTAAAAGTTAGTTCGTTCATACCTTATTATATTATATAGTACGACATTAAGTTGACTTGTCATCCGGATGACGGTGCAAATCTATACAGATTCACCTACGACGGTATAAATCCTCAAAAAGTATCAAAACATATCAAAACCGATTAAAAAAATACAATCTCAAACCAGCGATACACGATGAGTAAAACTGATTATCTGAAAATGCTCCGCACCGTACATCCCGGCGAAGACGAAACTGTTTACGAGTTGGCCAGACAATTCCATAGCATGACGAAAGCAAAGCACTACATCGCATTGCTCGAAACCTGCAACACCAATGCCGATATAGCCTGGAAAGCCATGCGTGCCATGTACGTGTCGGGCGACATTGACGAAATAAAGGCTATGAGCAGAAAATTCATCCGTTCGCTTCTACCCTTCGTCTGCCTGGAGAAACAAGGGGAGCCTAATTCCATAGCCTATCATGTCAAAGCCATGCTCAACGACGATACCGTCCGAAAAGAACGACAAGAATTTCAGGAAAGACAGAAAGCAGCCATCCAGGCCGCCAGTCATAAGTTACAGCCCGTTCAGGTCGAATTACCGAAGATCAGTGAAGGCATCATTTTGCAGATAACCCCCAATCCCGACAATCAGGACTTCTTCCGACAACTTTTGGAACTGATCAGGCAAGGACAGATCCAAGTCATTCAAGTACAAAATTCTGGCAGCGAAACAGTGGCGCAGGAAAATCCCCATCCCAACCCTTCTGCCCGTTGCTTCACACTCCGCGTCAATGCACAGAGCAAAGCCCGGGTTCTTGCCCTGGCACGTACCCATATACAGATTGGCATACCGTCAAAGCCGAAGAGCATGCTGGCAATGGCAGTCAAACGCCTTCAGGCGAAAAAAGGAAGTTCCCGAAACGTCATCGGTTGGCAAGACCGTTACAACCTCAAAAGCCAAATGGCCACCCGCCTTGCAGTCCAGTCATTGTTGAAGCAAGTCAACATAAAACAACCTACCATCGAACTTCCCCCGACATTAAGCATCGCCTCACTCGCATTTCCCGACAGGGATAAGCTGAAAATGCTTTGTCGACACAAGGACATTACGATATGGGAAGTAAAATAAATCATGCCTAATGAAGGATGAGTATTTTAGGTTGAAGGTTGAAGGTATAAAGTTGAGAGTTCAGCGTTTATAAAACAGAATACACGAATATTTACTCTGTGAAACTCTGTGTCCTCTGTGGTGAATCAAGGTTGAGTGTTCAGCGTTTATGGAACAGAATACACGAATATTTAATCTGTGATAATCTGCGTAATCTGTGTTGAATCAAATTAGGCACGGATGACACGGAAAACCATGGAATTTTACTCTGCGAAACTCTGTGCCCTCCGTGGTGAATGAAGGTTGAGCGTTTAAGGTTGAGCGTAGTCAATGTATTGGCTTAACTCCTTAACTTCTTAACTCCTTAACTTCCTAACTCCCTAACTTCTCCATTCTTTTAATTATTAACTATTAATTATTAATTCCTAACATGGAAATCATTTCTACCGCCATCGAAGGCGTTGTAATCATAGAGCCCCGCATCTTCCGCGATGCCCGTGGCTATTTCTTTGAATCATTCTCGCAGCGCGAGTTCAATGAGAAAGTACGTCCCATCACCTTTGTGCAGGACAACGAAAGCATGTCCTCCTACGGTGTGATGCGTGGCCTGCATTTCCAGCGCCCCCCGTTCACACAGAGCAAGCTCGTACGTTGCGTAAAAGGAGCCGTGCTCGATGTAGCAGTAGACATCCGTCGGGGCAGCCCCACCTACGGCCAGCATGTAGCTGTCGAACTGACCGAGGACAACCATCGCCAGTTCTTCATCCCCCAGGGTTTTGCCCACGGCTTTGCCGTATTGAGTGAAACCGCCGTGTTCCAGTACAAGTGCGACAACTTCTACCATCCCGAAGCCGACGGCGGCATCAGCATCCTCGACGCTTCATTAGGCATCGACTGGCGCATCCCTACCGGAAAGGCCATCCTGAGCGAAAAGGATACGAAACATCCGTTACTGAAGGAGTTTGAGACACCGTTTGAATACGGAGCATACTAACCATTATTCCACGAATCTTTAGTTTTCAAAATATGAAACGTACCATCGTCATCACCGGCGGAGCCGGTTTCATCGGCAGCCACGTGGTTCGCCTGTTTGTGAACAAATATCCCGAGTATCGCATCATCAACTTGGACAAGCTGACGTATGCAGGCAACTTAGCCAATCTGAAGGACATCGAAGACCGTCCGAACTACAAGTTCGTCAAGATGGACATCTGCGACTTCGACGCTTTCTATCGCCTGATGCAGGAAGAGCACGTAGACGGCATCATCCACCTGGCAGCCGAGAGTCATGTAGACCGCAGCATCAAAGATCCCTTTACCTTTGCTCGCACCAACGTGATGGGTACGCTGAGCCTGTTGCAAGCCGCCAAGCTCTACTGGGAATCGTTGCCGGAGAAGTACGAAGGCAAACGCTTCTACCATATCTCGACCGACGAAGTCTACGGAGCACTGGAGATAACGCATCCCGAAGGCATTGAGCCTCCCTTCACCACCAAAGCCTCTTCGGGCAAGCACCACTTGGCCTACGGTGAAGACTTCTTCTACGAGACTACCAAATACAACCCGCACAGCCCCTACAGTGCCAGCAAGGCCAGCAGCGACCATTTTGTCCGTGCTTTCCACGACACGTACGGCATGCCCACCATTGTCACTAACTGTTCGAACAACTACGGTCCGTATCAATTCCCCGAGAAGCTGATCCCCCTGTTCATCAACAACATCCGTCACCGCAAACCGTTGCCGGTGTATGGCAAGGGCGAGAACGTGCGCGACTGGCTGTATGTAGAAGACCATGCCCGCGCCATCGACCTTATCTTCCATCAGGGCAAGATCGCTGAGACCTACAACATCGGAGGCTTCAACGAGTGGAAGAACATCGACATCATCAAAGTAGTGATCAATACAGTGGATCGTCTGCTCGGCCGTCAGGAAGGCGAAGATATGAACCTGATTACGTACGTTACCGATCGCGCCGGACATGACATGCGTTATGCTATTGACTCCAGTAAGTTACAGCGTGAACTGGGTTGGGAACCCAGCTTGCAATTTGAAGAAGGGATTGAGAAGACGGTACGATGGTATTTGGAGAATCAGGAGTGGATGGATAACATTACTTCGGGGGAATACGAAAAGTATTACGAGGAGATGTATAAGAACAGATAATTCTACAGTTATGCTTTCAAAAAAAGTTAGAATTGGATTTATCAATCATAATTCTCCACTCGACAGAAAAGCGTCGAGCGGGACTACATTCCAAATGTGCCAAGCTTTAAAAAAAATTGGTGCAGAAATTGTCTGGCTCCAACCAAAACATAATTTATTATATATATTGGTCGATTTTTTCTACAAACTATTAACCGTATTTACTGGTTCTAAAATACTTCGAGATCATACAATCAACCTTGCTATAATTGAATCTCAATCACTGAAAAAGCAAGATATTGAGAATTGTGATGTTTTATTTGCGCCATTTGCCTCAGCAGCACTTTATACCTTAAAAACAGACAAACCGATTATATATTTGTCAGACACCACATTCTCAGCAATGGTGGACTACTATTTCAAAGGATTAGTATCTTGGAATGTCAAACAAGCTAATAAAATAGAACAGACCGCACTTTTGAAAGCCACCCATACCATCTATGCCTCACAATGGGCATATCAATCAGCCATCCAGGATTATAACGCAGATAAATCTAGAATCCACGTAATCGAATTTGGAGCAAATATCGACGAACAAAACATCATCCCACACCAATTTATATATAGCGGACAACTCGATCTTTTGTTTTTAGGAGTAGATTGGATTCGAAAAGGAGGAGACATTGCCGTAGAAGCAACCAGATATCTCAACGACAAAGGCATTCCCACAACTTTGCACATAGCAGGGATTCGAAATTTAGACAAGAACATAGCAAATCTTCCCTACGTCAAAAATTACGGATTCCTTAACAAAAACAATCCGAACGACTATAATCAGCTGGTTTCCATAATTCAACAATCACATTGCCTGCTACTACCAACAACAGCAGAATGTGCAGGTATTGTGTTTTGCGAAAGCAGCGCCAATGGGCTTCCTATTTTTACTTACAATACCGGTGGTGTACCCAACTATGTAGAAAATGGTAAGAACGGCTATATGCTTCCAATAGGCTCGTCAGGACAAGAATTCGGAAAAAAAATCTACGAATGTCTCCAATCTGGTGAACTTGAGAAAATGTCAGAAACCGCAGTTGATGCCTATAAAGAAAAATTAAATTGGACTGTGTGGGGACAAAAAATTGAACATATCATAAAACCTCTGGCATAATAATGAATAACAGCATAAACGGAAATAAGAGAATAGCCAAAAATACAGCAATTTTGTATGTAAGAATGCTGATAATGATGTTTATCAGCTTCTATACTGCGCGAATTACGCTTAATGCCTTGGGGGTTGATGACTATGGTATCAACAACGTAGTAGGAGGACTTGTTACCATGTTTTCTCTACTATCCGGATCATTATCTTCTGCCACAAGCCGTTTTATGACCTTTGGACTTGGTCAAGGAGATGCAAACAATCTAAAAAAAATTTTTTCCACAACAGTTAATATTCACGTTGTATTGGCAATAGTTGTTGTCATAGCCATAGAATCAATTGGCGTATGGTTTCTAAACAACCGAATGACCATACCGACAGAGCGTCTAACCGCAGCCAATTGGGTTCTACAAAGTTCAGTAGTTGTATTCGCAGTAGGTCTGTTGTCCGTACCCTACAACTCAGCCATCATAGCTCATGAAAAAATGTCTGCGTTTGCATATATGACCATTTTTGAAGCTGTATTCAAATTGGCCATTGCATTCGGCATTTATTATTATGGTGGAGACAAACTGATTTTACTATCCATACTCACAGCTATTCAAAGTGTCATCCGACAAGTCATATATTGGATATACTGCAAACGCAATTTTGAGGAATGTGTCTATACAAAAGGCCGTAACCGACAAATGGAAAAAAGCATCTTCAGTTTTGCTGGTTGGAATTTTATTGGATCCGGTTCTGCAATATTACGAGACCAGGGAGTTAACGTCCTACTCAACTTATTCTGTGGACCGGCAGTCAATGCTGCACGCGGAATCACCATGCAAGTAAACGGAATAGTTAGTCAATTTGTTAATAATTTCACCATTGCACTAAATCCGCAAATAACAAAAAATTATGCTGCAGGTGAAACTGAACGCTCGTTCCAAATAGTTTTGCAAGGTGCAAGACTTTCTTTTTTCCTAATTTTGCTAATCTCCCTCCCGATTATAACCGAAGCCCATCAAATATTAGTGCTGTGGCTTAAATTAGTACCGGAACACACCGTTTGGTTTGTACGCCTTATCATTATATACACAATGGTAGAATCCATATCTTTTACAATGGTTACACTGATGCTGGCAACCGGAAATATCAGAAACTATCAATTAATTGTTGGCGGATGCCAAATGCTGAATTTTCCATTGGCCTATTTACTTCTAAAATGGGGCTACCAACCGGAATCAACTATCATACTTGCCATCATACTTGCCATTGGATGCCTCATTCTCAGACTTTTCATGTTAAAACGAATGATAAGTTTTCCGGTCAAACGCTTTATTAAGGAAGAATTACTTCGTATTTTTATAGTAGCTGTACTTTCCTCAATCATACCATGTGTAATAGCTACTATTATGGAAGAGAATATTTTCCGACTGCTTGTATCCCTTATAACTAGCATAACTATTACTCTTCTTGTTATCTACACATTCGGATGCAAAACCGAAGAAAAAGAAATCATAAACAATAAGCTAAAAACAATCAAGCTACACAGAAAACAATGAGAATAAACAAAAATCAATATAATTGCTGTGGGTGTACTGCTTGTGCAAATATTTGTCCCAAGCAAGCAATCACTATGCAACCGGACAATTTAGGATTTCTCTATCCACAAATCGATGATAGTAAATGCATTGATTGTGGTCTTTGCGTTAAAACTTGCAACTTTTCTGATAATTATAAAACGATTCAATCAAATAACTATCCCATAATCTTTGCAGTTAGAAGTAACAAAATTGAAGAGTTACAAAAAAGCCAGAGCGGAGCGGCGTTTTTTGAATTAGCTAAAACATTTATTCAATGCGGAGGTATTGTATATGGCGCAGCACTAACTTTTGATTTCTCAGTAAAGCACATAAAAGTTGAAACACTCGATGAACTCGACAAATTGAGAATGTCGAAATACACACAAAGCCGGTTAACAACAATACTGCAACAAGTGAAAACTGACCTTCAGAATGGGAATAAGGTGTTATTTAGTGGAACACCTTGTCAAGTTTCTGGATTAAATAGCTTTATTCCCGAACGATTAAAAGAAAAATTAACAACAATAGATCTCATATGTCACGGAGTTCCATCACCATCTGTTTGGAAGGAATATATAAAGTATATTGAAAAAAAACATGGTATACTTCAAAGTTGCACATTTAGAGACAAAGCATTTGGTTGGGCCAGCCATTTTGAAACTTTTCGATTCTCGAACGGAAAGATAAAGTCTACTAGGATTTTCCGAGACTTGTTTTATAGCCATCTTATGTTAAGATACTCATGCTATAAATGTCCATTTACAAACCTTAACAGGGTGGCAGATATCACCGTTGGAGACTTTTGGGGATGGCATAACTTTAGCACACAATTTAATGATAATTTAGGGGTTTCTTTAGTTTTTGTCAACTCTAAAAAAGGAGAACGGCTATATAATACGACAAAGCCAAATCTTCTATATATTCAAAGTAATGTAGAAGACTGTTTACAACCTCAACTACAGTATCCATCTCCCATGCATCCAGAGAGGGAACAATTCGAACAGGATTTTATAGCAAAAGGGTTCCAATTTGTTGCAAAAAAATACGGAGCAATTGGTATCCGCTTTGTAATAAACCAAATCAACGAGAACTTAAAATTCGTTTACGACAAAGCTAAGTGGCATTTAAAACATATTCTTAAATGAAAAAAATCGGCATTATAACATTTCATAGAGCAAACAATTTTGGAGCAGTACTCCAATGCTATGCCCTACAAGAAACCCTTCGCCATTTAGGTTATGAGGCAGAAGTGGTAGACTATCGTGAGCCCTTCACTGAATTAATCTACAATCCCATCCGTTGGGACATTATGAAACAGGGCCTCACCCGACCTCGCCTAATGGCAGGTTATCTGCTAAAGGTGTTTCCAGAACGCTATAAACGGGCAAAAGAATATAATGCTTTCCGAGAAAAATATCTGAACTGCAGTCGCAAAGTCAAAAAAGGTGAAGATATGCCACAAGATATAGACGTATTTCTGATTGGATCCGACCAGATGTGGAGTCTGCATCCAACCGGCTACAAAATAGAACCTGTATATTTTGGAGAATTTAAAATACCAGCAGCCAGTAACATTCAGGGGTATGCGATTAGTTCGAATATCCAATCACTTCATACGATAGGAAAAGAACGGCTTTCGAAATATGCCCGAAACTTCAAACGTCTTTCATTCCGCGAGAAGGCTATTTGCAATGAGGTTGAAAAGCTGACCGGTCGTCGAGGGAAAGTAGTATTGGATCCATCACTCCTTCTCGATTTCAATGATTGGGACAAATTGGCAACTCATAATATTGTCAAGAAAAAATATATATTGACCTACTTTCTTCACGAAGAATCATCCGACCCGGAATTCAAGAAAAAAGTACAGCAATTTGCTCAACGCCAAGGACTCGAATTAGTTGATATGTTCGACATCGCATTTTCGCCTGTCAACTTCTTAAATGCCATCAAGCATGCAGAATATATTTTGGCGGCTTCATTTCATGCCGTAGCGTTTTCATTACTATTTCAAAAAACATTCTATGCGCTCAAAACAAACGACGGTAAAGACATTCGTTATATCAACTTAATGGATGCATTAGGTATCGACCGACTGATAGAATCAAATGCACTGACGGATCTTTGCCCTACAACCATTGACTATGAAAAGGTCAATAACAAACTAAAAGAATTGAGAATTGATTCTCTGGAATATTTAAAAACATTATAGCCTCATGCCAAAAGTTAGTGTAATTATTCCGGTTTATGGTGTTGAAAAATATATAGAGCGATGTGCTCGTGGTTTGTTTGAACAGACACTGGATGATATTGAATTTATATTTGTGAATGACTGTACTCCCGATAATTCTATTATAATTCTCGAAACAACACTTGCTAAGTATCCAAAGCGAATCCCCCAGACTCAGATTATAAATTTTAATAAAAATAAGGGTGCGGCTAAAGCTAGAGAAACTGGGATAAAAATGGCTACTGGCGAATATATCATACACTGTGACAGTGATGATTGGGTCGACTGTACAATTTATGAAAAGTTGTATAATAAGGCTATAGAAACTAATTCAGATATTGTCATCTGTGATATGTATGAAAGTAATGGTTACGTTCATACTTTATATCCCCAAAGGGTCAAATCACAAAAGAAATCCTACTTAGCCGACTTAATAAGTAGAACTACAACTTGTTCACTTTGCAATAAATTGGTAAGACGTAAAATAGCACAAAATACATCCATCATATCTCCAATAAGTCATATGTTGGAAGATCAACTATTATGCGTGCAATACGTGTATTTGGCATCTACACTATCGTATTTACCAGAACCTTTATATTTTTATTTTGTCAATCCCCAATCTGTTTGCCATCACATATCTGAAGATTCGTGTAGAAAAAGAGCATTGGACTCGATTTCGAATATAAATTCTCTTTTATCTTTTTTGAAGAGTCATCATATACTGACAGAATATAAAAATGAAATTGTACGCTTAAAATATACTCCTAGAGTTTTTCTTTGGCCATATGTATTAAAAAAGCCCAATCAATATATTCCTATTTGGAAAAATATCTATCCTGAAATTAATTATCAGTACATATTTACAAAAGGAATTTCTGTTTCCTTGAAACTTATCTTTTTATTAACTCTAATAAGAATATATCCTTTTATTTATAAAATTTTGAGGCATTAAAATGGGTATTTGGAATAAAATCCAAGCAAAATTGCGTCTTCTTTTCTTTACTTGGTATAGAAAAGGAAAAGTTAATAACGGCGTTTCTATCTTTTGCAACAACTGTATTGGAACATTTGTTGCACATGATTTTCATCTGCCATTTAATATCCCGACTCACTAGTGTCTCTTAAAATTTGTTATTATTAAAATTTTCTTCCTGATTATGCGA
>OMAY01001412.1_pt1 | contig 11318 bp, 10 predicted proteins | sample 1673611 | NCBI WGS metagenome assembly OMAY01 (sample SAMEA103958117, study PRJEB25191) | human gut metagenome | biome: human-associated habitat [ENVO:00009003]; feature: intestine environment [ENVO:2100002]; material: feces | place: Germany | collected 2013/2015
CGTTCTACAGAATATTACACATCTCAATCTTATAAACCGACACAAAAACTTTCGGAAAGCGGTAAAACCGGACCTGCTACCGTAATTATTTCAGGAATAGGTTTAGGTATGGTATCCACAACCATACCGGTATTGGCCGTAGTTCTCGGCATCATTCTTTCCTATTGGTTCGCTTCAGGATTCGACTTTGCAAATATCTCTATGGGACTTTACGGAATCGGAATTGCTGCAGTAGGAATGCTCTCGACATTAGGTATCACTTTAGCGACCGATGCTTACGGACCTATCGCCGATAATGCAGGAGGAAATGCAGAGATGAGCGAATTAGGTCAAGAAGTGCGGAAACGTACCGATGCTCTCGACTCATTGGGAAATACCACTGCCGCCACAGGAAAAGGTTTTGCCATCGGATCGGCAGCACTGACCGGATTAGCGTTACTGGCTTCCTATATCGAGGAAATACGCATCGGTCTGACTCGCATCGGAGAAGAGATTCTTATATTTGCAGACGGAAGTATGATAGAAACGCATAAAGCTACATTCGTAGATTTTATGTATTACTATGACGTAACTTTAATGAATCCCAAAGTGTTGTCGGGAATCTTTATCGGTTCTATGATGGCATTTCTTTTCTGTGGGCTTACAATGAATGCTGTGGGGCGAGCTGCAGCACACATGGTGGAAGAAGTTCGCCGTCAGTTCAAGGAAATCAAGGGTATTCTGACTGGAGAGGCACAACCGGATTATGCCCGTTGCGTTGAGATCTCGACGAAAGGAGCGCAACACGAAATGGTACTTCCCTCCGTTTTAGCTATTATCGCCCCCATCTTAACCGGACTCATATTTGGTGTGACGGGTGTTGTCGGATTATTGATCGGTGGATTAAGCACGGGCTTCGTATTAGCCGTATTCATGGCGAACGCCGGAGGAGCATGGGATAACGCGAAGAAATTCATCGAGGAAGGAAACCACGGCGGCAAGGGTAGCGAGGCGCATAAGGCAACCGTTGTCGGCGATACGGTTGGCGATCCGTTCAAAGACACTTCCGGCCCGAGTTTGAATATCCTTATCAAGCTGATGAGCATGGTAGCGATCGTGATGGCGGGATTGACGGTGGCTTGGAGTTTGTTTTAATAGTTGACCGTTAGTAGTTGGCAATTGACAGTTAGAGAAGTAAATTGACAAATTAATAGAGAAAACTAAATAATTGTCAATTGCCAACTGTCAATTGTCAACTGTTTTGTATTTTTGCGTCGTAAAAACATAAAACAATTCAACAATGTCAATCTCACGCTTTAATGCTGTGGAGAAGGCATCCAACCGAAAGGCCGTGGAAGCCGTTACTCCCGAACACAAAGTATCTGAGTACTATGGCGAGAATGTCTTCAACCGGAAGGCAATGCAGAAATATCTCTCCAAGGAAACGTACAAAGCCTTGACCCACGCCATTGACAATGGCACACCTATCGACCGGGAAATCGCCAATCATGTGGCAGCCGGCATGCGTATGTGGGCACTGGAAAAAGGAGTCACTCATTACACCCACTGGTTTCAACCGCTTACCGATGGCACCGCCGAGAAGCACGACGCTTTTGTAGAACACGATGGCAACGGCGGCATGATCGAGGAGTTCAGCGGCAAGTTGCTCGTCCAGCAAGAACCGGACGCTTCCAGTTTCCCGAACGGTGGACTTCGCAATACCTTCGAGGCCCGCGGCTACTCCGCTTGGGACCCTTCCTCTCCCGCTTTTATCGTAGATGACACACTTTGTATCCCAACCGTATTTATCGCTTATACCGGTGAAGCGCTGGATTATAAGACCCCGCTGATCCGCTCTATCGAAGTATTGGGAGAGGCCGCCAAGGACGTATATCGGTATTTCGATGAGGATGTCAATAAGATAATTACTTACCTTGGTTGGGAACAGGAATATTTCCTGGTTGACGAAGGTTTGTATGCTGCCCGTCCCGACCTGCTGATGACCGGACGCACCCTGACCGGACACGACTCGGCCAAGAACCAGCAGCTGGAAGACCACTACTTCGGTGCCATTCCGCCCCGTGTGGCAGCCTTTATGAAGGAACTGGAAATCGAAGCGCTGAAACTGGGCATTCCCGTAAAGACACGCCACAACGAAGTGGCTCCCAACCAGTTCGAGCTGGCTCCTATCTTCGAGGAGTGCAATCTGGCTGTCGACCACAACATGCTTATCATGGCACTGATGCGTAAGGTAGCGCGCAATCACGGTTTCCGCGTACTGCTGCACGAAAAACCGTTCAAGGGAGTGAACGGAAGCGGCAAGCACAACAACTGGTCACTGGGTACCGATACCGGCATTCTGCTTCACGCGCCCGGCAAGCAGCCCGAAGACAACCTGCGTTTCATCACGTTTGTAGTCAACACACTGATGGCTGTCTACCGTCACAACGGTCTGTTGAAAGCCTCCATATCGAGCGCTACCAACGCACACCGTCTGGGAGCCAACGAAGCACCTCCCGCAATCATCTCTTCTTTCCTGGGCAAGCAGCTGAGCCAGGTGCTCGAACACATCGAGGAAAGTACGAAGGACGAACTCATCAGCCTCAGCGGCAAGCAGGGCATGAAGCTGGACATTCCGCAGATTCCGGAACTGCTGATCGACAACACCGACCGCAACCGTACCAGCCCGTTCGCCTTCACCGGAAACCGCTTCGAGTTCCGTGCCGTAGGTTCCGAGGCCAACTGTGCCAGCGCCATGATCGCCCTGAATACTGCCCTTGCAGAACAGTTGACAGACTTCAAGAAAGACGTGGACGAACTGATCGAAAAAGGCGAACCTAAGATTTCGGCCATCCTCGACGTTATCCGCAGATACATCAAGATCTGCAAGCCCATCCATTTCGACGGAAACGGTTACAGCGACGAATGGAAAGCCGAAGCTGCACGCCGCGGCCTGGATTGCGAAACAAGCGTCCCCGTCATCTTCGACAACTACCTGAAACCGGAAAGCATCGCCATGTTCGAGTCGACAGGCGTCATGACCAAGAAGGAACTCGAAGCCCGCAACGAAGTGAAGTGGGAAACTTATACCAAGAAAATCCAGATTGAGGCTCGCGTATTGGGCGACCTGGCCATGAACCACATTATCCCCGTGGCCACTCAGTACCAGACCGAACTGATAGACAACGTCTACAAGATGAAAGAACTGTTCCCGGCAGAAAAAGCAGCCAAACTTTCGGCCAAGAACCTGGAACTGATAGAGGAAATTGCCGACCGCACCGCTTTCATCAAAGAACACGTGGATGCCATGATCGAGGCCCGCAAAGTGGCCAACAAGATTGAATGTGAACGTAGCAAAGCCATCGCCTACCACGATACCATCGTTCCGGCCATGGAAGAAATACGTTACCACATCGACAAGCTGGAACTGATTGTGGACAACCAGATGTGGACGTTGCCCAAATACAGAGAACTGCTGTTTATCAGGTAACAGACACAAATCTATAAAAACATCGGCATTCAGCCTCCTCATCACCGTCTGGCAGTCAAACAGACAGAGGCGGCGAATGCCGGTTGAAAATTCTTTTGTTGGTTGTTTTAAGTTTATAAAGGGAGAGGTGCCGTGAGGCAGTTCTCCCTTTGCTTTATGCCGTACATACTATCCGCCTGTCGTCCACAACCGGCGTTTCCTTCGTTCCCTTTTAATGGGAACTCCAGTTTCCCTTAACGGGAACGGCAGTTTCCTTTAATGGGAACTCCGGTTCCCTCTAATGGGAACAGCCGTACCCACAAGTGGAAACCGGCGGTTCGACCAGAGAAAACCGGAGTCTGCCTAAATCTTCAGTATTCCGAATCGGTTTATTCTACGATTTCGGCGTCTTCAATGTCGCGGCGAGTCTTCAGCGAAGCGGTGCCTGCAGGCATGTCAGCCTTCGGACGACGGCGCATAAACATGGCCCAGTTCAGCAATTCGGAAGCCGCATACACCAGGCTGCTTACACCGATAATGATGAAAGCCGTAGAACGCACGCCCGTAGGATTGAACAAAGCCACCAGCCCGGCTATCAGAATGAGCGACGGAACGACGTAAAATCCTGCCGGAACGGGCACCCAGCGACGGGCACTGACCAGCGAAGCAATCTGCTGGACTCCACCCATCAGAAGCACGAAGCCCAAAACATACGTCAGCAGGTCGGCAAAGAATCCCGGCATAATGATGAGCCACAGGCCAAACAACAGACTGCCCACCCCTTCGACCGGAAAACGGCGGCGCAACTCTTTGTCCTGTGCAAAATATCCGATAAGGCTGATAAGCGAAGGAACCAGAAAAACGACTCCGATCGTTATCACAAAATAATCGCCTGCACGGTCGGGAAACAGCACCAGCACCAACCCGACAACCAGCGCGCACACGGCACGCAGAAATGAATAACTTAATCCTTTCATAACTTCTATTCTTTTTTTGCGAAGATACGCTTTTATCACAACAATAGAACACATAACAACCGAAAAAAGATTGCTGGAGACAGCAATTTTACAAGAAACTTGAAAAAAAATTCCTCCAGCATTTGGAGTTTCCAACAAAATGACTACATTTGCCATCGTAAAACAACAAAAAGACAATGAAAACAAGATTCGTAAATACATATTGGTGGTGGCGTCCGTTACAACTCCTACAGTCGTAAGGGAGCAGCGCTCGTATGTATATATGTAATCAGTAACTGATATCGGAAAGAGCCCTGCCGCACTTGCGGCAGGGCTCTTTTTCGTTTATCACACTCTCAACATCCGAATAATAACTCTACTAAAACCATACAGATATGACTTTCTTAGTTGACAATCAAGGCTATTACGGCGAATTCGGTGGCGCCTACATCCCCGAAATACTCCACCGTTGCGTAAAAGAACTTCAGGACACCTACCTCGACGTGCTGCAAAGCGAAAACTTCCGCCGCCAGTACGACCAGTTGCTCCGCGACTACGTAGGCCGTCCCTCCCCACTCTACCTGGCCCACCGCCTTTCGCAGCAATACGGATGCAAAATCTATCTGAAACGTGAAGACCTGAACCACACGGGAGCCCACAAGATAAACAACACCATCGGACAAATTCTGCTGGCACGCCACATGGGCAAGAAACGCATCATTGCCGAAACCGGTGCCGGACAGCACGGCGTGGCCACCGCCACCGTATGCGCCCTGATGAACATGGAATGCATCGTCTACATGGGCAAGACCGACGTAGAACGCCAACGTGTCAACGTCGAGAAAATGAAGATGCTGGGTGCCACAGTCGTACCCGTCACCTCGGGCAACATGACCCTGAAAGACGCCACCAACGAAGCCATCCGCGACTGGTGCTGCCATCCGCAGGACACCTATTATATAATAGGTTCCACCGTAGGTCCTCACCCCTATCCCGACATGGTGGCTCGCCTGCAGTCGGTCATCAGTGAGGAAATCCGCAAACAGCTGCTCGAACAGGAAGGACGCGACTATCCCGACTACCTCATCGCCTGCGTAGGCGGCGGCAGCAACGCGGCTGGCACCATCTACCACTACGTCGACGACCGCCGTGTACAAATCGTCCTGGCCGAAGCCGGAGGCAAAGGCGTGAAAACCGGTATGACTGCCGCCACCATTGCCTTAGGCCAACTGGGCATCATACACGGCGCACGTACTTACGTCATTCAGGACGAAGACGGACAGATACAGGAGCCTTACTCCATATCTGCCGGTCTCGACTATCCCGGCATCGGCCCTATGCACGCCAACCTGGCCAAACAGAAACGCGCACTCGTCCTGGCTGTCAACGACGACGAAGCCATCCATGCCGCCTACCAGCTGACGCGCCTCGAAGGCATCATTCCCGCCCTGGAAAGTGCCCACGCCCTCGGTGCTTTGGAAAAGGTCAACTTCCGTCCCGACGACGTAGTTGTGCTGACCGTTTCGGGCCGGGGCGACAAAGACATTGAAACTTATCTGAAATATAATACATCTTCGTTCAACACCTCAAATACAACTACACTATGACCCCAACTACATTTCGATACCAGACCGTCAGCCGCACCCTGCTCGGCGACCTGCACACGCCCGTAAGCACTTACCTGAAGGTACGCGACATCTTTCCGCAAAGCGCCCTCATGGAGAGTTCCGACTATCACGGAAGCGAAAACAACCGTTCCTTCATCGCCCTCTGCCCGCTGGCAAGCATCAGCATCGACCACGGCACAGCCATATTCCGCCTGCCCGACGGCCGGCGCGAAGAACGGGCCGTGACCGACACCTACCGGGTGGAAAATGCCATCAACGATTTTCTGGGCCGCTTCCGGGTAGAGGGAGAGTACAGCAACTACTGTGGCCTGTACGGATACACCTCGTTCAACGCTGTCCGCTACTTCGAGAACATCCCGATAAAGGACAGCCGCGAAGCCACCAACGACGCCCCCGACATGCTGTACATCCTCTACAAGTACCTGATTGTATTCAACGACTTCCGCAACGAAATGATGCTCCTCGAAATGCAGGGCGAAGGCGAGGAAAGCCAGCTCGACGTGGTGCAACGGGCCATCCACAACCGCAACTACACCGCCTACGACTTCCATGCCTCGGGTCCCGTCACCTCGCCGCTCACCGACGAGCAGCACAAGGCCAACATCCGTCGGGGCATTGCCCACTGCCTGCGGGGCGACGTCTTCCAGATTGTGCTTTCGCGCCGCTTCGAACAACGCTTCACGGGCGACGACTTCAAGCTGTATCGCGCCTTGCGCAGCATCAACCCTTCGCCCTATCTGTTCTACTTCGACTTCGGCGGATTCCGTATCTTCGGCTCTTCGCCCGAAACTCATTGCCGCATCGAGGGAGGTCGCGCCTACATCGACCCCATTGCCGGAACGACCAAACGTACCGGTGATCCGCAGCAGGATGCCGCCAACGCCCGCTACCTGCACGACGATCCTAAAGAGAATGCCGAACACGTGATGCTCGTCGACCTGGCCCGCAACGACCTCTCGTGCAACTGCCACGACGTCAAAGTCGACTTCTACAAAGAGACACAATACTACAGCCATGTCATTCACTTGGTCAGCCGTGTCAGCGGTACGCTGAACAACGATGCCGACTCCGTCAAGGCATTCATCGACACGTTCCCGGCCGGCACACTGAGCGGTGCTCCCAAGGTGCGCGCTATGCAGCTGATCAGCGAACTGGAGCCCCACAACCGCGGCGCCTACGGCGGCTGTATCGGCTTCATCGGACTGAACGGTTCGCTCAATCAGGCCATCACCATCCGCACCTTCGTCAGCCGCAACGGCGTACTGTGGTTTCAGGCCGGCGGAGGAATCGTGGCCAAGAGCAACGAAGAATACGAGCTGCAGGAAGTGAACAACAAACTCGGCGCCCTGCGGAAAGCCATCGAAATGGCCGAGAAACTATAAACCACAACCCTTACAAAAACAACAAGAACCATGATAGCCATCATCGACAATTACGACTCCTTCACCTACAATCTGGTACATCTGGTGAAAGAGCTGGGCGCAGAAACCTGTGTATTGCGCAACGACTGTTTCCGCCTGGACGAACTGAAACGTTACGACAAGATCCTCCTGTCGCCCGGTCCGGGCATCCCCGAAGAAGCTGGCCTGCTGATGGACACCATCCGCACCTATGCCGGAAGCAAACCGATACTGGGCATCTGCCTGGGCGAACAGGCCATAGGCGAAGCCTTCGGTGCCCGGCTGACCAACCTGAAAGAAATATTCCACGGCGTACAGACTCCCGTAAAGATACTCCGCGCAAATGAAGACTACCTCTTCAATGGCCTGCCCGACGAGATTCTGGCCGGACGTTACCACTCGTGGGTAGTAGACCCGGCTGAACTGCCCGACGCCCTGGCCGTTACCGCCGTCAGTTCCGAAGGCCATATCATGGCGCTGAAGCACCGCCAACTCAACGTACACGGCATCCAGTTCCACCCCGAATCGGTACTGACTCCCGAGGGAAAGACAATCATACGAAACTGGCTCCGGCAATAACCGCTCAAGACAGCGCGAACCCAAAGAAAATTCTCTATACAACATACACTCAACAAAGAAAGCATTATGAAAGAAATATTATCCCGACTCTTCAACCACGAAGAACTGACCTCGGCAGAGACCCGGCAGATTCTGCTCAACATCACCCGCGAGATGTATCCGGAAGCTCAGATAGCCGCCCTGCTCACCGCCTTCCAGATGCGCGGCATCACAGTCGACGAACTGATAGGATTTCGCGAAGCACTGATGGAAACACGAATTCCCGTCGACTTCAGTCCTTATCGCCCTATCGACATCGTAGGAACAGGTGGCGACGGTAAAAATACATTCAACATCTCGACCTGCGCCTGTTTCGTTGTAGCCGGTGCCGGCTACAAAGTGGCCAAGCACGGCAACTACGGAGCCACGTCGGTCAGTGGTGCCAGCAACGTCATCGAGCAGCATGGTATCCGTTTCACCAACAATGCCGACACCCTGAAACGCAGCATGGACCGGTGCAACATAGCCTACCTTCATGCCCAGCTTTTCAACCCCGCCATGAAGTTTGTCGGCCCCGTACGCAAGGCATTGGGTGTCCGCACCCTGTTCAACCTGCTCGGACCGCTCGTCAATCCGTGCCGTCCTGCCTACCAGCTGCTCGGCGTGGCCGACCTTGCCCAAATGCGCCTTTACACCAATGTATTTTATAAACTGGGCATCGACTTTGCCGTGGTCAACAGCCTGGACAGTTACGACGAAATCTCCCTGACCGACGAGTTCAAGGTAATGACCCGCCACTACGAACGCATCTACCGCCCGCAGGCTTTGGGCTTCAGTGCAGCCCGCCCCGAAGAACTGTTCGGTGGCAGCAGCAAGGAAGACGCCGCCCGCATCTTCGACAACATCCTGCACTGCCGTGCCACACCGTCACAGACACAGTGCGTAGTGGTTAATGCTGCCTTTGCCATTCAGGTGATGGAGCCGGAAAAGGAAATCGAAGAGTGCATCGCCATCGCCCGCGAATCGCTGGAAAGCGGGAAAGCACTGAATACACTGAAAACATTCATCGAAATAAACAGCTAAGGACATGAAGGATATACTATCGCAAATCATCGAGCACAAAAAGACAGAGGTACAGGCACAGAAGCAGGCCATCGGTCTGGAGCAACTGCGCGAACAGGTGAAGGAGCAACTGAAAACAGATAACACACCCCGCCGCAGCATGAAGCAGGCACTTGCCCAATCGGCAACCGGCATCATTGCCGAGTTCAAACGCCGCTCTCCTTCGAAAGGCTGGATCAACCGACAGGCACAGGCCGACCTCATCCCTCCCGGCTACGAAGCGTCGGGAGCAAGTGCCCTGTCCATTCTGACAGACGAAACATTCTTCGGCGGTACTTTGGACGACATACGCACGGCACGCCCACTCACCCGTCTGCCCATCCTGCGCAAAGATTTCATCATCGACGAATATCAGCTGTTGCAGGCACGCCTGGCTGGTGCCGATGCCGTCTTGCTTATTGCTGCCTGCCTGACCTGCGAGGAATGTGCCACACTGGCCAAACAGGCTCATGCGCTCGGACTGGAAGTCTTGCTGGAGCTCCACAGCGAAAGCGAGCTGGCATACCTCAGCACTGTAGCGGCCGACATGGTTGGCATCAACAACCGGAACCTCGGAAGCTTTGTCACGGATGTAACCAACTCATTCCGGATGGCCGACCGGCTCAGGCAACAGACCTCGGCGTTACTTGTTTCGGAAAGCGGCATCTCCAGCATGGAGACCATACAACGGCTGCGCGCTGCCGGCTATCGGGGCTTCCTGTTGGGAGAAGTCTTCATGAAGCACTCCTCACCCGCCGAAGCCCTGAAACAGTTTCTTCAATCAGAAATACAACCGCGTGTTTAACTACTAATTTATCTTCAAACAACTATGATCATCAAAGTCTGCGGAATGACCGATGCGGAAAACATCCGCCAAATAGAACAACTGGGAGTAGACATGATAGGCTTCATCTTCTACCCCAAGTCGCCCCGCTATCTGTACGGCATTCCTGAATATCTTCCGCAACATGCCAGGCGAGTCGGTGTCTTTGTCAATGAAAGCAAGGAAAACGTCTGCGTCTATGCCGACCGTTTCGGCCTGGACTACATACAGCTGCACGGCAACGAATCGCCCGAGTATTGCCGTTCGCTCCGCCAGCAGGGACTGCAGCTGATCAAAGCTTTCTCCATCGCTTCGCCCAAAGACCTGAACAGCATCTCGGCTTTCGAAGGCATATGCAGCTACTACCTGTTCGACACGAAAAGCGAGAAATTCGGCGGATCGGGCAATCAGTTCGACTGGAACCTCCTGCACCGCTACCAGGGACACACTCCCTTTCTGCTGAGTGGAGGCATCAACCAGTACAGCACACAGGCGATAAAGCAGTTCCATCATCCCCGACTGGCTGGCATCGATATCAACAGCCGCTTCGAAACATCCCCCGGGCTGAAGGACGTAACGCGCATAAAAAATTTCCTTCAGACAATCCGGTAACGGACATTATCAGCCCCCATTTATGTATAACCCTATAAAAAAAATATTATTATGAACCGCATCAATCAGCTTTTTCAGCATAATCCCCACAACCTGCTTTCCATCTATTTCTGTGCCGGTTGCCCCAGCCTTGAAGGTACTGCCGACGTCATCCGTACACTCGAAGAAAACGGTGTCGACATGATCGAAATCGGCATTCCCTTCAGCGATCCGATGGCCGACGGCATCGTCATACAGGCTGCAGCCACTCAGGCACTGCGCAACGGCATGTCGGTACGCAAACTGTTCGAACAGCTGCACGACATCCGCCGCCACGTCCGCATCCCGCTCATCCTGATGGGCTACCTGAACCCCATCCTGCACTACGGATTCGAATCCTTCTGCCAGCAATGTGTCGCGTGCGGCATCGACGGCATCATCATTCCCGACCTTCCCTTCCGCGATTACGAAGAACATTATAAAGACATCGCCGAGAAGTACGACCTCCGCATCATCATGCTCATCACCCCCGAAACCAGCGAAGAACGCATCCGTCAGATCGATGCCCATACCGACGGTTTCATCTACATGGTTTCCTCGGCTGCTACCACAGGTGCCCAGCACGATTTTGACGCACAAAAGCAAGCCTATTTCCGCAAAATCGAGGATATGCAACTGCGCAATCCCCGCATGGTAGGCTTCGGTATCAGCAACAAGGCCACCTTCGACGCCGCCTGTGCACATGCCTCGGGAGGCATCATAGGCAGCCGCTTCGTCACCCTTTTGAACGAATCGGACGGCGATGCCGGCAAA
>OMAY01001413.1_pt1 | contig 11310 bp, 10 predicted proteins | sample 1673611 | NCBI WGS metagenome assembly OMAY01 (sample SAMEA103958117, study PRJEB25191) | human gut metagenome | biome: human-associated habitat [ENVO:00009003]; feature: intestine environment [ENVO:2100002]; material: feces | place: Germany | collected 2013/2015
ATCAAACGGGACATGGACAAGCGGATAACTTTTATCCTCTTCGATGGCAGGGGCTTTCGTGATCTCCTCGAGATAATACCAGAAAACGCCCCGGCGCAGCCGGACAGCGATGGACGGAAAACGCCGCACTGTCACATCCAGTGCCGCGCGCAGCACGCCCAAATCGACGTCTTCCGTCAGCGTGGCAGACAGGCGGAAATAATTCGTCCAGTTCCGGCGCTTTGCCGCCGGGTATATTTTCGCGGCGTTGTCCAGCCGCATCCAGCGCAGCTTGCGAACCGGAGAGAGCACGCGCGTCATAAACCGCCCGATGGTGTCAAAATCGGACATGTTTTCATTCAGATAATACAGCACATACGCATGCCAGCGCTCCGGCGCAATGACGATCTGGCTCTTGCAGCCGGAATCGAGCAGCTTTTTATGGAGCATGCGCGTATCATCGAGCATGACCTCGTCCCCGCCAACGAACAAAAGCGACGGCGGCAGGCCCGTCAGATCGCCGAACAGCGGTGAGCAGAGGGGGTTTTTCGGGTCGTCGGTGTAGCAGGCAGCGTAGAATTGCAGCAGTTCCGGCGTCAGAACTTGTCCATAGGTTCCCCACACATAGCCCCAGCCGGAGTTCCATGCGTTGATGACATAGACTACAAGGTCGGCGGCGTTCTTCGTAGCCGGGTCGGTGAGCATGGATGCATCCAGCTCGATCGGTGCGCTGCCGCCCGGCTCATAATCACCGTTGAAGGTATCGCCGCCCATACTGCCCATGACTATGGCGTAGATGTCCACGGCATTGCTGCGCTCCGCATCTGTCACCACGCGGCCACGCCAGGTGGTGAGCTTTTCGTAGACCTCCGCCATCGGCAGAGGAACAGCCACCTCGTACGGCTCCTCTACCAGTTCCTCTGTGCCGTCCTCCTGGGTCACCGTCACCACCCGCGTTCGCGTTTCCGTTTTGTAGAAGCAATCCACAAAGCGGTCTGCGGCGGCGCGGGTCGGCGCGTTGTCACCGAAGCATAGGGCAAAGAAAACAGCCTTGACCTGTACCGGGTCAAGGCTGCCTTCCTCGGCTTTCTGATTGACATAGACGGTGGCCGAATCCAGAAGGGAAAATGCCTCCTGCATCTCAGCGATATGTGTGTGGTATTCCTTGGGAACTCTATCTGAGAATTCCGCGCCATAGAACGCCGCGGACACCACGGCGTTGTTGTGCTGGGACGCACCGTCACCGAAGCAGCATAGGAACGCCGCCAGTATAATAAGCGGCGACAGGATCAAGGCAAGCACCTTGCCGGCTGTCCTGCGCCCATCCTCATTGGTCAGCACGGCTGCCGCCAGCCGCGCCAGTGCAGGTATCGCCATCACTTGCCTCCCTTCGTGCCGAACAGCGCCGCCTTGTGGGGCGGCGCTTTCACCTCCAGATAATACCGCTCCATGCCGCACTTAAACAGGCATTCGCCTCGCCGTGTGCGCCGGATGAGCTCGAACTCCGCCTCGTCCAGCTGCAGCATATCCATGTAAAACCGCCTGCCAATGGAGCCGGGGTTGAACAGGAACTGGTGAGGCGGGATGCTGAACAGCGGCTTGGTCATTTCGCGCACCTGTTCCTGATCAAAGTCCTCCAGATTCTGACTTGCCAGAAGCATGGCGGACTCCTTTTTGCGCACACGCTTGAGGCAGTTTCGGATGTACTCAATGGCTGTGGGGTTAGACAGCCAGATATACAGCTCGTCCAGCGCCGCCACGGTATTGCCCTCGGTCAGCAGCTTGTCCGACAGGAACGACAGAATATTGAACAGCATGGCGTTGCGAACATTCTTCGCTGCGCCCAGCAGTCCTTTCACACCGAAAACGAGGAATCGGCTGGATGTGATGTTGGTGTGCCCATTGAAGAACTGTGCGTCCGCGCCCTTGCACATGGAGTGCAGCCCCAGCAGCACCTCACGCAGGATCTGCTCAGTGTAAAGCTGGTGGGCGGCCATGTCATAGCTTTTGTACTCCGCCTCGATCAGGTCATAGAGGTCGGAGAGGATGGGGTAATCCTCTGGTCGCATCGACGCGAAGTCCGTGCGGTCGGTGATGTTCCACTTTTGATAGAGCCGCTCCACCATCAGCTCCAGCGTGTCGATGTGGGGCGTGTCAAAGCCCTTGTAGACACGGAACACGTCCCGCAGGAAGGAGATGTGCTGGGAGAGCAGCGTCCCCCGGAAAGCGTCCGGCGCGTCCGGGTCTTCCGGCCCGCTGCCATCGTCCCAGCAGCGCGGCTCCAGCAGGTTGATGCGGTACTGCCCGCTTAAGTAGTCCAGAAAGCAGCCGCCCAGGGCGCGGCACTCGTCCTCCATCTCGTGCTCGGAGTCCAATGAAATGACGCTTTTGCCCGCCTCCCGCACATTGCAGAGCAGGAGCTTCAGAAGATAACTCTTGCCCTGTCCGGTGTTGCCGAGGATGAGGGCGCTGGCGTTGGTCTTGTCAGGAGCACGGCGGTCGAAGTCCACAATGATGTTGGAGCCAAACCTGTCGCGGCCAATGAAGAAGCCCTTGGGATCGGTTTTGCCGGAATAGTTCATGGGGTACAGATTGGCAACGCTCCTGGCAGGCAGGACACGCTCCGCAAAATTGGCAAGCTGGCTGCCGCCCGCGGGATTGGCGGAGAGAAAGCCCTCCCGCTGGCGCAGGAGCAGCGGATCGGCGCCCATGCGGGAGCGGACCAGTTGGGCGGATACCGTGTCCCGCGCCGTGCGCAGCTTTTCCGTGTCTGCCGCGGCAATGTCCAGATACACGCCGCAGTGGATGAGCGGCTCCTTTTCCTGCCGCTGCTTTGCCAGCAGCTCCGCCATATCCCGCAGGTTGGCCTCCGCCGTGACGCTCTGCTTGTAATCGTTGGTGTTGCTCCGCTCCATGCGGCTTTTGTTGGTGGCGGCATGGAGGATGGCATCCTCCTCGGCGGGCGTGACCTGCCGCGCCGTCAGACGCAGGTTGACGCCGCCCATATCGCCAAGGCCCCGCAGCAGCGCCAGCTCATCCGTCATGGGCGGGTAGCTTTTCAGCGCCATCGCCGTGTGATACCGGCTGCCGAGGATGAAGTGATCTGTGTTGAACTTCACCGCCGCGGGCGCGATCATATCCAGAAAGTCCTTCGGACGCGGGGCCTGCTCCGGCATCTTCTTTTTCTTCTTCTGTTTCTTTTTAGCCATGTACATACTCCTCTCCATCGAAATCACGGAATACCTCCGTGGTGAGATCCTGCCGGTAGTAGATCGCCAGCAGGCGCTTCACATCCTGCTCCTCCGCCAGACGCACACGGAGCCCGTGGTCACAGATGACTTTCTCCAACTGCCGCAGCGCGCTTTCGTCCGCACTGGCTTTTTCATCCAGTGGGAGCACCAGCACAAATTTGCGGGAGGAGGCGGATGAGAACTGGATGGCGTCCAGATGGGCCATGTCCCGCTCTAACAGCTCCCGCACGGCAGGCTCCGTTTCCTCCTCCAAGCGCCGCAGGTAATACTCCTTGTTCCGCTGGAAGGATTCGCGGGAGTCCAGCGCCAGAATTTCCAAGGTTGGTTGGGTGCTGAGAAGCATGGTGAGGGAGCGGACGCGGCCCCGGATGACCTCCGGGGACAGGACGGAGAGGTTGTCCGGCTGGATCAGGAAGAAGACCCGCTCTCCGGAGTCTGTCACGATGCCGTGGGGCGTCACACGGACGATGCCCATGAGCTGCCGGGTCGACTGCCGCTGGCGCAGCTCCTTTTTCTGTTTCCGATTCATGGGTCCAGCCTCCATTCATAGTATTGCTGCCGCAGAAAGAGAAAACAGGCGGCGCGGCGCAGGAAGTCCAGAATGCTGCTGCCATCCACCTGAATGGTGAGGAAGGCATACAGCACCGTGACCACCAGCAGTCCCATGCCGAGGCCCTGGGTCAGCGCCAGCACAGAGAGCAAAGCGCCGATGCCGATCACGGCGATGTCCCGCAGCAGCCAGAGCCACAGCATGGGCTTGGCTTTCAGGTTTTCGGGGTAAATAAACATTTTGTTCCTCCAAAGCAAAACCGCTGCCGAAATTTTCAGCAGCGGTTCGCACGATGTATTTCTTATTCTTCGGCGGCGCCGGTGTCCTCCGCCAGCGCCTGCCGGATGCAGCGGATGACAAAGTCCTTCTGCGTCATGCCGTGCTGTTTCAGATACGCCTTGAACTGTTCGAACAATTCTACCGGCACCTGCACACAGACAGGCCTTGTTACTTCCTTCTCCATCGTCTGCCGTTCCTCCATTTCATAAAATTTGGTAATGAGCGCAGTTATGTACCGGCTCAGTGTCTCGCCGGATTCCGCCTGTCGCTGCCGTACTTTGGTATGCAGCTCCAAGGGAATTTCAGCGCAGAGGTTGCGCGTTTTTTCTGCCATAGCAGTTCCTCCTGTCTTTTGAATGGTAAAGCCAAGATACCCGAAAGCAAGCGCGAAAGCTATGACCAAAGACAACTAAAAATCCCATTCCAAATCAAGCGTAATGACCATAGCCACCCGTTGCATGAGGTATTTCACGCAGGGGATTGCAACGCTGTTGCCGAGGGCTTTGTAGCGGGCGGAGTCCGATGCGTTGGGGATGTCCGTCCAGCCGTCCGGAAAGCCCTGCAGTCTTTCACACTCCAGCGGAGTAAGACGACGAATGAGATGAGCACAGGCTTCTGCCTGTTGGCAAATCAGGTCGGTTGCGTCCTTGTACTGACGGGCACTCTGGGTACTTGCCACATCATTATGCCGAAAGTCATCCACACGCTGGCGGCTGTAGACCGCGTGGCGGTCTGTGGCGGTCAAAGTATACGCCAAGTCATCCTGACAGCCAAGACCGTTGCCGCCGTTCTGCGGCTGCCGGTCGACTGTATTGCCTGCAATGCAGATGGCATCTGCCTCCTGCTCGACCAGCGGCACGTTGTTGCCGCCCGTTTTTCTTATCTTTTCTGTTGACACGATTACATTCTCCTTTCTGTTGGGTCCTTGCTTGTGGGACAAATTTTTTATATAATAAATAGCACGATGAAAACATTCCGGTTCACATCGTGCTATCATTACATTTGTTTAGAAAAGTTCCTCGCCCTGCGCTGCAGCCTTGTGCGTGAGGATATGTACTTTTCCACGCAGAAGTTCGACCTCGTAACGCAACTGCTCGTTTTCATGGAGAAGCCGTTGGATATAACCGTTCTTTTCCGCAATCAACCTATCCATCCTGCGTGTGCTTTCGGCACCTGCGGTTTTCTCAGGAGTTTGTGTTTGAATGATTCCGTATTCTACCAGCACTTCGCGAATATGAGGTTTGGCAAAAACGGAACGGGACAGACCGGTTACGCTTATCAGATCCTTGATTTTGATATTGTAGCCTTGGGACTCCAAGACAAGAATTGCTTGTGTTACCATTTCTACGGTGTCCTTGCGAGTTTTCTCCTGCCGCTGGACGAGGGATTTAGGTATTGTTCGCTTCATTTCTCTGCACATCCGTTTCAATTGATTTTAGTATGGATTCAAACAGGCCCGCATTTCTTTTCGCATTTTCACAAATGATTGGAAATGCCGAAAAACGTACTTGTTTTTCACGCCAAAGAGCTATCTGTTCGCGATAGTATTCTGTTTGTTCTGTATCGGCCACAAATGCCTTACATTCAAGGCAATTCCACATATCATTTTTGCAAGTTGTAATATCGCTGCATATACCCCCACGGACGCGATGGGCTCTGAGGTTTTTCATCAGCCGCTGTTCCATTTGCTCATCCATATTAAGGATTCGTCCGCCAAATAGCACATACCGTTTATCCGATTCTTGCCGTTCAGCTAATACATAATTCTGCTTTTCACGGATCGTTTCTGGCATAAGATTCAAATGCGCATAGGCGTTAAAGATCATGGCATCTCCGTGATGGCCTGTCATCTCAGCTATCTGGGCAGCGGTGAAACCGGCTGCCAAACGATCTGTGATGCCGTTATGGCGAAACTGGTGCGTTGTCACCACATAGACATTTCCCGTTTCATCCGAAATGTTGTAACGACGGCATATCTTTCGAAAATGGTCGTTGACAGTAAATATTGATGCCACAAAGCAGAGTTTGGTAGAATATGTGGGTTTTCCTTTACGGCAATAACTCTGTCGGTATGAAAACAGCATTCCTTTTTTATCTTCTGGCAGAAACTCCTGGATCTGACGCGCCGTTTCCTGCTGCTCTTTTATTAGTCCTATAAGGTATCCAGCAATTCCTTTGTCCTCCAGGTGAATACTTCGTATGGCTGGTTGCTGCCAACCCCCATTCTGCTTCCATGTGGGAATAAACAAAACATACTGTCCGTTAAACCTTTTTAGACAATCTATCTTCATGCCAAGGATTTCTCCGATACGCGAAGGTATTAGCCTTAGCAACCAATAGACGCACCGAAGATAGAGCGCGATCTCATCGTTCTTAAATGCAGTATCTAATTGAATCGCAATTGATTCTGGAATATACTTTGCATCGTACCTGCGTTGGTGGCGATAAGGGGATACAGAAAATGGATTCTTACTCCTTGCACCATCAATATCATTCATCGTTTCAAAAAATATGCTCAATGATGACCAGATCCCAATGCGGGTCTCTTCTGCAAACTCCGTTTTCTCAAGGTAATGATAGAAGTCGGCCACGGCAAATTCATCGCAACCGCTCAACGGCAAGGTGCCTTTATCAAGTGACCAGAAATCAAAAAATCGGATGAGATCCATCACATACGACTTGATGGTAGATATCTTTTTCCCTCGTATAAGGCTGATGGCGGCAAAGCTCTTTACTGTTTCTCTGTGTAGTGCCGGAATCCTGTCAAAGTACAATGTGAACATACAACTTCTTTCTGCTGGACTGCGGCGCAAATTACTGCACACCCACTTGTTTTCGTGAAAGTGTATATTGGAGCCAAGTTGTTCGACAAAGCAGATATATTCTTTTAACTTTGCTGCACTATAGTTTTCAGCAATGACAGCACTGCTCATATACAACCTTCTTTCTCAATCATATTTACGACGCTTTGGTAGGACTCCAACAGGCGGTATTCTTGTTTGTACTCCAGGTATTCTGAATAATCCGTAATGCTCTCCGACTTATATACCTCTGCCAGCCGGTCTAAAAGTTTCTCCTGTTCCTGTAGAAGACCTTTCCAATATGGAAGATACTGTTTTCCAGTGCATAAGTTGCGGCAATTCACACAATTATAAAGGCTGCATCGGTCCGCGCACGGCCCATCTGCCACCTTCCGAACACAAAATCCAAGTTCCACACGTCGTTGACCAAGGCAAAAATCCGTATACAGGAGCCTACGTTCTTCTTGCGTATAGTTTTCAAGCTGTTCGCCGGTCATGATTAACTCAAACTTGCTTCTGAAAAATTCAGTATTTAGCTCCGCCAGTTTTTTCTTACGAACTTCAGCATAATATTTCGCCGCCGTGTCGCTGCATAAGTGCCCCAGCCAATAAGCTAATTCAACAGTAGTCGCTCCGTTTTCAATTAACCTAACAGCCAGGGTTTTACGGAATTGTTTAATGGTGAAGTGCCAGAGTTCTCCATTTTCGTCGCATATATCATACTTTCTGATAATCCCACGGATGCATTTGACAAATGGTTGAGAGTCAATAACTGCTCTCTCATACCCATACCTTCTGCTTCGGAAAATATACGATGTCCCCGCTATTTTTCTTTCCTCAGCATCCTCAATGATATGTTGGGAAAGCCTTCCAGCTATATCTTTGGGTATCATGATCCTGTGGTAGTCCCCAGCTCCGTGTCGATGTCTTGCACTTAGTGTTTTATGCGGAATATATTTCAGTTGGCAGACATTAGGGTATCGAGATTCTTCAATGCAGTCTTCTTCAAGAAGGTACACTTCTTTCAATCTCAGTCCTGTATTCATGAATAAATCGTATAGCAGCCTGTATTGACAGGGCATTTCTTCTCGATGCAAGTCCAATTGCTCCACCACTTCTTCCGGAATGATTTCGGTAGGTGTGTTAAACTGGCGAAGATTGTGAAATGTAACAATATCAAACGGATTGGTGCGCGGCCTTGGCGCTCTAATTTGTGTGTCCCGTTCAGTGCTCATGAGGTAACACATGATCCGTTTTAGACCGTTTACGGATTTTGCAATGTAATATTGAGACAATGGTTCTCCATCATTTTTCCGCATTGCTTCAAGGGCTAAAACCAGTGTCCTGATGTGACCTTCCGTTATATCCGCAAAATATATGACCTCCGGCGCAATATCTGCAAGTGTGTTGATTGCCAGCTTACACGCATCAAAAAGAGGCACATAAACTTTCCCTCTTTGTTCAAATAGATAACAGAAATAATATTTCACCTCAGACCGCAGAGAAGGCCGTTTGATGGCTGTGAAATCAAGCCGTTTGAGCCGTAATACATTCCCATACGGCTCATATAACTTCCAAACATCACGGTAAGGTGTCACTTCTGTAGAATTACCTGCAACGAAAAGTTTCCGTTGGATAATACGTTCCTGCTCCACAGCCTTAAGAAGCATTTCCTTGAATGCTGGATCATATAGCGACAGAGAAGACATTTCGTAATGGAACATTGAAAGCAACAATGCACTATGGGATATCTGTTCTCGCTTCTGAGTAATGGCAGAGGCCATCCTCTGCAAATATGTTTCCAGTAAGCGTATGTCTTTAAGCATATACTCTATCGTAGCAACAACCCCTGCACATCTGGATATTTTTGACAAACTGTGTCCCGTAAGCATGGCCTCTCTTGCGGCTTTGCATTGTTCAGCAGTGAGCGGCTTTGCTTTACTCATTTTCCTCACCACCCCTATGCAGCTTTTCCATGACTGACTTTGCTATGATGGGATTATTATGATTCCTGTAATGATCGATAGATGAAAAGCTCCTCCAGCCGAAGCTTTCCATGATAATGCCATCGGTAATATTGTCTTCTGGATGGAGGGACTGATGTTCAAGAAATTCCATAACTTTTGTGCTGCGCCCATTGTGGGTTCGTATTTTCGCCGCATCGAGTCCGGCACGAGTGGCACACCGCTTTAATATCTTTAGGTAATTATGATAAGACATAGGCAGGCCTTGTCTTTTTCCGGAGTTCAGATTTATAAATAAATACTGACTGAGTTTGCCGCTCTCACTCTCGGCATCCGCCCTTTCAGTCTGGATGTACTTGTCTATAACCTCGCAGGTTTTCTTGGGGAGGGCAACAAGCCTGAGTTTATTTTCTCCATTTCTGGCATTAGCTCGTCCCTTTGACCTTGTTGGCTGTACAAGCTGTTCTATGGCATCATAACTGTCAAGCGTAACGCTAAGAACCTCATCGATTCGAAATCCCTCGAAGGTGAGGCGCAACACCGCTTCATCCCGCAGAGTATTGAAGTTTCTACATAGCAATTCTTTTGTTGCTTTGTCGTACCATTTGGTGTAATCACGACTGGACTTAAGCCTGGCAGCATATCCGTCAATCAAATATCTATACTCCCGTGAATAGATTTGTCCATACAGAAAAGAGCAATTCGCCTGTACGGATTTTTTCTTCCAAAGCATCTCTGTCTGTCGCATATCATCCAGCCAGCCATAAAAACCCGTGATGACTGTGACATACTTTGTTAATGTTGAATATCCCACCGATGACTGTAGTGATAGTACTTTTTCGTCCGCCAAGTTACCAAATACGAGTTCATGTAAGAACTCTCGCACATGGTGATTTGTCGCATTTTCGTATGTGACCTTTCTTGAATCCAACCAGTTCAAAAACGCTACAAGCTTCTTTGCATATTCCTTTCCAGTGCTCGTCTTTCGTATGCTTTTCAGTTCGAGCCATTGGTTGCCAGGGAAAAACGGCATATAATTTTTCGTAATCATATACCGTGTATAATTGGTACTGGCATCCGTCTCGAAACGAAAAACAACTACACGAAATGTTTTTTCTTCCCGCATTATTTTCCTCCTGTTACAATTCACTTGGACTAATCGCCCAAATGCATTATAAAGGTTTCTCTCACAAAACACGATACGGGAGGGACACTCTTACCAGTGTCCCTCCTCTGCATTGTCAATCGTGTGAATCTGTATCGTGTGCACGAGGTTCAGAAAAGCCCGTGCCGTATCGTGCGGACATGGTAGGGGCTACCTTGTGCGGGCCAGTGTAGCGGCTGTCAATGCCGTGATTTTCGTAAACAAGAGGCTGATGTCCATGCTCCTGCGCCCGCAGGGTGCCGGATATATTTTCAGAGCAATTCATCACGCTGCCGCCCTGGTCGTTGAGGCATAAAACAGACGGCATACAGTTCCCTCCGGGGCTGCCCTTGAGTGTGGGAGCAACCGATTCGTTGTATCCAATGCCGCCCGCGCTGGAACCTGCCCCGGCAGAAAAACCAGCCACGAAGGTCTGCTGTTTCATTCCCGGCTGTGCATTCAATGCGCCCGCAATATCATGTAAGTCACGGACCTCGTCCCTTTGGTTGGCAGCAAAGGCCATGACACCGTTTCTGCCGGTGGACATCCCGCAGTTCACGCCGAGCGTGGCCGCAACATCGCCAGTCAGGTCACCATTGTAGCCGTCAAATCCCTCGACGGTGTCATCCGGCTGCGTCACGAAGGTCTGCATCTGCATATTGGTGGTTGCCATCAAGGCACCGGACACACCGTGCAGGTCGATACCCTCGTCCCGCTGATTGATATGGAAGGCATTCAAATCCGTAGGTTGCCCGTCCGGGCGCATCAACCCGGCTTGAATCTTCAAAGCCCGTTCCAGCTTCGGCGGCAGTGCTTTCCCGCGTTCAGAAGCTCGGCGTAGGATCCCCAAACATGCTTTCGGGGATAAATAGTATTTTATCGGCGGTGCGTCCTGCAAAATCTGCGACAAGGAAGATTCTCTTGCGACGTTGGGCGACACCCCAGTATTGAGCATCCAGGCACCGCCAAGCCAGGGAGAAATCAGTTCCCAGTAGGATTCGCCCAGCAGATTGCCATGGCCAGGGGTAAGGTCCAGGGACATAAACGGAACCGCACTTAACTCGGACGATCTCTTCGAGGACGATACGGAAGTCCTCGCCTTTGGGAGTTCCGCTGGAGAAGGCTCCTGGAACATTTTCCCACAGCATATACCGAGGTCGGACAGCGTGACCTGCTCGGCCTCTTTGTTCGTCTGCATTTCTCATCTCCTTTACCAGTCGAACCTGCTCCATAAACAAACCGGAGCGGGCGCCGGATAATCCGGCTCTCGCTCCAGCCACGGATAAATCCTGGCACGGGCTGCCGCCGCAGATGATATCTACGGGCGGCAGTTCTGCGCCGT
>OMAY01001415.1_pt1 | contig 11303 bp, 7 predicted proteins | sample 1673611 | NCBI WGS metagenome assembly OMAY01 (sample SAMEA103958117, study PRJEB25191) | human gut metagenome | biome: human-associated habitat [ENVO:00009003]; feature: intestine environment [ENVO:2100002]; material: feces | place: Germany | collected 2013/2015
TGTGCGTGATGAATATGGATGAGGTGTACTTCTGCTGCCTTTACGGCAATAACGAAAATGAAGTCATCATCCGGCACATTGGGCGTGACCCGGATTACGAGGCGGAAATGATTGCTCTGGAGGGCAACTTCTGGAACGACCATGTTCTGACACAGACACCGCCGCCGTACACAGAGGACGGCGAGCTGACGCTTGAAAGCGTCCGGCGTCACTTCGGCCCTGCCGACGAAAATGCCCCTGAGATCGAACTGAGCGTGCCGCTGGCAAGCAGTCTGGTGCGCTATACCGAGCTACAGGCGGAAAAGTCGGAACTGAACCGTGAGGTCAAGCGGGTCGAAAACGAGATGAAACGGCTGCAAGGGCGCATTGTAGCGGAAATGGGACGAAGCTGCACGGCTACGGCAAACAGCGGCGGCGTTTCCTATTCCATCAGCTACAAGCCTACGAGAAAGCCCGACATCGGCAAGGAAAATCTGATACGGCTGAAAGCACAGCATCCCGATATTTATGAGGATTATGTGACGGTATCGGAAAGCCGCCGCTTCTATGTAAAGCGCAAATTTGACGAGGCGGCATAAGCGAAAGAAAGGATGGTGCAGATGAAAAACGATGCACAGAAAGAAAACGAGAAAGGAGTGGTGAACCGTGGGATATGTCGGGACTTATGACCGGACGATCTTCTACAATCCGGGCAATAAGTATTGCATTATCAGTGTGAAGACCTCCGACCAAAGCGTACCGCAGCAGGCACGAAGTGCTTACCGTCACCGGGACAATATGATCCGGTTTATCGCCGTCGGGTATGAATTGCCTCAAACCGATAAGGTGAGCATGATCCTGGACGGCGAATGGGAGAACGGAAAACACGGTGTTCAGCTGCAGGTCGATAAGTGCGAGGAGATCGTGCCGCAGACCAAAGAGGGCGTATACGGTTATCTTTCCTCCCGGCTGATCAAAGGCGTCGGTGAAAAGACTGCCGCATTGATCGTAAATCGCTTCGGTGCCGACGCATTGCGTGTGCTGGAAAACGAGCCGGAGCGACTGCTGGAGATTCGAGGAATCACCCCGGATAAGCTGGAGGACATCAAAGCCTCCTATGCGGAAAGCCGGTGCGTGCGGGATCTGATGATCCTGCTGACCCCATTTAATGTCACGCCGGTAACGGCCATGAAGATTTATGAGCATTTCGGCTCCCGCAGCGTGGACATCCTGCAAAAGAACCCCTATGAATTGTGCCAGGTATCCGGATTCGGATTTAAGAGAGTGGATGCTATCGTCCGCAAGGGCGATCTGCCGCTGAATTCTCCTATGCGGATCCACGGCGCCGTATTTGCGGCATTGGATACGGGGCGCAACGAAAAAGGCCATCTTTTTCTGGAAGAAGATGCGCTTGCGAAAACGGGTGTGAAGCTGCTCAATGAGATTATTACCGATGGGCAGGTCAAGGTCACGCCCGAGGAAGTGGACGCCGTTGTTCAGGATATGATCCTCAAGGGTGAGATCGTTTCAAGCAACGGCAACATCTATCAGAGCAATGTTTTCGTGCAGGAGGATGAAACCGCCCGGAAAATTGCGGAAATGCTGGCTGTACCGCCAGTCACGCTGGATATATCCGAATCACTCGAATATGTCCGCAAAAACCTCGGTCTTGCCCTTTCACAAAGGCAAAGCGAGGCGGTGTATATGGCTTTTCGCAGTAATCTGTCTATCATCACAGGCTCTCCCGGTACCGGTAAAACCACAGTCTTGCGGGCAATCATTGAGGTCTTTCAGATGCTCTGCCCCAAGGGGAAGATCCTTCTTGCCGCTCCGACCGGACGAGCCAGTCGAAGAATGGCAGAAAGCACGGGCAGAAACGACGCCAAAACGCTGCACAGCCTTTTAGGGCTGCTGGGCGACAGTGAGCCGATCCAAAAGGATAAACAAAAAGAACCGCTTGATGCCGACCTCATCATCGTGGACGAAAGCTCCATGATTGATATGTGGCTGGCAAGGCAATTCTTCAGCCGTGTCCGTATGGGTACGAGAGTTATCCTGACCGGTGATGTGGACCAGCTGCAAAGCGTGGGCGCCGGCGATGTCTTCCGTGAGCTGATCGACAGCGGACTTATCCCCGTTACGGTACTCAATGAGATCTTCCGTCAGAAAAAAGGCAGCCTCATTGCCTACAATGCAAAGCGCATCAATGAGGCGAACATTGACCTTCAGTACGGCGAGGATTTTCAGTTTGTCAAGTGCCAGACACAAGAAGATGCCGCTGACCTGATCTGCAGAATCTTCTGTGAACAGGTCGCTTTGCACGGAATCGAAAAGGTGCAGATACTCTCTCCGTTCCGTTCGGAAGGGCTGGCCTCGGTCGAGCAGCTTAACGCCGCTATCCGAGAGCTTGTCAATCCGGCGAGGGACGAGTTTGCCGATCTGAAGGTCGGCAGCCACTACTTCCGTGTGGGCGACAAGGTGATGCAGACAAAAAACAATGCGAAGGCATCCAACGGTGACATCGGCTACATTCGCAAAATGGGGCGCAATGCAAAGAACGAAATGGTCGTGACGATCGAATTTTCCGGCGACCGCATTGCCGAATACGGTATGGAAGAAATGGGCCATATGGAACTGGCTTATGCGACTACCGTACATAAGGCGATGGGCTCGGAATTTGATATTGTGATCATGCCTATTCTTCGCAGCCATTACATTATGCTGAATCGGAACATCGTCTACACGGCGATCACCCGTGCGAAGGAGCAGGTCATCCCGGTCGGTCAGAAGAAAGCGCTGATCATGGCGATCCTCAAAAAGGCCACCGGAAAACGAAATACGCAGCTTGGCGAGCGTATCGGCAAATATCTGAAAGCCTTTACCCGCCAAAATGAATTGAAAAAGGTCAGTTGATACGAAGCGGCTTGCAGAAAAGTGCAGGAGTGCTTCGTGTTTATTTATGAAAGGAGATTTCCCGTATGAATACAAATCAAAGTGCAACGATGTATGAATCTGTCCCTGTGGTTTCCGAGCTGAACAAGGTGCAGGGCTTTGACCCGCTCAAATTTCTGCGCAGAACGACCAAGGGCGAAAAGGTTCTTGACCTCAAATACAAAAAGCTCTGGTTCCGCCTGAAATATCCGAACGGCAGGATCAAGCTGTCCTCCCTCAAGATTACGGATCAGCTGGCGATCATCGAGGCGCGTGTGTATTTCGACAAGAACGACGCACAGCCGAGATCCAGCTTCATTGCCCGGAGAGAGGCGAAAGCCACTCCGGGCGGTCTGTATATCGAGTCAGCGCAGCACGCTGCCATCGACCAGGCATTATCGGACGCCGGTTTTGGCGTACAGTTTTCTGCTGCCGCTCCTACAGCGAGCGCAGAGAAAGCGGCCGAAACCGTCAAAGAGCAGCCGACAGTAGCGGAAACCGCCACGGCGGAGCAAGTTTCCACAGAAGTGCCGGTTACGGTTGCCGAAGCGGCGACAGAGGTAATCAACGAGCCTGTGCAGGAACCCCCTGTTGTTCAGGAAACCGTTGCAGAAGCTCCGGCCGCAGAGGTCATGGAATCTGCGGCTCCTGCTATGGAAGATGCTGAGGGCGAAGAAATTGAGGAAGAAACCGCCGATACCGATACGGCAGCGCCGACTTATTCCTCGGATATGCCGGTCGATGAGATCTGCTCTATGATGACCTACGAAGAGGCCGGCAATGTGATCGTGCCTCTCGGCACCTGCAAGGGCTGGGCGATGTCGCAAGTGGCTGACCGCCGCCCTGCGAGCCTGAAATGGTACATCAACGGCTATTCCGGCAATGATAACATTCTTCGTGCGGCAGCTACGATCATGCAGGCGTCTTTGGATGAAATGCAAAGAGCAAGCTAAAATTCACCGATATTTCTTTAGAAAGGAGGCTTGTTCATGAGCCAGCCGCATGATTTTCCGTTCGACATAACGGATGTGGCGGAACTGCTTCACTTACGGATACGGCGGCCGAGCCCGCAAGGGCTTTATGTGGATTGTCCCATCTGTAATGACAAGCGAGGGAAAATGCACATCAACACGCAAAGCGATACCTGGCGATGCAATTACTGCGATGAAAGCGGCGGTATGCTGGCTTTATACGCAAAGGTGCATAGCATCAGCACGAGCACTGCCTATCGGGAGATCAGCGATGCGCTGCTCAACGGAGTAAACCTTTCGGATCATGCGGTCAAGTTCCCGGATAAGCCGAAGGAAACGCCGGTCGAAGCTGCGCCTGCTGCCGACATTGCCGTGCGCAATAAGACCTATACCGCACTTCTTGATATGCTGACGCTATCCAAGGAGCACCGTGCGCATCTGCAAACGGTCAGAGGCTTGCCGGACGAACAGATCGAGAGGTTGGGCTACAAGACCATGCCTCCCTTTTATATGTGCCGTTCATTGGCAAACCGGCTTCAGCAAAACGGGCATCAGCTGGATGGCGTGCCGGGATTTTATCAAAAGGACGGTCAGTGGACGATTGCCAGTTCCAGCTTTACTGCCGGCATTATGATCCCTGCACGGACAAGACAAGGTCTTATCAGCGGCTTTCAGATCCGTTTGGATGTGCCGCTGAAGAATGAGGATGATCCGCCGGAAAAGGACGGGGCCAAATACATCTGGTTTTCGTCTGCCGGCAAGCCGAAAGGCACCTCCTCCGGAAGCCCGGCGCATTTTGTCGGTGATCCGAATGCAGGCGTGGTCTATGTAACGGAAGGGCTTTTGAAAGCCGACATTGCCCATTATCTGATGAACCGTTCCTTTGCCGCTACGGCCGGCGTCAACAATATGGCGCAGCTGGAGTTTCTACTGAAAGAGCTGGCAGAGAACGGCACGCATACGATCATTGAATCGGAGGATATGGACAAATACCGGAATGAGGCTGCCTGCAAGGGCGCCCTGAAGCTGCACGAATTGGCAAGGAAATACGGCATGGTGTGCCGTGGACTCAACTGGAATCCGAATTACAAGGGCGTGGACGACTGGCAGCTTGCCTTAAAGCGAAACGCCTACGCAAAGGAGGATAGCAGGAAGAATTTCAGGCAAAGATTTATGTACGGTCTTTGTGACTTTGAAGTGATCGACGATGATATTGCACAGTGGCACGAAAGCACTGAATGTACGTGTGAGCTGCACGAATATCTCGGGCTGACGGAGGAAGAGTATTCTTTGTTTGTCAGAAACTCCGACGAGCTTGAAAATCGGTTGCTGTCGCAAAGGCAGGAGCAACGGTTTCGGATATACCAGTTGGATGTTAGTCTTTACAAGGTCATTCCCTTTGCCTTCGGCGGAATAAAGGAACTGCAAAAAGCAGGTCACGAATACCCGCCGGCGGCGCAGTACAGGCTGATACATGACGGTATGCTGCATTGTGAGGAAACGGCGAGTGATACAGGGCGGCTCACACGCATTGCCGAGCTTTTCGGTGATGCTTTGCCAAAGGATTACCGAGGCAGAAGCGTCGCTCCATCCGATGTGATAGAACTGTATGACGACACGGGACGGCGTTATTTCTACCGTGACACAGACGGTTTTTGTCCTGTGAAGTTTTCTCCGATGCTCGCAAAGAAATAGGAACAGCCGGAAACGGCTATATGTCAAGAATGGGATACAGCGTGGGTAAAACTGCGCTGTGTCCCTATTTTTATAGGAGGAACATTTTATGAGTGTTGATACCAACAATACGGAATTGAAAAAAGGCGCTGATCTGGCGACTATCGCAGATCAAAGAGATGATCAGCGGCAGCAGGCGGAAGCCGAAGCTGCACAGGAAGTGCTTCAGCGAATGCAGGATACTGCAGCCGAGGACGAAAAGCGCCGTGCTCATGAAGAGGCCGAAGCCAAGCGCAAAGCCGAATGGGAGCAAAAACAGCGTGAAAAAGCCGAAGCTGAACAGGCTGCCTGGGAAAACGCCGTGGCTATGGGTGATGATGAGGTCATGATGGCTTCGATGAAGCGTGTCGGTGATGACGCCGAGCGACTGACCCGCCGCAATATGAAGCAATGCGTGACCGAGCATATTCAGACTAAGTGCCTCAGCGAACCGGAGTTTGCCCGGCAGGTCATGCACCCCCGCAAGAATATGATCCGTTGTTTCCGTTACATTACCCGCAAAGCCAAGGAGTTTGTCGAGCAGGAAATGAAGGACAACGACGAAAAGCCGATTGCAGGCGGTTATGGCTGTGATGTGCCGGATGATATGTGCTATCTCTGGGCCGAAGAATACTTTATGGATATGGACGCAGAGGAAGATAAGGAAAAGGAGGAAAAATTCGTTCCGAAGCCTTATTCCGGAAAGCCGGCTCCGAAATCCAAAAAGAAGGCCGACAAGAAAAAGCCGGCTCCCCAAAAGGAGCCGCCGGCAGAGGAACATCCGAACGATAGCACACAGATGAATTTGTTTGAGGTAGGCGCATGATGAATAAAAGAGTCTTGCGCAAATTTGCAATACCGAGCAGCAGTCCTAACCCGAAAAACGGCATTTTCTGTGCCGATCAGGTGAAGTATGTGGTGCGCACGGCGATCAAAAATATCGACCATCAGCGCACGCTGGTGCTGTATATCTACGCAAAGGAAAGTGTGCTGGCCGGAAATCATACCCCTCGCTGGACAATGTTTCAGCAGAAAGGCGGCTATATCACCTTATGCACCGATGATAAAGGCACACGCTGGCAGCAGTCGATGTTTGTGAATCTCGGAAAGGATTACTTTTTCAGGGACAAATGCTCTTTCTATTCCCAAGCCGACGAGAATCGGGTCACGAGATATTGTCACTCCGAAAAGCAAAAAGGATTTGACAGCCTCTGCCTGTTTCAGTTGGATCTGTTGCGGAAAAAGCAAAGGGAGAATGAGCTGAAAAAGCAGCGTAAAATCATCGAGCGGATGAAACCGGTAGGCGCATTGCCCAGGGACATCAAAGGCTTTACGCACAGAGAGACCCTGCCGCATTATATCTTCTATGATTATGCCAAAGGAAAAGCGCCGAAAAACGCATACTGTACTGCCTGCAAGCACAATATATCGGTCGCTGAAGCCAAGCACAACGGTGAAGGCGTCTGCCCACACTGCAAAAGAAAAATCACCTTTAAGAGTCGTGGGCGCCGCGGATATATAGTTGACCGTTCTACCGCACAGGTTATCCAGCGGCTGGGTAGCAACGAAATGATCATTCGCTTCGTAAAAGCCTATCGTCGCTATCCGAAAAGCGACACGCCGGAGTTTCATGTTTATGAAAACGCACGAGTGCTTCTTAAATGGGACGGCAGCAAGATCGTAGCCAGCGAAAGCTACTATTACGATTATTCCGGGGATCGCATTACGCCGTGGCATCCGGGCGACAGACCGGTATATAGCCAGTGGTACTACAATTTTGAGGCAGACTGCTGCGGCTATCTCTACCATCGGAATCTGGACAGTGAACTGCTGCGCGGGACAAAGGGCGGGAAATTTGTCTCGCTGATCGAATCGTTCACCGGCATTTATGATCAAATGCCTGTTTCCGAACTGCTGGCCGCCGTTCTGAACGAAAGCGGCTATGAGGCCATGCTCCGCACGGAGGGCAGCCAGATGCGGCTGGACAATCTGGCCGAACTCAAGCAGTCGGTCTATACCTACGAGACGACCTGCGGCGAGGAATGCACGCTCGAGCATTATCTGGCGCACGTCGCGCTGTTCACAAACGCTGATCTCGACGATCCGCGCGATCAGGTGCGGCTTATGACTGTCCACAGCGCGAAGGGACTGGAATTCCCGCATGTGTTTTTATGCGCGATGAACGAGGGCATTTTCCCGTCAAAAAAGACGCGGACGCTGCCCGGCATGGAGGAGGAACGGCGGCTGTGCTTCGTTGCTATGACGCGCGCACAAAAGGCCCTCTATCTGTCCGAGGCCGAGGGGCGCAATCTGGACGGCAGCCCGCGCTATCCGTCGCGCTTCCTGCTGGATATCGACGATTCGCTTTTGACCTTTACGCACACCCCGCGCGAAGACCTCATCCGGCAGGCGCGGGAATATATCGGCTTTTCCACCCGCCTTCTGGACGAGAGCGGGCTTTCGCAGGGGTTTGCCCCCGGCACGAGAGTCCGCCACGCCGTCTTTGGGCTGGGAACCGTGCTGGAACGCGATCCGGCGCAGAATGCGCAGCTGGTGCAGATCGCCGCGGTGGGCAACACCATCCCGGTGGCGATGGATGCGGCCTTCAAGTTCAACCAGCTGGGGATGCGGTGCATCACCAGTGAGATCTCGGAGAAGAACTCGGCGTTCGCGCTCACCCTTACACCGCAGGACGTGCTGCTGCTGATCTCCAACTCCGGCAAATCCCGGCGGCTGAACCAGATGGCCCAGACAGCGCGGGACAACGGTGTGCCAGTGGTGCTGATCACCTGCGACCGCAGCTCGCCGCTGGCGCAGCTGGCCGATCATCTGCTGATCTCCACCAACCGCGAGCAGCTCATCACCACGACGGATTTTGCGCTCTCCCGCATTTCTGCCGTTGTGATCATTGAGGTGCTGTACAATTTCCTGCTGGTGGGGCGGCCCGGCGCCAAGGGCTTCGTGAGCCGTCATGAGGTACTGATGGCCCACGATAAGGACGTGCGCTGACACAGAACAAAAAAATATCCCGGCACCGTAACAGTGCCGGGATCTTTCTGCTTATAAGGCTCAGCCCTCGATGAGCTCCACGGTCTTCATCTTGACCGGGGTGGTGGGCTTGTCGTTCCAGTCGGTGCGCACAGCGGCGATCTTGTCCACGACATCCATGCCGGCCACGACCTTGCCAAAGGCGGCATACTGGCCGTCCAGATGGGGTGCATCCTGATGCATGATGAAGAACTGGCTGCCTGCTGAGTCAGGTATCATGGTACGTGCCATTGAAAGTACACCGGCTGTGTGCTTTAAGTCATTTTTGAAGCCGTTGTGTGTAAACTCGCCCTTGATTTCATAGCCCGGGCCGCCTGTGCCGTTTCCGTCAGGATCTCCGCCCTGAAGCATGAAGCCCTTGATTACACGGTGGAAGCATACTCCGTCATAGAAGTTGTGATTAATTAAGCTGATAAAGTTGTTTACTGTGTTTGGTGCGATTTCCGGATAAAGCTCCGCCTTGATTACATCGCCGTTTTCCATTGTGATTGTTACGATTGGATTCTGTGCCATTATTTTTCTCTCTTTCTTTTATAATATTATGAGGCTTGGAGAATACCCATTCCTCGCAATAATTAATTATCGAATTAATTTTTACCCGATTAGTTTTCACTTTATTTTTATTTACTCAGTGCCTCCACCACCTTAGGAAACTCCATGAAGTGTGATGCCTTCACCAGTATGGTGTCGCCCTCATTCACATATGAAAGAAGCTCCTGTGTCATAGTCTCCCTATCCTCGAAATAGTGGATGTCTACATCGGATGATTTCTCCGTTGCTCCGGCTGCATATTCCTTTGCAAGCTCTCCTGCGGCAAAAAGTGTATGGATATGATTCTCTCCAACTGCTTCGCCTACCTCATGGTGCAGCTTTTTCTCATCGCTTCCCAGCTCTCCCATGTCGCCAAGCACTGCTATTGTCCTGCCCTTTGCATGTGAAAGCACCTCGATAGATGATTTCATGGATACAGGGTTTGCATTGTAGCAGTCATCTATCACTGTCATGCCATGCGTTTTGATAAAATTGGTACGTCCTGCGATTGTCTCTGCTTTCTCGATTCCTGACTTAATCTCAGCTATTGTGAGGCCAAGCTGCAATCCGACAGCTGCTGCCGCCATGGCATTGTATACATTGTGCTCACCCGGGATGTGGATGTGTGCATCAAACTCACCCTCCGGAGTGACAAAATGAGCCTTCATGCCGTCAAAGCCCAGGTTTTCAATATTTGTGGTATATACTGATTTATCAACGCCTGAAGCTGATTCCTTGCCATAGTATATGGCAGGCTTTCCATTTACCGTCTGCACTGTGGCCAGCTTGTCGTCATCTGCATTCAGCACTGCGACCGCATCCGGCATCATATGCTCAAAGCACTCTGTCTTTGCTTTAAGCACACCATCCCTGTCGCCCAAAAACTCCAGATGGCAGTAGCCGATATTGGTGATGACCATGACATCCGGGCAAGACATAGTAGAAAGTCTGTGCATCTCGCCAAAATCAGATATGCCCATCTCAAGCACTGCTACCTGATGGCTTTCCCTGATTCCGAAAATGGTGAGTGGCAAGCCTATCTCGTTGTTGAAATTGCCTGCGGTCTTGTGGACGCTGTATTTCTGCTCAAGAACTGATGATATCATCTCCTTGGTGCTGGTCTTGCCGACACTTCCGGTGATGCCCACCACCTTGATATCAAGGCTTTTTCTGTAAAATGCCGCGAGCTTTTTCATGGCATCGGTGGTTGATTCAACAAGCACATATGGGCCTGCCGGATCCGTCAGCTCATGCTCAGAGAGCACAATTGCCGCCCCCTGCTCAAACACAGTCGGAATGAATTTGTGTCCGTCCACCCTTTCTCCCTTTATCGGGATAAAAAGATAGCCCTCCTTCACCTGTCTGCTGTCTATGACGGCGCCGGTGATTGTCGTATCGAGCAGTGTCTCATCGCCTATGTATGTGCCCTCGCAGGCCTTAGCGATATTTGCAAATGTAAGATTCTTCATGTACTTATCAGACATGCTACACCTCATATTTTTTCAAAGATATGTCAATCAGATGCTCACAGAGCTGATTAAAGCTCATACCGATAACCGCTGCCTCCTGTGGCAGAAGACTGGTCGGAGTCATGCCCGGCAGTGTGTTTGCCTCGAGGCAGAACATCTCATTTTTGTCATTGAGTAAAAAGTCTGAGCGTGAATATGTGTCAAGCCCGATAACACGCGCAACCTCCTCGGCATAGTGCTGCATATCCTTTGTCACCTGCTCAGGAAGCTCGGCCGGACATGTCTCTACTGTACTGCCCGCCTTGTATTTATTCTTATAATCGTAGAAGCCCTCCTTCGGTGCAATCTCTATAATAGGAAGAGCCTTGCCCTCGATAACGCCGACAGAGAACTCCCTGCCCTGTACAAATTCCTCGATAACCAGCTCATTTTCCCACTTGAAGGCATCGTCAAGTGCCGCCTTGAACTCTGCCGCATCCTTAACGATGGTGACACCGATGCTTGAACCGCCACAGCATGGCTTTACCACGCATGGAAGTGTCAGGTCAAGCTTTGTGATATCGTCCTGTCTGGTCGCTCTTGTCATGGAAATACCCTTTGGAGTAGGTATACCGTTTGCAAGGAAGAACTGCTTTGACGTCTCCTTGTTCATGGCGATGGC
>OMAY01001424.1_pt1 | contig 11267 bp, 6 predicted proteins | sample 1673611 | NCBI WGS metagenome assembly OMAY01 (sample SAMEA103958117, study PRJEB25191) | human gut metagenome | biome: human-associated habitat [ENVO:00009003]; feature: intestine environment [ENVO:2100002]; material: feces | place: Germany | collected 2013/2015
TTAAATATTCCATAATGTATGAGTTTAGTTTTTTTAGTTGATTAATAATACAATGATTACTCCCCAGATGATGAGTAGTGTATTTCCTACGGCGTAGGTCACGGTGTATCCTAAAGAAGGCGTTTCGCTGCCTACTGCTTCTTGTATGGCACCCAATGCAGCAGTGGTAGTACGGGCTCCTGCCGTGCATCCCAAAGAGAGGGCGGGATGGAACTTGAATACATATCTGGCTAGAATCAGCCCTAATAATAAAGGCAAGGAAGTAGCCAACGCACCTATGATAAATAACATAGGACCTACTTCTTTTAGTCCCTGTACAAAGCTGGGTCCTGCAGAAATGCCGACTACGGCGATGAACATATTCAAGCCTACATTATTCAGCACCCATAAAGAGGATTCCGGTATTTGTCCGAAGGTAGGGCGTTTGCTGCGCCACCAGCCAAATACTAATCCGGTTATCAGGGCCCCTCCACTAGTGCTCAGGCTAATAGGTACTCCGCCGATATGGATTGCAAGTGCCCCGATGATACCTCCTAGTAAAATGCCGAGTCCTACAAATGTCATATCTGTGGCATTGGTGGGGCGGTCTATATATCCTAGTTCTTTTGCAGCAGATTCCACCTCTTTTTTCAGACCGACCAATTCCAGAGTATCTCCACAGTCGATAGTGGTTTGTGCGAAAACAGGGATATCAATACCTGCCCGTTTGATACGGCGTATACTGACTCCATGCATAAAGCTTTGACGGCGTATGAAATCCAATTTTTGGTTGAAATATGGCTTTTTGTGTATCATGACAGGGAGTACTTCCACAGGGAAATCAAGCAGTTGGGGATCGACGATTTCTTCTCCAATCCAGTCTTCCTCACCAATGGCGAATTCTCTTCTTCCGCTCAGTACCACTTCGTCTCCTTTTTGTAATAATTGTCCGGGAATAATATCATTGACAATGGAAGATCCATGTCGCATTCTTTCAACAAACAATCTTTTCCCTTGTGAAATAAAATAGGATTCTAGCTGGTCAACGGTCTTGCCGTTGCCAAACCAATCGTTCTCTATGCGGTAAGCGCGAAAAACTACCGGACGGCGTGCTTGTTCAAATCCGGGCTCGTCTGCTTCGCTGGTACCCATTCGGGTTTCTAGCTCTTTGCAGGCGGCTTTCACTTTTTCTAATCCTCCCAACATTTTAGGACCTAAAGAAGAGAGGACCCAGGCAGAGCCTGCCGTACCGAAAATGTAAGTTACAGCGTATGCCACGGGAATGATATTAATCATATCACTTTTTTGGGAAGAGGCTATGTTGAGTCCGTTTATGGTATCTTCCGCTACCCCTATGACGGCAGAGATAGTTTGTGCTCCGGCCAGTAACCCGGCTGTTTCACCGGCATTATATCCCATTAAGGTAGCTAATAACCAAGTGATAACCAAACAACCTACGCACATGAGTACGGCGAATCCTACTTGAGGTAAACCATCTTTTTTCAGTCCGCGAAAGAATTGTGGTCCCACTTTGTATCCGATGGCAAAAAGGAATAAAAGAAAAAACACGGATTTCACCGGTTCTTCTATTGTAATGTTAAGCTGTCCCACTAATACCCCTACTAGCAATACACTGGTGACGATTCCCAAACTGAATTGTTTTATTCTCATTTTTCCAATCCAGAAGCCTGCGGCGATTGTCAGAAAAATCGCCAGTTCTGAATGTTGTCTCAAAAGATGTATAATCCATTCCATATTTCACTTCTTATTATAATTGCTGTTTAAAACAGCGTGAGGGTAAAGAAGTTGAGTTAAAAAGCTCCAAATTGTGCTTAGTTCTAATATTTTTTATTTTATTTGCATAGAGATGATGCTTGACTTATGAAAATGAAGTTGTTTGTAAAATATATTTCTTTATTAATTCTCTTGTTTGTTGTTGGAGGATGTAAAGAAAAAATGGCTGACATGTATGTGACTAAGGTCACCGATTTGACAGGAGAGGAAGAACAAGTTTTGAAATTGGAATATGATCGTGATGGTAAAATTATAAAGTATGGAGATACCCCGGTAAGGTATGAGGGCGACCAAATCACAATCGGACAGATGGATTGTTTGAATACCGGCAATAAGCTTTGCAATGTTACGTTTCAAATAGGAAAAGGCAAGGCGAGGGAAAGTAGGGCCCGTTGTATATTGAAGGTAGAAGAGGAGGTTTATGAAGTTGATAAACAGACTGTCTATGATTATAAAGGAGATACTATTTTTATCAATTCTGATTATCGTGCTACTTCCGATTATCGTTTCTTGAGAAAAGTGCAAGGAAAATATGTTTTTGATCAATTGGGACGGTTGAAGGAAGTAATGACTGTTTTTACTGAAGCAAATGATAGTGTGTCTAGTTGTCATACTTATTATAATTATGATAATAACATTAACTATCAGGCGAATTTGAATTTACAGGCTTATGTGATTGATTATGATGGGGTGGATAGTTTCTTCTATTTTTTATTGAATCTTGGGCAGTTGAGGAATAGAACAGCCTTACCTAATGATATCGGATATTGTATGAATCATGGTTTAAGCACTTATAATGTGCATGCCAATTATCGTCTGGATGATGAGAATCCGGTCAGGATAGAAGTTTTATATAATTATACCAAACTTCTATCCCGAATAGATTTATCTTATAATCCTTTAAATTAATTCATCGGGAAGTATAAACAAGTCTACTTCATTGGCGCCTTGCTTTATCAAGTCTTTCTTATCTATTTGGTAAAGACGGATAAACTCATCATGACTGTCGCATAGTTCCTGGGCTTTGCGATAATATTCTATTGATTTTTCTGTTTCATTCAGGATATAATACACATGTCCTGCATTCATCCAGTCTTCCATAATGGGTTTGGGCTCGGATATCAGCAAGTCGTAATATTTCTTGGCTTGTTGATGGTTGCCGGTAATGAAGGAACACCATCCGATGGCGCGTCGGGCATTCTGTGGCTTTTTATCCAGATACTCCACTTTGAAGAAATAAGCCAGTGCTTCATCGTATCGTTCCAGTGCCATCAGGCATTGTCCTATTTGTAGCGTCAGATTCAGATTGTCAGGCTGTACTTGTTCCACCTTATTATAATATTCCAAAGCTTGTTGGTAGTTTCCTTCTTTTCTATAACATTGTGCCAAATGGCGGTTATTCCATGCGTTATCAGGGATCAGCAGATCTGATTGCAGGTAATAATCTATCGCTTTTTTATAGGAACCGATTTTCTGATAAATGAAACCTGCTTTCTGCCATAATTCAGCATTTTTACGATTGTATAATTCAATTGATTTATCATAGAGAATCCCGGCTTCTGTCAGGTCGTCGTGTGTGAATAGGTAATCTGCCAGCTTGTTGATATAATCTTTGTGCAACAAGGCTTGAGACAATGTTTCTTTATTCCATAAGTCTAGAGTGTCCTCAAAAATGTCATGTATTTCATGTCTTCTTGACCATAATTTGAAGAAACGGTAGAGGTCATGAATATATTGCCGGCTCACGAATTCAGCGCGAGCTTTTGATTGTGACATTTCTTTTAAACGTTCTTTCAGTTCTTCAGAAGCCTCATGTTGTCCGTTCAATTGTTGCTGCATGAGATTTCTTTGGCTTTCCGGCATTTGTAACATGGTAAAACAAAAAGAGTATTTGTCGGAATTGCAGAATACATCCGAGTTCATCAAAATGTTGAGCAGAGAGATTTTTTGTTCGTCATTTCCGAGAGATAATTTGGCGATATCCTGATATTGGGGGTCAAAAGGATAGAACCAGTGAGAAATTTTGCGGAAAAACGGGAAGTGTTTCAGCTGTGAAAAGGTACTCATATACACATCCGCCCCGGACATTTGCAGTTCACCTAATTCGCGCAATTTATCGGTAATGCCTGAACGGTCAATCCATTCTTCCCATTCCGGATTATGATCTTCAGCATCTTCATCCAGTCCTTCCAAATTAAGTTTGGGATTTTTCATCATTTCGGGAATGATTTCTTCACGCATTTTCTTGTCTATCTTTCGGGTTTCACGGGAAGATTGCAATAATTGAATCTGGATATGATGCAGGTTTTTGATGAACTCGGTATTTTCATTCAGTTCATTTATGCGCGACACGGCTTCAGGGTATTGAAGGATACGCTTTTCATAATAGTAGCATGTTAGTGCGATCCCTGCAATAGCCCGCTGATTCAGCATGGTATCCTGATGGGTATAGGCGTTCAATAGAAACATGAACTTGCGGATGTCGAATATTTGCAGCAGGCTCATGGTGACGGCGCTGACCATTATGGAAAGGTCGTTGACTTGGATCAATAGTGAGTTGAACAAAATTTGCGCTTCAGCATATTCCGATTCACTCCACCGGGTGGATACCCATATTTTTTCAAATAATTCGTCTACGGCTGTTTCGTGACGTTTTCTCATGGCATCCATTTCTTCATTTCTTTTGGCCTCGGTGGTATATATCAATGGGGCTGTAGCCATATCTTCTGTATATGCCTCCAATTGCATTTGTAATTCGGCATAGCTGTGGGGAGGGCTTTGGACAAAAGTGCGCATTGTGTCATAATAGGCTCCATAATTTTGTGTTGCCTGTACGGCTATATGGATACGGTCGGTCAGTTCGTATGCCGTGCGCAACATTTTATGGTATATTTCTACCTTATTGGGATCTTTCATCCCTTTTGAAGTATATTGCAGCATCAGGTCGTATGACGTTTGCAGGGCTTCTAGCTCATTCTTTAATTGCCAGTCGGAAGTATGGGTGGCATATCCTGTCATTTGGGATAATGCTTCTTTTAACCGATATTGGTCTAATAGTTTTATGATTTCTTCGCGCATATTTTAAAGTTCTATTTGTATGTCTTTTATAAACAAATGCGGGCAGACTTCGGTTCTTGGCTTATTTCAGCCAGGTTGCCCGTTTCCATATATATTCCATCGGACCGTGAGAGTGGTGATTCATCCACCAGCGGCAGAAAGAGAATTGCAAGATGAAGAAAACTATTCCTGCCAGGCAGCTGGCTGTGATACCAAACTGATTGTGCAATGCAAATCCCCAGTTGTAGTATAACATGGAACCTACTATACTTTGAGTGATATAATTGGTAAGGCTCATCTTTCCGTATGGCGTTATTTTCATTAATCCGTCGTGTAAGTTTGTCTTATAAAAAGCGAAGACGACACCGGATACCAGAATCAGCATAAATGCAAAATTGGAAAGCGAGGTGATGATTAGTGAAAGAGGGGTCAGAATGGATTTATTTGTGATAAAGTCTGGTAGCATATTGCCCAACCCATATAAAGGGAAAAATGAGATGAGTGAGCCTGCAAGTACCTTGTTCCATACCTTCAAGTGCTCTTTCAAAAAAAGTCCCTTGCGCCCTATCAGCATACCGAGCAGGAAGAGGGCGGCTGTTTGGAATACCCGTCCGTGATCCCAGGCCCAGGCAAGGCTTGCCAACTGTCCTTCCCATAAATTGACACGGATGGTTTCCAGAAAATTACCATTGCTTTGCACTGCAAAAGTTGCATTCCAGAAGCTGCGGGTGGGGATGGCCGGAGTAACAAATTCCGGATCGAGGCAGGCACGTATTACATAATAAAGCGGCAATGGCTGGATTAATAGCAGACATGCCAATGCAAATATCCATTTGTCTTTCAGCCGGCAAGTCAGTGGCAGGATGAAACCTACTAAAGAATAAAGGACCAGCACTTCCGCTGTGAAAAAACTGGCATTGATATTACCTATCAGGAAAAGAAGAATTAACCGCCAACAAAAACGTAGACGGAAATCATTGCCCCGTAGGCGTTGGTTGTCATCTTGAATAAAAAAACTAAAACCGAAAAGTAAAGCGAATATGGCGTATGCTTTTCCGCCGAACATGAAGAATAACCCGTTCCAAATGGCTTTGTCCGAGAAGTTCAGCCACGCACTTTGTCCGGCTGTATCGGGAAATGAGTAGAAATTAAAATGTTCGATAGAGTGCAGGATGATGATTCCCATCACTGCCAGTCCGCGTAGCACATCAGCTACATCTACACGTGCGTGTCCTTTCAATTTTGTGTTTATTGCTTTTGTTTCCATGGGGTTATATATTAGCGTACAAAAATAGGAAAATCTTGAATAGTTGGCAAAAAAAGGAGGAAGTAATCAGATATTTCTTTAATTTTGTCCCCATCTTAAAAAAAGATATGGATATTTCGGAATTGCAACGTATTTATGCCGGTCATCCTAACACTAAGGGACTGGCTGCGTTATTGGAAGATTCCTCGGTGAGGACTATTTTCCTGGGAGGATTATATGCTTCTGCGGCAGCTTTATTTGTTTCCTCCTTTCTTAGAGAGAATAAACAGACATTTGTATTTGTACTGGGTGACTTGGAGGAAGCGGGTTACTTTTATCATGACCTGACACAGGTGAACGGTGATGAGCATATTTTGTTCTTTCCATCCTCGTATCGTCGGGCTGTTAAATATGGGCAGAAAGATGCAGCCAATGAGATCCTGCGTACGGAAGTGTTGAGCCGTTTACAGAAAGGCGATCCGCTATGTGTGGTGACTTATCCTGAAGCGTTGGCGGAGAAAGTGGTATCACAAAAGGTACTGATGGACAAGACGTTAAAACTTGGTGTGGGTGAGCATGTGGACACAGAGTTTATCACGGAAGTGCTGTCCGGTTACGGATTCGAGCATGTAGATTATGTTTATGAACCGGGGCAATATGCTGTACGCGGTAGTATTATTGACGTCTTCTCTTTTGCTTCCGAGTATCCTTACCGTATTGACTTTTTTGGTGACGAGGTAGACAGCATCCGTACTTTTGAAGTGGAAAACCAGCTTTCGAAAGAGAAGAAACAGAGCATTGCCATCGTGCCCGAGCTGACGAATGCCGCCGACAAGAGCGGGGTGTCTTTCTTTGAATTCATTCCTCGGGAAACAGTTCTGGCAATGAAAGATTTTCTTTGGGTACGTGAAAGAATACAGGTAGTACGGGAGGAGGCACTCTCTCCTCAGGCGCTTGCCGCATACGAGGGAGAGAAGACGGAACTGATGAATTTGGAACTGAAGCTGATAGACGGGGCGGAATTTACAGTACGGGCTTTGGAATTCAAACGGATTGAATTTGGTAACAAACCTACAGGAACTCCACAGGCTACGTTGGCTTTCGATACGACAGTCCAGCCTATTTTTCATAAGAATTTTGATTTGGTAAGCACTTCATTCACTGATTATCAGAAACGAGGTTACACCTTATATATATGTACCGATAGTGAGAAGCAGGCAAAGCGTCTGAAAGATATCTTTGAGGAGCGTGGTGATCATATCACGTTCATTCCGGTCAACAAGACTTTACATGAGGGCTTTACAGATAATGTATTGAAAAGCTGCTTTTTTACAGACCATCAGATTTTTGACCGTTTCCATAAATACAATCTTCGTAGCGACAAGGCGCGTAGCGGTAAGGTGGCGTTGACCTTAAAAGAGTTGAGCCAGTTTGAGCCGGGTGACTTTGTGGTACATATAGATCATGGTGTAGGTCGTTTTGGCGGTTTGGTACGCATTCCGAATGGAAATACCACTCAGGAAGTGATTAAACTTATTTATCAGAATGAGGATGTGGTATTTGTTTCCATTCATTCCCTGCATAAAATATCCAAGTATAAAGGGAAGGAGGGAGAAACTCCCCGCCTGAACAAATTGGGAACCGGTGCGTGGGAAAAAATGAAAGAGCGTACCAAGAGTAAAATCAAAGATATAGCTCGTGATCTGATCAAACTGTATTCGCAACGTAAACAGGAAAAAGGATTTTCGTATAGTCCCGACAGTTTTATGCAACATGAATTAGAGGCAAGCTTTATCTATGAGGATACCCCCGATCAGTTGAAGGCGACCCAAGATGCCAAAGCCGATATGGAGAGCGATCGCCCTATGGACCGTTTAGTGTGTGGTGATGTGGGATTCGGAAAGACCGAAGTAGCGATTCGTGCCGCTTTCAAAGCTGTGACAGATAACAAACAGGTGGCTGTGCTGGTTCCCACTACGGTTTTAGCTTATCAGCACTTTCAGACTTTTAGCGAACGGTTGAAAGATTTTCCATGTAAGGTGGATTATTTGAGCCGCGCCCGCAGTACGAAAGATGTTTCCAGAATAGTGAAAGAACTGGCGGATGGAAAAATAAATATTTTGATCGGTACACATAAAATCATCGGTAAAAGCGTTAAGTTCAAAGATTTAGGATTGCTGATCATTGATGAGGAACAGAAGTTCGGAGTAAGTGTGAAAGAGAAGTTGCGTCAGATGAAAGTGAATGTGGATACACTTACTATGACCGCTACCCCCATCCCCCGTACTTTGCAGTTCTCGTTAATGGGCGCCCGTGATCTTTCTGTTATTCAGACTCCGCCTCCCAACCGTTATCCCATTCAGACAGAGGTGCATACCTTTAATGAAGATATCATAACGGAAGCGATCAATTTTGAAATGAGCCGTAACGGACAGGTATTCTTTGTCAATAACCGCATACAGAATCTGGTAGAATTGGAAGCCATGATCAAGCGGAATATACCCGATTGCCGTGTCTGCATAGGTCATGGACAGATGGAGCCCGAAAAGCTGGAAAAGATTATTTTCGACTTTGTGAACTATGATTATGATGTGCTGCTGGCAACCACCATTATCGAGAGTGGCATTGACATACCGAATGCCAATACGATTATCATCAACCAGGCGCAGAATTTTGGCTTGAGTGATTTGCACCAGATGCGTGGACGTGTGGGAAGAAGCAATAAAAAAGCATTCTGTTATTTGTTGGCGCCTCCGTTGGCTTCACTGACTCCTGAGGCAAAGCGTCGTCTTCAAGCCATTGAAAATTTCAGTGATCTGGGCAGCGGTATTCATATAGCCATGCAGGATTTGGATATCCGTGGAGCAGGAAATATGCTGGGGGCGGAGCAGAGTGGTTTCATTGCCGATTTGGGCTATGAAACTTATCAGAAGATATTGGCTGAAGCGGTGAAGGAATTGAAAGAGGATGAGTTTGCCGATCTTTACGCAGAGGAGTTGCAGGCAGCGGGAGAAGAGAAAATCAGTGGCGAGAACTTTGTGGATGAATGTCAGGTGGAAAGTGATTTGGAATTGCTTTTCCCTAATGAGTATATCCCCAGCAGCAGCGAACGTATGTTGCTTTATCGTGAACTGGACGGATTGGAATTGGATAAGGACCTGCTCGCTTTCAAGGCACGGTTGGAGGACCGTTTCGGAAAGGTTCCTCCCGAAGGGCTGGAACTTCTGCGTATCGTACCTTTGCGCAGATTGGCTAAACGGTTGGGGGTGGAAAAAGTATTCTTGAAAGCCGGACGAATGACTTTGTTCTTTATCAGTAATCAGGAAAGTCCTTATTATCAAAGTGCGGCTTTTGGCAAGGTGATTGATTACATGAGCAAGAATCCGCGTTACTGCAATTTGCGTGAGCAGAACGGCAAGCGTAGTATGGTAGTCAAGAATGTGGAAACGGTAGAGACTGGTAGGTATTCTGCAGGAGATGGTGAGTCTGTGATAAAAGATGTCTGTATTGGCGGATTTCTTTCGTAGAAGAGATGAACCAACCGATGGTTCGGCAGAAACCTGCATTGCTGTAGAGTAAGCAGGATATGTTAACGTAAAATTGAATATTAACTAAATAAATAGCTGATTTTTAATTAATTGTTTAACGGATTTGAATTCGGGGTGTTTTATATTAAAAAATAATATAAGACGCTCCTTTTTCTTTTAACTTATCTATATTTTTACTATCTTACTTCCAGTTTAAAAGCGGACACTGAGATTTTTACTCACATATTGTCTAATTTAAAAAACACTTGTTATGGAAGTGAAAAAAACACGAAGAGCCGACCTTGAAAAGGGTAAGTCCCGTTGGCTGTTCATGGGGCTCATTGTGACGCTGTCGTTTATGTTTGTTTCGTTCGAATGGACTGAACGTAATGTAACTTACACGATCAGTGATCTAGTCAGTGACCCGGATTTCTTTGAAGAATTAGTTCCTGTAACCTACAATCAGGATAAACCTCTGCTACCACCGCCTCCGCCGGCTGCCGTCAATCCGGAAGAGCTCAATATAGTGGATAATCAATCGACGGAAACAGAAACCGATATTGCCGCTTCGGACCCTACGGATGCTCCTGTTATCATACCGATTCCCGTTGAAGTACCCGAAGAAGTAGTGGAAGAAAATGTGGAATTTGTGGTGGTGGAAGAAATGCCGGTATTTCGTAATGGTAATGCTGATTTGATGAGGTATCTGAGCGAAAACATCAAATATCCTACCGTCAGTGCCGAGCAGGGAGTTCAAGGTAAGGTTGTGGTACAGTTTATTGTGGGTGTTCATGGCGAGATTCTGAATCCGGTAGTGGTGAAGAGCGTGGATCCGTATCTGGACAAGGAAGCAATCCGCGTGATCAGTTCCATGCCAAAATGGAAGCCCGGCAAGCAAAGAGGAAAAGCAGTGAGGGTGAAATACACTGTTCCTGTAGTCTTCAGACTGCAAAGTTAAGATTTAATTAGTATGGATGAAGGAAGCGTAATCTCGGGAGAGGACGCTTCCTCTTTTTTATGACAGTACGGTCGGCTGTTTATATGTGCAGGACACAGTGAAGTGTCTTAATTAAAGGGTGTATCCTAAATCGTGTTTACTTTGTTAATGTATTGTTTTATTGAAAGGTACTTGTCTGTAAGTTGCCAATAAATCCAATCTTAAATGATATTACGGGAATCTGAATGTGAAGAATAAATTTCGGTAAGTTGGTCTATGATATAATAGTCTGATAATCAAAATTTTCTTGTTTTAAATGTTTGCAACAAATTGGGGCTCTCTTCATAAGAGAACCCCAATTTGCTGCAAATATACGTATAATTCTTCAATCTGAAAGTTTTCGCATTAGAAAAAGTGTCTTCAAATTGGCTTAAGAATGATTATTGTTTGCAAAGGTTTTAATTCTAAGGAATATTATGTGCCACATTATCAATTGATTAAGATGAATTGGGGTTCTCTTATGAAGAGAACCCCTCCAAAAAGAAGAAATTTAAGGGCTTGCCTGAGCCTTATATTTCAAGATTATGAACTTAAATTGTAATGTTTTGATGGCAATAAAGAGCGATGCGGAATCTGTAAAAGTACTCCCGTCAGACAATCAAAACATAACGAGCGAAGCGCCTAAGTTACTGCTCTGCAGTTCAATCGCTTCCGGCTCAGACCTGGG
>OMAY01001439.1_pt1 | contig 11195 bp, 11 predicted proteins | sample 1673611 | NCBI WGS metagenome assembly OMAY01 (sample SAMEA103958117, study PRJEB25191) | human gut metagenome | biome: human-associated habitat [ENVO:00009003]; feature: intestine environment [ENVO:2100002]; material: feces | place: Germany | collected 2013/2015
TCCTTCTGGGCGGGCTCACCACCTTGGGCGCCTCGCTCGCCCAGACGCTGCGGTTCCTATATGGAGGCAAATGGTTCTTCTCCAGTTTGCAAACCTTCGTCGTCGCTCCCCCCGCCTCCGGAAAAGGCGTGCTCGCATGGACGCGAATGCTCGTGCAACCGATCCACGACGAGATCCGGGCGACCGTGGCGGAGGAGATGAAAAGGTATAAGAAAGAGATGACCTCCTTCAATTCCTTGGGACGGGAAAAGGCGAAAGCCGAGGAACCGGAAATGCCTCTCAACCGTATGTTTATATTCTCCGGCAACAACACCGGTACCGGTATCTTGCAGAATATCATCGACTCGGGCGGCGTGGGGATCATCTGCGAGACCGAGGCGGACATGGTCAGCAACTCCATCGCCTCGGATTATGGCCATTGGAGCGAGGTGATCCGCAGCTCGTTCGATCACGACCCGCTCAGTTACAACCGGCGGACAGACCGGGAGTATCGGGAGCTGCGGCACTCCCACCTGTCGGTATTGATAAGCGGGACGCCCGGGCAGGTGAAGCCGCTGATCCCTTCCAGCGAGAACGGATTGTTCTCCCGGCAAATGTTCTATTATATGCCCCGTGTACTTCACTGGATCAACCAGTTCAGTCTACAGCGGACCGACACGTCGCTGGAGTTCCAGAAATTGGGCAAGGACTGGATCGCTCACTTGAGAGAGATCCAGAAACTGGGGGTGATCTCGCTTCGCTTGACCGACGCGCAAATCGCCTCCTTCAACGAGGTGTTCCAAACCTTGTTCGAGCGCTCCCGGAAGGGCACCGGCAACGAGATGAACAGCTCCGTCGTACGGATGGCCATCAATATCGGACGTATCCTGTCGATCGTCGCCCTATTGCGAATAACAGGGGAATGCGAGGAGGCGGGAGACTTCGCCGCCAGCCTGCGCAAGTCGCCCCGGCTCACGCCAGACCCGCAGACCTGCTCCGACAACATCAAGGACGGGATCATCACCCGCTGGGATCTCTCCATCCAAGAGGATGATTTCCAAGCGGTCCTTTCCTTGGCCGAGCCTATGTACCTACACGCCGTACACATACTCTCGTTCCTTCCCGCCAACGAGGTGAAGAACCGGGGCATGGCCGACCAAGAACGTCTCTTCATCACCTTGGATACGGGTTTCACCTATCAATCCCTCTTGGAAGAAGCCGAGAAGCTGAAGATACCCAAAAACACCGCATGCAGTTGCTTGCAACGTTGGCAGAAACAGAGAATCGTCCGAAAGGGAGAAAAACGAGGGGATTATAAGAAAACATAATCCCTCTTCCTCCTCTTCTTTTAAGTATGTACGCACGTGTGTGGGAAAACAGGTACTGCATTACTTGCATTATTTGCATTACTCGCATAAGTCGCACGCCCCACACGTACACCGGCATCGCCTCACGCCTACGCCCGTACAGGGCCACGCCGATATACGTGTGGGCTAACGTCAATATACGCATGAAGCGATGCCGATATACGCATGCGAAAGCGAACATGGAAGACCCTCGTTCAAGGACGGCCCAAATAGCGAAAGATCAGTTCCACTTGCAGGGAGGTGAAAATCCGCTGCCGGTTTTGGTAACCTGTCTCGTCCAGCTCATCGCTGAGCTTCTGATGATGTCGGACCCATCCCGCCAAGCGGTTGAGAGCGGAACTCGGACTGATATCGGGAGCATAGGCCATGGCCAACTCCCGTTTGCTATAAGGGCGCACCGGCCACCCTTCCTGATATTCGTTATTTGTCTGCATAAAATAGGTGTTTTTCAATTCATTTACAGGAATAAAGATACTGAAAAAGTACGAATCCGGCAACGATCCGATCCACTAATATTCATCTTTTATCACCTTATTCCCCTCGATTTCACACCGCCTCTACGAGACTCATTCCGGAGGAAACCGGAAGTCGTACATTCGTAATCGAAAACAGATCGATCCCATTTTCAATTATCAATTATCAATTTTTAATTATTAAAACTATGGCATTAAATTACAGTGTGGCCCTTCGGCCCAACCCTTTGAAGAAAGACGAGCCGGCGAAAGCGTACGCCACGGCACAGGTCAATGGAGAGCTGTCGCTCAAGCAACTGAGTCGCCGGGTATCCATGCAAACCACCGTCAGCCGTGCGGACGTGGTAGCGGTATTGATCTCCACCGTCGAGAACCTGCTCGATGCCCTCCAAGAGGGAAAGCAGGTGGATTTCGGCGATTTAGGCAAATTCCGTCTACAGATACTCAACGAGGGGGCGGAGAGTCTTGAGAAATTCACATCTACAAACATCACCGGGGTTAGTATCCAGTATATACCGGGCGAGGACTTGAAGAATGTCTTCGCCGGGCTGGAGTTCCAGCCCGTGGCTACCCGCAAGGCTCAGCAAGCGGTACTCCGTGCGGAGAAGGCTGGGGAGACCTCTGTCGATATCAGCAAGAAGCCCGCTTCCGGAGGGGACGACTCGGAATCGCCTGACGAGATCTAGCGTGTCACTTTTGGCTTACACCCAATCGGTATGTCACTTTTGGCTTGACCCAAAAGTAACCAAAAGGTCAAGGCTGACGCTGACGGGCTACTTCGAGACCTACGCTCGCTGTCGCATCCCAACTCGCTTCGCTCAGACAGGGATGCTCCGGGCGCTCGCTGCGGTCTCTTCGCTTGACGCCCGTCCGCTGAGGCCGTCCAAAGGAAAGCCAAGCTTTCCTCTTATATCAGCCGGGATTCCTAATTCATAATTCATAATTTAAAATTCATAATTCATGAAAAAGTCCGTATGGAGTACCATTATCAAAGTGATCATCGCCGTAGCTACCGCCATCGCAGGGGCACTTGGCATCCAATCCTGTATTCTCTAATTTTCAATTTCCAATTATCAATCTTCAATTATCATGGGTAAGGCTTATTGTTTCTACCAGAATTACAGGGAGGTTCGCCTCCTTGTAATTCATTGCTCGGCTACACGATATGACAGGGATTTTCCTGTGGAGGCGCTCCGTTCATCGCACAAGGCACGGGGATTCGCCGATATCGGGTATCATTTCTATATCACACGGGACGGGGAATTACACCGCTGCCGGCCGGTCAACCAGATCGGGGCGCACGCAGCCGGATGGAACGACAAAAGTATCGGTATATGTTACGAGGGAGGACTCGACGAACAGGGCCGTCCGGCCGATACCCGGACCTACGCCCAGCGGTGTACCTTGATGGATCTGCTACGGCAATTACGAAGGGACTATCCGGAGGCACGCATCCTAGGACATTACCAATTAAGCCCTTACATACGCAAGGCTTGCCCTTGCTTTGACGCAAGGGAGGAGTATCTCGTCTTATAAAATAGATACCGGCTCGTCATTCACTCGCTAGATTGTCCGGTTTCACGACTTACTTTGTAAAAATACCCCCTATCTCTTTCAGCTCTTGCTCTTTATGATGCCTCGTTATGAAGCGGTTGATCGTCAAGTGAAGGATAGACCATAAAACCAAGTTCAAGAGCAAGAGGTAGGTGGCGTTTACCTTCATGGCCAATAAGACATTCAATACGATGAAAAAAACAGATACGCACAGAATCGTCACCATCACCATCCGTACACGCATACCCGTACGAAGCAGCTTGTGATGGAAATGATTCTTATCGGGCAAGAACGGGTTACGATGATTACGAAGGCGATGAAGCACCACACGGATCACATCGAGTAAAGGGACCAAGACCGTGGAGAAAGCGATCACCATATAGGGATTTGGTAACTCCGGTAAGACTTGATTCGACACGCACAGATGGATGATCAGAAAACTGATCACGTAGCCCAGCGTAAGACTACCCGCATCGCCCATGAAAAGCTTATGGCCACGGTTTGCGTTGCCAAAGACGTTGTAACACCAAAAAGGCATGAGGACTCCCAGCGTACAGATGGCCAACAAGGCGTAAACATATTGCATGCGGATAAAGAAGATCACGCTCAAGACCGACAGGGCGATGCTACACAAACCGGAGGCCAAGCCATCGATACCGTCTATCAAGTTAATGGCGTTCGTGATATACACCACGATAAAGACCGTGACGGGGATCCCCACCCAAGCGGGAACCGAGTACACACCGAACAAGCCTCCCAAGGAACCGAACCAATTACCGGACAGTACCAATAATAACGCCGACACGATCTGGACGGCGAACTTGTAACGGTAGCCAACACCCACTAGATCGTCGCAGACACCCACTAGATAGAGTAACGTCATGCCCACGAACAGAAAGAGATACTCATAAAGCATGTTGAACGACAGGCTCGATGAGCCCATATCCCAAAAGTACAGGCGGAAGCCTATCACAAGGAACATGGACATCAGGATCACCGGAAAAAACGACAGGCCGCCCAAACGGGGGACCGGCGTCGTATGTACCTTACGGGAATCCGGGACATCATATAACCGTTTCTTGTGGGAGATCACCAAGATCCTCGGGATGATCACCATCCCGAACAGCACGGAGAAAAGGAAGCCCGACAGTAATAGTAATGTTATTTGCATGATTTGCGTATTAGTTATTTCTTCTTGTCACCGGCCTCGAAACCGTAACCATAGCCGTAGCCATAACCGTATCCCTTGCCGTAGCCGTATTTCTTGCCGTAACCATAACCGTAGCTGTTCTTGCGCTTCGTCATGTCCAAGCCATTGATCACCGTCGCGAGCTTCGGGAACTTTCGCTCACGCCGCAACACGTTGATGTAGCTGAAACCGGCCTTCGGTGTCACGTCCGCACGGCAGACGTACACGCACATGTCAGCCACACGGCCGATGATCGCCGTGTCCGTAACCATGCCGATAGGGGCCGTGTCCAAGATGACATAGTCGTAGCGTTCCTTCAACCGGGCGATAGCCCTCTCCAGCACGTCACGGGCAACCAGCTCAGTCGGGTTCGGGGGAATAGGACCGCCCGGGAGGATATCGAGGTTAGGGCTGATATCGGATCGCTGGACCATGTCGAACAACTCCACGTGATCCGGGTCGCTCAGGTAGTTCGTGATGCCCTCCATCTTACGGGAGATATTGAACACCTTGTTCAAGCCCGGCTTGCGGATGTCCATGCCGACCACCACCACCCTCTTGCCCAAGTAAGCCAAGCTCACCGCCAAGTTGCCAGCGACGAAAGACTTGCCCTCGCCCGGTTGCGTGGAGCTGAAAAGGATCACACGCTCGTCCTTGCCTAGCATGAACAAGAGGTTCGTGCGCAACCCCCGGAACATCTCCTCCATCAGGTCGTTCTTGTTCTCACGCACCACGATCGAGCCCTCACCCGTCTTCTTGACCAACGGGAGCTCCGCCAAGATAGCCACGCCCGTGATCGCCTCAACGTCCTCACGGTTCTCGATCTTGTATTTCAACAGGTCATGAAGGTAGACAATGCCCACCGGGATCGCCAGGCCCAAGATCAACGCCGCAAGCATGAAGACCATCCTCTTCGGGGCGACAGGACGCTCATCGGCGAGCGGCTCCTCGATGATGCGGCCGTTGTTTGCCGTGGCTGCCAGCGTGATGGCGTTCTCCTCACGCTTCTGCAACAGCATGACGTACAACGTGGCCTTGATCTCCTGCTGGCGGGAGATCGTCATGAACTCCTTCTCCTGCCTCGGGGCGTCGCTGATGCGGCTCTCGAACTTGCTCGCCTGACGGTCGATGTCCGCCTTGGCGATCTGGAGACCCTTCAAGACACTGTTCACCGTCGTCTTCACGTTGCGGCGCATAGCCTCGATGCCGGCGTTCATGTTGATGATGGCCGGGTTGCTGTCCGAAGAGGTACGCAACAGGCGCTTGCGCTCGATGATCATCGTGTTGTACTGGTCGATGACAGAGGTGAGGTTTTGATCCCGCAGGCCCACGTTGGCAGGGATCACCTCGTCCATGTTCGCAGGATCGTCGATATAATTGCGGAGATACTGCACCAAGTTGATCTGCGTGGCGTTCTCCGTACGTTGTTGCTCATACCTCGAGCTTTCCTGCAAAGCCATCTGGGCGTCGCTCGTCAAATTCGTCAGGCCGGAGCGTTGCTTGAAGGCAGCGAGCTCGCTCTCCGTAGTGCCCAGCTCGCCGTTGATGATGCCGATGCGCTCCTCGATGAACTCAGCCGTCTTCTGCGCCACCTCGTTCTTCTCGTCGTTGGCGTCCTGGTTGTAGAACGACACCAAGCGATTGATGAAGTCCACGCCTCGTCGCCTCACCGTGTTCCTCAAGGATACCTTGGCGATCGTCGTCGTCTTGGACGAGGGTGTCACGCTCAACTCCTTGCCGTAAGCCTCGGCAGTGGACGTGGGCGTATGGACGTGGGCCACCAGCTCGATCTCCCCGCCCTCCAACTCGGGTATGGAATCCATGCACGTGAAACTGAAAACCCCCACGGGGGTGGGCAATATGGCGGGGAGCCTGTCGAAGCCCTGCTCCATCGTCTCCTCGTCACCCTCCTTGTCGATCTTGTACTCCGCTCTCACCGTTAGCTGACCCTCCTTCGTGTAGCGCATGCGTAGCTCGACGGGGGCCACCAGACGGTCCGCCTCCTCGGGGGTGATGAACACGTTAACGGGGGAGTTCTTATATAACGGGGGGTTGAAGCCCAAGGCGTTCGACTCCTCCATGTCGATATACAGGCCCATGTCGTTCACCACCTTCTTGATCAACGTGCGGGACCTCAGGATCTCGACCTCGTTGTCGAAGTTGCTCGTCATCGAGAGCATGCCAAGGTCCTGTATCGCAGCCAAGCCGCTGGCGGCGTTTGCCCCCTTCTTCTCGTCCTCCTTGATCAGCACCGACGACGTGACGTTATACACCGGCGTCTGGTAACGCAGGAAGACGTACATCCCGATGCAGCAGGCCAGTACGCTCGCCACGAACCAAGGCCAATAAACCATATACTTGAAAAACACGGCGTAAAGATTGATCTCACGATCCTCCCCCTCCGGATTGTTATTATTATTATTGCTTGTATTTATACCATCGTCCACCATCTCTCTAAATTTTCAATTCTCAATTCTCTATTTTCAATTATTTAAGTATGTTCACCAACAGGCCGGCGATCGAGACCAAGATCGAGATCGAGCTCACCCACAACGTCGTGCTGTTACCGATATCGGAGTTCCTCGCCTTCGTCTCGTTCGGCGTGACATAAAGGATGTCGTTCTGTTTCAAATAATAATACGGGGAGGTCACGATTCCGGCGTTGTTCAGGTCAAGGTTGATGATCTTGCGCTTCCCGCTCTCGTCCTCGCGGATCAGCTTCACGTTGTCACGTACGCCATAGATCGTCATGTCGCCGGCCATCGCCAACGCCTCCAGAACGTTCACCTTCTCGTTGCCGATCGTGAAGCTGCCCGGACGGGCCACCTCGCCCAAGACCGAGATCTTGTAGTTCGCCATGCGCACCGTCACGATGGGCGCCTCCTTCAAGTAAGGCCTCAATCTCTCACGGATCAGGCTCTCCGCCTCGTTCTTCGTCAAGCCGCCGACCCTCAGCGTACCGATCACAGGGAAGTCGATCTCGCCGGAGTTGTTCACGAGGTATTGCTGCAACGTGGGTTGCGTCGTCGTGTTGATGTTCGTCAGGGCCGCGTTCAACGGGGTCTGCACCGTCAGGTTGAACGGGGCCGCCGCCTGAGGGTCCGTCGTGTTGACCGTGATGCTCAACAGGTCCTTGGGCATGATCTTGGCGTCATACAGGGGAAGCGTCCCCTCGAGATCGTTCACCGCCTCCGGGTTCTGGAGGTAGGGCACGTTCTTGTAAGACGTACACGCCGCCAGCAAAAGGGGCAGCGAGAATAGGAACAGTAGTCTTTTGATCTTCATATTATTTTGTTATCGTTTTTATTTCTTTAAACACGGATCACACGGACTTAACGGAAAAGGCGGGACAGGAAACCTTTGGGTTTCTCCGGCTCGTACTCCGACTCGTATTTACGCGTCAGGTCCTCATAGGACAGTCTCTTGGTCACCATCTCGTAGATCGTGCCCCAGTCCGGGAGGCCGCCGAGGTTGCGGTCGTCGATGAAAACGTCCGCCTTCAGCTTGCGGGAGAAGTGGTTGTTCCGGTCTCTCTCCTCCTCCGGGTAGTCACGGTTCACCGCGTAGAACTCCAAGCCACGCTCACGGCAGAAGGACAACGCCTCCTCCAAGAGCCCGCCCTCACGGACCGTCCAAAGGATCAGCTTATGCCGATCCGATTGCAATTTCCTCAACGTCTCGATGGCGAAAGGAAGCTCACGCCCGATCGCCGGATACTTGTGCTCGACGATCGTACCGTCGAAATCTACCGCTATTATCATCTCTTTAATTTTCAATTCTCAATTATAAAAGGGCCGGACCACCGGACGGCCGGAGTGGTATATGTTAAAGCGGGGTCAGCCTATCGGCCAAAGCCAAGGGGTCTCCTAGCCGCTAGAGACGGCCATTGCCATCCGGGGGATCCGACCGTTTCTTTTCTGCCCTTATCTAATTCTCCCTTAACCGGGGCAAGCCCACCACCTCGCCGGCGTGCCATTCACGGTAATCCGCCAAGGGAAACCCGGGGACGGTCAATAGCTTGTAATCCGACCCGTCTCTTCTCAAGATATGCTTGCGAGTATATGAGCGGAGCGAGCGATCCGTAACGGACACCATCACGATCGGGAACGGGTAGGCGAACAGGCGCAGCGGCGTGGTCTCGCTATCCGGGAACGCACGATGCAGCTGGTAGGCCGAACGCTCGAACGCTACCCAGTAGGGACCCGTGCAATACAGGTGTATTGAGTTTCGGTTCGCACGCTCACGATCCATGATCTCTGTCAAACGCTCACGCAACAGGTTCATCAGCCGGATGCCCGAAGGGACGCCGCATGTCTCTCTCTCTTCTCTCATATCTTTTATTTATCGCCGTTCCCGTGCCCGAACCAACGGTCGTAATCACGTAAACGACGTATCAACACGGACTTGCTCCTCTTGGGCGAGGCCTCCTCCATCCAAGGGTCAACCAGCTCGTGCGCCATGCGCTGGTAGAGGCTGCTGTCCGTACAGCCGTACAGCGTGACCAGCAACAAGGCACGGGATTGCCCCGCTTTTATCACCGGGAGCATGCTGCGCATCGTGGAGCGCAAACGATCGAACTCATCCGACTCGCCCAAAAGCAGATAGGCTGGAAGGAGCAAAGAGTAAAGCTTGCAACGGATCACGTCGGTCTCACCACGGAGAGAGGCGTAGCCACGCAGGACCTCACGGGCCAGACGGGCATCCTCATCCACTACCACGCCAGAGGCGTGGTAACGGCCCAAGGCCCCGTGCAAGCCCTCCGACAGACGGTCGTTGTCCAAATGGGTATACACGTGCTTGCCCCCCGTGTTCAGCTCGATCAACTCGTACTCCCCCGCTCTCACCTCGAACAAGGGGACCCACAGACAGTCGAGGATACGCACCATCACGTCCTTATGCCCACCGCCCGGCTGCACCACCACCTCCGCCTCCATGTCGGTAAAAGGGCCGGAGGTGATACGCACACGGTCGCCTTTCAACAAGCGGCCGCTATCTGGCACGTACACCGGAAGCTCGTTGGAGTAAGAAGCCGCGACCCAACGCAAGGTATCCATCTCACGATCCGAGAGGTACGGGAAATAAGACCGCCCGCCGGAGGAAACCCGGGGGAGGAAATTATACAGGGGAAGCGTACGCTTCAGGCTAAAGATCTCGTCCTCCGAGGCGTGGACGAACACGTAGTTGTACAGCAGGGGCCGTTTCGTGTTGACCATCTTGCCGCCCACCTTCCTCGCCTCGACATACGAGGGGGAGAAATACTCGAACAAGGCCTCCCCACGACGCTCACGGCGGGAAAGCTCAGCGTCCAGCCCCTTCGAGGGGCTGATCCTGTCACGCCCGCCACCGGCGGTAGGGAGCGTGAGCACGTACCAGCGGACAGCCTCCTGGTCACGTCGCTTCAGAACATGCGCCATGAACCTGTCCGAGCACTTGCCTGTCAATATATCCATCTCTATGATTATCTTTTCCAGTGGTTATCCCATGGCCCGAAAACAGACCCCACGGCAATTCAGAGCCCTACCAAGATTCATTTATATCATTTTGATAAACAGCGTTTTATATTTTCAAATATGGCATTACTGAAAATTACCATCTCTTGAAATCTTAGGCTACTTGGGGAGTAGCCTAAAAGGTGCGAGAACGGTTATCACCCGGTTGTAGAGACGGGGCGTGCCCCGTCTCCCACTGTCTGATAGTATCTTTTAGTTACCATTTGGAGGGGATGAGACGGGGCACGCCCCGTCTCTACTGGAATGTATGTTCGATTTTTAGAAGGGACGTGATGATGTAGGAAATACGAGATCATTTCGTCTCTATTGCCATGTCTATGCACTAGGAATAAGAACGAAGATTTAAGGAGAATCAAGGTCGGAGCACAAACTAATGAACAAACTAAGCCTAATGATTGCTTGTTATTTGTTATTTTTTATTACTTTTGCGCCGTGAAAGAATACGCTACTTCCCAAGTAGCTTAATATTTCAAGCGATGGTGATTTTCAGAAAAGCCATTTTTAAAGACATAAAGTGTTTTTATCAGGAGTAAATAGGGCGCTCTTGGTAGGGCTTTGAATTGTCGTGAGGCTTGAGTGGAGATCTTGATATAATCTTAGGAAAAGATAATCATAATGATGAATGTTTTGAGAGACGGTCGCTCGGAGAGGGGTACGGCGCGGGTTGGCAAGCGTCATGACCTGAAGACTGTACGCTGGTACGTGCTCACGCTTCCTACTACGGGTGTGGCACGACGCGACAGGATCAGCCCCGCTAAAAGCTTGGATGCCGAGCTTTCCCGGCGCAAGCGTCGTGGGGAGACGTTGTTCGAGTATTTCGCCCCCTCCTATGTGGAGGTGAGGAAGGTGGACGGAAAGATGGTAAACACGAAGCGGCCCCTGCTGTTCAACTACGTGTTTGTTCGGTCCTCGGTTGAGGAGATCTTCCAGATGAAGCGCACGCTTCCCCCTATACAATTTCCTTCCCCGGGTCTCTTCCGGAGGCATGACTCATTTCCCTTATCTGTCGGATGACGAGATGGGGAATTTACGTTGGGTGGCGGAATCTTATTCCAACGAGCTTCCGGTCTACGTTCCGGACAGCGGTCGCCTGCTGAAGGGTGATCGCGTACGTATCACGTCC
>OMAY01001448.1_pt1 | contig 11144 bp, 10 predicted proteins | sample 1673611 | NCBI WGS metagenome assembly OMAY01 (sample SAMEA103958117, study PRJEB25191) | human gut metagenome | biome: human-associated habitat [ENVO:00009003]; feature: intestine environment [ENVO:2100002]; material: feces | place: Germany | collected 2013/2015
CAATTCCTCGTTTACCATGGCATTGCCGCCGTATTTGATCACCAGGGTTTTGCCGTGATATTTCTGGATGTAGGGCGTGGCTTCCGAAAAAAGCAGCGCCATTTCCTCGTTTTTCATAAATCGCTCCCCAAACGTAAAAATAGCAAGATAAGTTAGGAGTTAGGAGGGAGGAGTTAGGAGTTGGCGGTGTGCGCACAAATTAAAAGCTACAAGCCTAAACGAGCCGTTCATTCCTCATTCCTAATTTCTAATTGCAAAATCAGGTCCGGTAATCGCCGTTGATCTTAACATAGTCATAGGTCAGATCGCAGCCCCAGGCTTTGCCGCTGGCTTCGCCGGTGCCCATATCGACTTTGACCAGGATGTCGTGCTCGCCCAGAACCGCATAGGCTTCATCCTCGCTGAACGGATGGTAGGCGGCATTTTCGCACACAAACACCTCGCCGGCCTTGCTGGCAATGCGCACGCTGACCTTGTCGATGGAAAAATCCCCCGGCGTATAGCCGATGGCGCACAGGATGCGGCCCCAGTTGGCGTCGCGGCCAAACACGGCGGCCTTGAACAGGTTGGAGCAGACAACGCTCTTTGCCACGGCGCGGGCAATCTCGTGGGTGGGGGCGTGGGTCACTTCGCAGGTGATCAGGTGGGTGGCACCCTCGCCGTCAGAAGCATGCAAGGCGCACATATGCTCCGCCACAGCGCCCAGGGCAGCCAGAAATTTGTCATACTCCGGGCCTTCGGTCACAACAGGCTCGTTGCCCGCCAGGCCGGAAGCCAGCAGCAGCAGGGTATCGTTGGTGGAGGTGTCCAGATCCACGCTCATCTGGTTGTAGGTGCCGGGCACCACGGTCTTGAGGGCCTTTTCCAGCAGGATGGGGCTGACGGCAGCATCGGTGGTGTAGAACGCCAGCATGGTGGCCATGTTGGGGGCAATCATGCCGCTGCCCTTGCCGATCGCGCCAAGGCGGCAGGTTTTGCCGGCCAGCTCAAATTCAATGGCATATTCTTTCTCGTAAGTATCGGTGGTCATAATGGCCTTGGCAGCTTCGCTGCTGCCCTCGGCGCTGGCCTGCAGCCTGGCCGCTGCGGCGGGAATACCGCGGGCGAACGGGTCAATCGTCATGGGCTGGCCGATAACGCCGGTGGAAGCCGGCAGAACATCCTCGGCTGCAATGCCCAGCTGCTGGGCCACCAGGGCGCAGCACTCATTGGCCAGATCCACGCCGTTGGCGGCGCAGGTGTTGGCGTTGCCACTGTTCACCAGAACAGCCTGTGCGTGGCCGTCCACCAGGTGGGCGCGGTCAACCTTGATGGGGGCGCCATACACCTTGTTGGTGGTGTAAACACCGGCAGCGGCACAGCGTACATCCGCCTTGATGATGGCCAGATCCAGCTTGTTGGGATTGGCCCGGAACCCAGCATGTACGCCGGAAGCAGAAAAACCCTTGGCGGCACAAACGCCGCCGGAAATGACCTTATACTTTGCCATGTTACTTTTCCTCTTTCCCACAAATAACATCAAAAATCAGAAGAAACGGAACCCACCCGGTAAAGACAGCTGCGGAACAGTCAAGACCGTTCCCTACAAACCACACCAAAGCGGTGCCATGCGGCCAGCAGGCCAACATACCGGAAAACTCCTAACTCCTAACTTACAATTCCAGCCCTTTCGTTTCCTCCAGCCCCAGCATGATGTTCATGCACTGCACGGCGGCACCGGAGCTGCCTTTGCCAAGGTTGTCCAGCAGGCTGATGAGCAGCATCCGCTTGCCGTCGGGGGAAACAGTGGGGTAAATTTCCAAGGTGTCCTTGCCGGCCAGCGTATTGGCGGGCAGGAACTTGGGGGCAGTGCCCAAAGCGTGCACCTTGATCATGGTTTCGCCTGCGTAATACTCCTGCAAAGCGGTGGCCAGCTCCTCAGCGCTGTGGCCCACAAGGTCCAGACGCAGGGGAACGGTAACTTCCATGCCGCAGTAGTAGTCATCTACAATGGGACAGAACACCGGCGGCTCCGCAAGGCCGCAGATCTTCTGCATTTCTGGCAGGTGCTTGTGATCCAGCGTTAAGCCGTAGGGGCGCGGGCTTTCAAAGGCAATGTCGCGCTCCGGGTCGCGGTACTGGGCAATGCCGCTTTTGCCTGCGCCGGAATAACCGGAAAGCCCGTGGCAGGTCAGTGGATAATCTGCAGCCAGCAGGCCAAGCTCCACCAGCGGGGCCACCAGCGTGATAAAGCCGGTGGCATAGCAGCCCGGAACAGCCACGCGGTTGGCGGTGCGCAGAGCATCCCGTTTGCCATGCAGCTCCGGCAGGCCATACACCCAATCCGGCGCGGTGCGGTGTGCGGTAGAAGTGTCCAGAATACGCACATCGGGGCGCAGCAGGGGCACAACCTCCCTGGCTGCAGCATCCGGCAGGCACAAAAAGCTCAGATCGCTCTGGTTAATCACGGCGGCGCGGGCGTTTACATCCTTGCGGTCGGCTTCGGAAATGTGCAGGATCTCAAATTCATCCCGTGCGGCCAGGCGGTCCGCAATGCGCAGGCCGGTTGTGCCGGAAGAACCATCCACAAAAATTTTATACTTAGCCATCCCAAACAAACCCCTATCTATTACAGCGTTCAGCAGTTGATTTTGCTTTTTACATCCGCGATCTGTTTCAGCACGCTGGCCTGAGTGGGGCCGCCGTAACTGGTGCGGCCCTCGCAGCAGTGCGTCAGGTCAATGGCGTCATAGATGTCCGTCTCAAACAGATCACTGTACTGCTTAAACTCGTCCAGCGTCAGCTCTTCCAGCGTTTTGTCTGCCCGGATGCAGGCACCCACCATGGTGCCGGTGCATTTGTAAGCATCGCGAAACGGCATGCCTTTCTTGGTCAGGTAGTCGGCACAGTCCGTTGCGTTGATAAAGCCCTTGGCGGCGGCGCGGCGCATGTTGGCGGGCAGCGGCGTCATGGTGGCCAGCATCGGGGTGATGGTTTTTAAGCACAGCTCCAAAGTGTCCACCGCGTCAAATACGGCTTCCTTGTCCTCCTGCATGTCCTTGTCGTAGGCGAGGGGGATGCCCTTCATCATAACCAGCAGGGTGTTCAGGTCGCCGTAAACGCGGCCGGTCTTGCCGCGGATCAGCTCGGTCACGTCCGGGTTTTTCTTCTGCGGCATAATGGAAGAACCGGTGGTGAAAGCGTCGTCCAGCTCAATGAACTTGAACTCCCAGCTGCACCACAGGATGATCTCTTCCGACAGGCGGGACAGATGCATCATGCAGGTGGCCATGGCGCTGGTCAACTCAATGCAGAAATCGCGGTCAGATACGCCATCGATCGAGTTGCCGCAGGGAGCAGCAAAGCCCAGCTCCTGTGCCGTATAAAAACGGTCCAGCGGGTAGGTGGTGCCAGCCAGAGCGCCGGAACCCAACGGGCACTCAGCGTCCATGCGGGCGGTGGCATCCTGCATGCGGCCCAGGTCGCGCAGCAGCATCCAGGCGTAAGCCATCAGCTGGTGGCCAAAGGTGACCGGCTGGGCACGCTGCAGATGGGTGTAGCCGGGCATCAGTACGTCCTTGTAGCGTTCGCTCTGGCGGATGAGGACGTGGAACAGCTGTTCGACGGCTTCGGCTATCTCCTTAATCTGTGCGCGGGTGAAGAGCTTCAGGTCGAGCAGCACCTGGTCGTTGCGCGAGCGTCCGCTGTGTATCTTCTTGCCTACATCGCCCAGGCGGCGGGTCAGCATCAGTTCTACTTGCGAGTGTACGTCTTCCACTCCGTCTTCTATCACGAATTCTCCTTTTTCGGCCTGCGCGTAGATGTCCTTCAGCGCGGCAAGCAGCTGTTTCAGTTCGTCGGCAGTCAGCAGACCGATGCTTTCGAGCATGGTGATGTGGGCCATGGAGCCAAGTACGTCGTGCTTGGCCAGGTAGAGGTCCATTTCACGGTCGCGTCCCACCGTGAAGCGCTCGATGTCTTTGTTTACTTGAACGGATTTCTCCCAAAGTTTCTGAGCCATATCTTGTATTGAGGTGTTTAAGGGTTAATGAAACGTTTCGTGCATCAATAGGGTATCATCGACAGCATCTCGGCCATCTTCTCCACGCCGTCTTGCAGGGGTTTCTGCACCATGGCTTTCATGAAGGGGTTCAGCTCCAGGCCGATGGTCAGCTTCATCTTGCATTCGTTTTCGGCCGTGGGCAATATCTGTATCCACAGGTTGAAGGGCAGCGGCGAGGTGGTGGTGCCGAACTTGATGCATTTGCAGGGTTCTTTTTCCACAATCTGCAAGGTGATTTTTCCTACGGGCGGCACTTCTACCGACAGGCTTTCGGCGTCGAAGGTCAGGTTCTTCACCTTTTCTTCGGGCAGGCGGTCCTTTACTTTCTCCAGGTTGTTCAGGTCGGACAGTTTCTCGTAGACAGCAGCCTGCGAGGCGGCTATCATCTTAACGCTACTTTCGAATTTGATCATATATCACGAGTTCTTTAAAGACAAAAAAAGAATCATTCGGACAATAACTATCCGAACAATTCTTTCATCATACAAAAATATTTTCCAAACAATATTTATTTACCGGCATCCCAATGAGCGGGGTCTTTACGCCATTCGTTCAGCGTTTCGATGTCAGACTCTTCGATGTAACCGGTACGCAAAGCCACTTCCATGACAGCTTCGTAGTTGGTCAGTGTCACCAACGGTACTTTAGCGTCCTTGAATGCCTTTTCGGCAACCGGGAAACCGTACGTGTAGGCAGCTACCATACCTATAACTTCGCATCCGTCGCGGCGGATGGCATCGACAGCTTTCAGGCTGCTTCCGCCTGTCGAGATAAGGTCTTCTACTACTACGACTTTCATTCCCGGACGAAGTTCACCTTCAATCAGGTTCTCCAATCCATGGTCTTTCGGCGTGGAACGTACGTATACGAACGGCAGATTCAGCGCGTCGGCCACCAGTGCACCCTGCGGGATGGCTCCGGTTGCTACGCCGGCAATGGCGTCGACCTGTCCGAAACGTTCCAGGATAATACGCGTAATCTCTACTTTCACGAAGTTACGCAAAGAAGGATAAGACAATGTTTTGCGATTGTCACAATAGAATGGAGATTTCCATCCGGAAGCCCAAGTGAAAGGGTTAGCCGGTTGTAACTTGATCGCTTTAATCTTCAGCAATTTTTCTGCAAACAATCTTTCCAAAGTTTTCATAGCAAACTAACTTATGATAAATACGAATGCAAAAGTAAGGAAAGAGAATGATATTTGAAAAAGGAAAGGCGATATTTTTTTTCAGTCCGCCTCACAGAGCTCCTCGTCGGGGATATCGATGCATCGCCGTATGTCTTTCAGCTCGAAACCGCGGCTCAGGGCGAAGCGTATCAGTTTGGCATTCAGTTCGAATTCGCTTGCGGCGTGCACGCTTTTCTTTTTGGATGCCAGCAAACCTTGCAGCACGCTCAGGTAGTCTGCCTCGTCTATCTCGTTGAGCAGCGGCAGGTAGACCAGTCTCGGAATCTTCTTCAGTTGCAGGGCCTGGCCTATCTTCACCTTGCCCCACTTGGCCAGGCGATACTTGTCGCGCACGAAAGCACGGCAGAAGCGTTCTTCATCGATATACTTCTCCTGTTCGAGGCGATCGGCCACACGGTTTACGACCTCGTAGGGCAGTCCCCAGCGTTGCATCTTCTCTACAATCTCGGCACGGCAATGCTCGGCAGCGGCACAATAAGCCGCCACTTTGCGGAAAGCGTCATTTTCTGTGATTTCTGTCATTTCTTAGCTATTACAAACCGGTCATTTCCGGAAATATCTTGTTCGATAAAGGCTTCGGCATACCCCATCTGCCGCAGCATCTCTACGGTGTCGGGGCCGAAAGCCCGGTTGATTTCAAAGTACAGTCTGCCGCCCGGCACCAGCAAACCGATGCCCAGCTGCGCAATGCGGCGGTAGAAGCGAAGCGGGTCATTGTCGGGCACAAACAGGGCCAAAGCCGGCTCCCAGTCGAGCACATTACGCTCCATGTCTGCCCGTTCGGCCTCGGTCACGTATGGCGGATTGCTCACAATCACGTCGTAACACTCGCGTCCGTCGGGCTGATAGGTCAGCACATCGTGCTGCTCGAAGCGCACCGACGCGCCCAGCGAATCGTTATTGCCACGCGCCACGGCCAGTGCCTCGTCCGACACGTCCCATGCCCGTACGTCGGCCTCGGGCAATTCGCACGACAGGCTGACAGCGATACACCCGCTGCCCGTACCCACATCCAATATCCGCGCCGTGGGCGACACCTGCTTCAACATCCTCTCCACCAGCTCTTCAGTTTCGGGACGGGGAATCAGCACCCCGGGCTTCACGCGGAACGTCCGTCCCAGAAAACGGGCAAAGCCCTGAACGTACTGCACAGGCTCAAAATTGCACAGGCGCGAAAGAATGCTTTCCAATTCCTGTTCAACGTTTGAAGATAAAATCATATCTTTGCCCAAGTAATAATCGACCGTGCTTTGCCCCAGAAGTTCGCAACAGACGATTCTGGACAAAGCGGCAGCCTCCTGCCGGGAATAACATTCCTGCAGCCGGTGGCGAATATACGAAACGGTTACACTCATGAACGGGTCGGGCTGAATTTGCCCGCAAAAATACGAAAATCCGAAAAACGACACTGTAATGGAAGAAGAAAAATACATGCGCCGCTGCATCCAACTGGCCCAAAACGGCCTGTGCAGCACAGCCCCCAATCCCATGGTAGGCGCCGTCATCGTCTGCGACGGACGCATCATCGGCGAAGGCTACCACGTGCGCTGTGGCGAGGGCCACGCCGAAGTCAACGCTATCCGCTCCGTAAAAGATCCCTCCCTGCTGCGACGGTCCACCATCTACGTCAGCCTGGAGCCTTGCTCACACTACGGGAAGACGCCTCCCTGCGCCGACCTCATCATCGAGAAAGGTATTCCCCGCATCGTCGTAGGTTGTCAGGACCCCTTTTCGAAAGTAGCCGGTCGGGGCATACAAAAGCTCCGCGATGCCGGACGCGAAGTCGTGGTAGGCGTGCTCGAAACCGAGTGCCGGCACCTCATCCGCCGCTTCATCACCTTCCACACACACCGCCGCCCCTACGTCACACTGAAGTGGGCCGAATCGGCCGACGGCTACATTGACACGCTTCGCGACGGCGGAAGCCCCGTTGTATTGTCCAACCCGCTGACCGCCATGCTGGTACACAAACAGCGCGCCGAGCACAGCGCCATCCTGGTAGGCACGCGAACCGCCCTCCTCGACAATCCTTCGCTGACCGTGCGACACTGGTACGGCCGTTCGCCCGTGCGTGTCGTACTCGACCGCAACCTGTCGTTGCCAACCAGTCTGCATCTGTTCGACGGCACCGTCCCCACCCTGGTCTTCACTGCCCGACAAGCCGCATCGACCCACAACGTAGAGTACATCCAGGCCGACTACACACGCCCCCTGCTTCCGCAAATCATGGAGACGCTGTATCTGCGCGGCCTGCAATCGCTGCTGGTCGAGGGTGGCAGCCTGCTGCTGCAATCGTTCATCGACAGCTCGCTGTGGGACGAAGCCTTCGTCGAAAAGACTCCCTTGATGCTACACAACGGCGTCAGTGCTCCCCGCATGGACAGTCATTTTTCTTACGACACCGTGCAGCATTTCGGGCACGATGTTCGTCATTACTATGCAGAAAGGCTCTGTAAATAGCCTACATCGAGAAGTTTTTAGTCGGCAAAAACGGCCTCATTATCTATAATTTTATATAAAACTTCTCCATAAAGCTGTTTAGAGAAAAAATTGTTCCTATTTTTGCAACTTGTAAATAAACACTATCGTACGAAAAAGAAATGAGAATAAAATTTTTATCTGTTATTGCGTGTTTTCTGCTCATGTCTATAGCCATCAGTTCGTGCCTCAGCTCGGACGACGAATACGAGGTTAGTTCCGATGCCACCGTACATGCCTTCGGTCTGGACACTATCCACGGAAAACACTATCCATTCACTATTGACCAAGTCAAACGAGAAATCTACAACATAGACTCCCTGCCGGTAGGCTCCGACACCATCATCGACAGTATCCTCATCGATACTTTCTACGTCACGGGCTATGTCACTTCAGGGAACATCACCGACACCATACTGAACATCAACAACTATCAGAACCTGACCGGAGCCGCAACCGTCGAAGGCCTGAAGTTCAAAATCTACGCAGCCGACGGACTCACAACCCGCGACTACACGCTGCGCATCAACATCCATCAACAGGAGCCCGACTCCCTGCAATGGACCAACATGACCGACCGCATTGCCGGATTCCCCTCCGCCTCCATCGCCAACCGCCAGAAAGCCGTGACGCTGGACAACAACCTGCTGGTATACGTACTGGAGGGTACATCGCTTACCGCATACCGCACTTCGACCAAGACATTCAACAGCTGGGAGCAGATCAGCGTACAGGGACTTCCCGCACTCGACCGTATCCCCGCCTTTGTCAAGAACAGCAATGAAACAGTCAGCCCGCAAGCCGATGCCGAAGACGTCTTGTACGCCTCGACCGGCGATGGCAACGTTTACCGCTCGACCGACGGTATCAGCTGGAACCTTGTAGAAGCACTGAGCGGCAACGTAGAAACACTGATAAGCAGTTTCCAGGGACAACTGATCGGTATACTGGACCACGAAGGCAATTCCTACCTCGTCACAGCACAGGAAGGCAATACCGCCTGGCCGGCCATCGACAGCAACACACCGACCGTACCCGAAGAATTCCCCACCGAAAACATCTACTCCACCGAATTCCAGACAGCCAACATGCTGGATGAAATCATGATCGTGGGCAAAACCACCGGAGAGAAAATCATTCCGTGGGCGTACGACGGACACAACTGGGCGCAGATGGATCCCGGAACTTCGTACGACAGTTATTGCCTGACCGCCAACATCGGTTACTATCCGTCCATCATCTATTATGGCGGACAGTTCTACATCACGGGCGAACGGCTGCAAAACTTCTACAAGTCCGATGCCGGACTGGCATGGTACAAGACCGAAAGCATGTTCCTGCTGCCGAAGGATGTAGAACTGCGAGGCAACTACTCGCTGGCCGTCGACAACGACAACTTCATCTGGCTGGTAATAGGCCAGTCGAGCGGCACACCGAACGAAGTTTGGCGCGGACGTCTCAACCGGTTGGGATTCAAACAGCAATAACCGGACAGCGGCACCAGCCGCACACCTTTTTTCCATTACATATATATAAGGAATAGGAAAACACCAAAAGAAGCAAGAGAAATGCAAGATACAGAGCAAATAGATTTAAACCGGATACCACGACACGTAGCCATTATCATGGACGGGAACGGGCGATGGGCCAAACAGCGCGGACACGAACGCAGTTTCGGACACCAGGCCGGAGCCGAAACCGTGCACATCATCGCCGAAGAAGCGGCACGGCTGGGCATCAAGTACCTGACGCTGTACACCTTCTCCACCGAGAACTGGAACCGCCCCTCCGAAGAAGTGGCCGCACTGATGAGCCTGCTTTTCGAGAGCATCGAAGAGGAGACGTTCATGAAGAACAACATCAGCTTCCGCATCATCGGCGATATAGCCAAACTGCCCGCCAACGTGCAGGAAAGGCTACAAGCCTGTGTGGAACATACATCGGCCAACACCGGCATGTGTCTGGTCCTCGCACTCAGCTATTCGGCACGATGGGAAATCACCGAAGCCACCCGGCAGATAGCCCGCCTGATCAAGGACGGAACGCTGCAGCCGGAGCTGATTGACAGCGAACTCATTTCGCAGCATCTGGCCACCAACTTCATGCCCGACCCCGACTTGCTGATACGTACCGGCGGAGAAATCAGACTGAGCAACTACCTGTTGTGGCAATGCGCCTACTCCGAACTCTACTTTTGCGATACTTATTGGCCCGACTTCCATGTCGAAGAGTTGCGGAAAGCTATCTGCGACTATCAGAAGCGGGAACGCCGGTTCGGAAAAACCAGTGAACAAATCAAATAAACCAAAACATATTTAATCATTACTATAAATGCATTATCGTATTTTCTCCTTATTCGTGGCGTTTATCTGCCTCTTCGGCTGCGCAATGACCACTGCGGCACAAGAACAACAAGATTCTACAGCCACTGCCGGCGAACAGAATGAAAAACCGGTCATTCTCTACTCGGGACAACCCAAGAAGTATGAGATTGCAGACATCAAAATAGAAGGAGCCAAGAACTATGAAGATTATGTCATCATCGGGCTGTCGGGACTGTCGAAAGGACAAGTCATCACCATCCCCGGCGAAGAAATCACCGAAGCATGCCGCCGCTATTGGAGGCACGGCCTCTTCTCCGACGTCCGCATCGAAGCCGACAAGATAGAAGGAGACAAAATCTGGCTGACCATCCACCTGTCCATGCGTCCGCGTGTGTCAGACATACGCTACCACGGCGTGAAGAAGTCCGAACGTGAGGACCTCGAATCACGTGTGGCATTGCTCAAGGGAAACCAGATCACCCCCAACGCCATCGACCGCGCCAAGACCCTCATCAAGCGCTACTTTGACGACAAGGGATTCAAGAACGCCGAAGTCCTCATCACACAGAAGGACAACCCCGAGAAGGAGAACGAAGTTATCGTCGACATCACCATCGACAAGAAGGAGAAAGTGAAAGTGCACGAAATCACCATCGTCGGCAACCAGGCCCTCACCACCAAGAAGCTGAAACGGGTGATGAAGAAGACCAACGAAAAAGGCAAGCTCATCAACCTGTTCCGTACGAAGAAGTTTGTTGAAGAGAACTACGAAGCCGACAAGCAACTCATTATAGACAAGTATAACGAGCTGGGGTACCGCGACGCTATGATCGTGAAGGACAGCGTAAGCCCCTATGACGAGCGTACCGTCAACGTATTCATGCAAATCGACGAAGGCCAGAAGTACTACCTGCGCAACGTAACGTGGGTGGGTAACACGCTCTACACCTCCGAATACCTGAACTTCCTGTTGCAGATGAAGAAGGGCGACGTTTACAACCAGAAACTTTTGGACGAGCGACTCAACTCGGACGACGACGCCATCGGTAACCTTTACTACAACAACGGTTATCTGTTCTACAGCCTCGAACCCGTGGAAGTGAACATCGTT
>OMAY01001449.1_pt1 | contig 11126 bp, 8 predicted proteins | sample 1673611 | NCBI WGS metagenome assembly OMAY01 (sample SAMEA103958117, study PRJEB25191) | human gut metagenome | biome: human-associated habitat [ENVO:00009003]; feature: intestine environment [ENVO:2100002]; material: feces | place: Germany | collected 2013/2015
AGTCTTGTAATAAAATCATAGGCATTTGCAATTTTAGCTGCTTTATACACCTCTTCATCGGTTGCATCAAGTCTGCCATATCTAATATTTTCCATCACCGTTCCTGTAAACAAATTCGTATCTTGTAAAACAATCCCAAGTGATCTTCTTAAATCATCTTTTTTTATTTTATTGATATTAATTCCATCATATCGAATTTTACCATCTTGAATATCATAGAATCGATTGATTAAATTCGTAATTGTTGTTTTTCCCGCACCCGTAGCACCTACAAAAGCAATTTTTTGTCCAGGTCTTGCGTAAATAGATACATCATGTAAAACAATTTTTTCGGGAACATAGCCAAAATCTACTTCATTTAAAACGATATCTCCTTTTAATTGCGTATAAGTTATTGTACCATCTGAATGAGGATGTTTCCATGCCCAAAGACCAGTTCTAGTAGGGGACTCTGTAATCGTACCATCTTGATCTTTATTGGCATAAACAAGTGTAACATATCCACTATCTTCCTCTTCTTTTTCATCAAGAAAATCAAAAACACGTTTTGCTCCCGCTAATGCCATTGCAACCATTGAAACTTGTTGTGATACTTGACCTACGCTTTGTGAAAATTGTCTACTCATATTTAAAAAAGCAACAATAATACCGATTGTCAATGTATTCATCCCTGCAATCACAAGTTTTCCTTCATCATTTTTAAAGAAAACTCCAAGATTAGGTACATTGTTTATAGCCAAAAAACAACCTATGATTGCAAGTAATACAAAGAAAATATTACCAATATTATGCATAATTGGCATCAAAGTATTACCATAATGATTCGCATTTGTTGCGGCAAGACATAATTCATCATTTAATTTATCAAATCTTGCCTTAGATTCATCCTCATAACAAAAGACTTTAACAACCTTTTGACCATGCATCATTTCCTCGATATAGCCTTCTACATCAGCAGTTGTTTTTTGGTTTTGAATAAAATATTTAGCACTATTCCCACCAACTTTTTTAGTTACTAAAATCATCAAAGAAGCACCAACAAATACTAGTAAGGTTAGCCAAACACTATAATGAATCATTAAACAAATTGTAAAAGTAAGTGATAAAAAAGTTGATATAAATTGGATTAAACTTTGAGTTACAAATTGTCTAATAGCATCAACATCATTTGTATAATAACTCATAATTTCACCATGAGGATGACTATCAAAATATTTAATAGGCAAAGATTGCATTTTATTAAATAATTGTTTACGAATTTTATTTAAAAATCTTTGTCCAACTCTTGCCAATATTTGTGTTTGAAGTGTTGTTGCAATCAAGCATACTGAATAAATTGCAATCATTGACATTATCAAAGACAAAAGTTTTGATTGCCATAGATCCATACTAATTTCACCTTTTAAAGTTGGTTCAATAACTTCATCTGTAATTCTTTGTAAAAACATAGGTCCTGTAATTCCTGCTACTGCTGCTATCACTAAACAAATTAAGATAACAACCATTGCGACACCATAATTTTTAAACAATAATTTCAAAATCTTAGGCATAACACCTTTTATATTTGTAGGATGTTGCCCCATTCCTCTCATTGGACCACGAGGTGGTATTTTCCTTGCTTCTGCCATTAATGTGCACCTCCAATCTTATTTTGAATTTCATATACTTCTTTATAAATTTCATTATTTTTAAGTAATTGTTCATGAGTATCAAAACCGCTTATTTTTCCATCATCTAAAACGATAATTTTATCTGCATCTTCAACAGAAGAAATACGTTGTGAAATAATAAACTTTGTTATATTAGGAATATTTTCTTTAAATGCTCTTCTAATAGTTGCATCTGTTTTTGTATCAACTGCACTTGTTGAATCATCTAAAATTAAAATTTTAGGATGTTTTAACAAAGCCCTTGCAATACATAATCTTTGTTTTTGACCACCCGAAACATTTGTTCCTCCTTGATCTATCATCGTATTATATTTATCGGGAAATGTCTGAATAAAATCATCAGCACAAGCAAGTTTGCATGCATGTATCATTTCTTCATCTGTGGCTTCTTTATCACCCCATCGTAGATTATCTTTGATAGTTCCACTAAATAAAACATTTTTTTGTAATACAACCGATACTTGATTTCGAAGAGTTGTTAAATCGTAATCTTTAACATTGATTCCTCCTACTAATACCTCACCCTCTGTTACATCATAAAGCCTACTGATTAAATTAACAAGAGTAGTTTTAGAAGAACCAGTTCCACCAATAATACCAATTGTTTGGCCAGATTTAATCTTTAAATTAATATTAGATAAAGCATCTTTTTCCGCGTGTTTTGAATATTTAAAAGAAACATTTCTAAATTCAACATCACCACTTTTAACTTCCATTATTGGATTTTCAGGATTTGTAAGACTACTTTTTTCATTCAATACTTCTGATATTCTTCTCATACTAGGAAGTGACATAGAAATGATAACAAAGACCATTGAAAGCATCATTAAACTAGACAAAATTTGAATTCCATATTGTAAAAGTGCTGTTAAATCACCTACTGCTAAACTATCACCACCACTATGAATAATCATTCTTGAAGCAAAAAAACATACTAAAATTGTAGCAGTATACATCGAAAATTGCATAATTGGCGAATTCCATGCCACTATTTTTTCTGCACTAACAAAATTTTCACATACATCATCTGAAGCTTTTGCAAACTTTTGCTTTTCAAAATCTTCACGAACATACGTTTTTACAACCCTAATTCCATTGATATTTTCTTGAACAGATGAATTTAAGGCATCATATTTAGTAAACACTTTATTAAATTTTCCCATTGCAAATTTTACAATGATATATAAACCAACCCCCAAAAATGGTAATAAGGCTATGTATATAAGTGCTAATTTTGCGCTAATCATAAATGTCATAATACTAGAAAATATCATCATTAAAGGAACTCTAATTGCCATTCTGATTCCCATATTATAAGCCATTTGTACATTGTTAACATCAGTTGTCAATCTTGTAACCAAACTTGATGATGAAAATTTATCGATATTTTCAAAAGAAAAATTTTGTACTTGATAGTATAAATCATGCCTTAAATTTCTTGCAAGACCACAAGATGCTTTTGCACAAAATCTTCCCGCAAGATAACCAAAAAGTAATGATAACATTGCACACACCAATAAAATAATACTAACAATGATTAAATAAGTCATATCAGACTTTTCTAAGGCTTCACTTGCATCAGATTTATTCTGTAAGAAATTAATCAATTGAGCAATGATAAATGGCATAATACATTCCACTAAACTTTCTAATCCAACAAAAAGTGGAGCCAAAAAGGATGGTTTTTTATACTCTCTTACGCTTTTTAAAATTGTCTTTAACATATTCTCCTCCTTTTATTTTTTTAAATTATTCTTAATTCGTTCAAAATAGGAATAAAGTTGAGTAATTTCATGAGGTTCAAAACCTTCTAAAGCCTTTTTTTCAACTTCATCTAGTGTTGAACGAACCGATTCATTAATGGCAAGACCCTTCTCCGTCAAAACTATTTTTTTGAGTCTAGCATCGCTATCAACACCTATTCTTTCTATTAGACCATTTTGTTCCATTAATTTCAAAATTTTTGATGTTGTGGATTTTGTTATTAAAAATTTTTCTTCAATATTTTTTTGATAAATATCTATATCTTGATGGCGCTCTAAAAAACCGAGAATAAAAGAATTGGTACTAGTTATCATATTAACATAACGAAAGACCTCACTATTTTCTACATTTCGATTAAATAAATTTTTAATTGATGATATTTCTCCACCTAATTTCTTCTGTTTCATAAAAACCTCCAAAATAGTTCTATCTCAAATAGTTTGATACGAAACTATTATATCATTTTTTTAAATTTTTAGAACCAATTTGCAAATGAAAACGCTTCAGAAAGAAGCGTTTGAAGTAGTTGGATAATTCAAAATTCCGACAAATAACAAAACATTATTCGCATCTTTGATCAAATATAAAAAAGGACGATCAAGTTTAATAGTGATAGGATCTACTACTAATGATGATTTCATGATACCAATTGAAGTTACTGCAGCAGCTTTTGCACCACTTTCACTTAACTTTATACCAACATTTTGTTTTATATAATTGACAGATAAATTTTCACCAATTTTATTTAAACTATCTTTTTCAAAAATTTTTCTTACTCCTAAACTTTTTAATGCTTCATTAAGATTATATTCCTTACTATAGTCAAACTTAGGAACAGAAAGATTAACCTCACCCATAACCAAATCATTAGTAAAACTTGTAAAATCTTTTGAACATAGTTTATCGAAAGGAATAGTTGGCATAATATATGTGATTGTATTGTTATTTTCAAAATAATCCATTACAACTACATATTCGCTAGTTTTCTTGTAAAGAGTTGATATTTGGTGATTCATATACTCAACCATTTTAGTATTATTTTTATCGAGATAAAATTTATCATATGCTATTAGCCACTTATTGTCAAAATAAATTGTATTCAAAAGCAATAAGGCTAGATTGTCTTCTATCTGATAATTATTCCTATCTAATTTTAATACATTTTCTGTATAATAATTTATCCATTTAATAATTTTATCTTTTTCCTTTCTCTTTGTGAAATCAATTTCGTAACTTTGTGCATAAAAATTATCTTTTATAAAATTTAGATATTCTGAATTAATCTTTAAACCTTTTTTCAACCAAAGAGAATTAGCCAAATACACTCGACCATTTTGATTAGAATAATAATTGTTCTCATAAATGAGTTTCAGTTGTTTTGTTAATTTCTCTCTTTTTTGTCCCAATAAATTTTCTAACTCAGCACTTGTTGTTGAAGAGGTACCTTCTACAAGCATAGATAGTGCCATATAAAGACTAAGAGGAGCAAAAAGTTGATTATCTTGAACAGTAAAAATTTTCTTTATTAATTTATAAGAAAAATGATTTATTTCAGCAATCATGTCATTATCTATACTACCTACTTCATAATTTAAAGAAGGATAATTAACTTGACTTAATGTCGAAAAGTTATCATTGTCTTTAAATTGAAGATTTTTTAATTCAATAGTCTCCCTTTTTTTACAACTCATCATCACCATACCCAAAAGTATCAATAAAGAAAATTGAAAAAATTTCTTCATCTAAACCCCTTTCTTCTTATAATAGCATTTACAATAAATTATAAGTCAATTTTAGTATAACAATTTATAATATAACTATACTTTATGAACTATTTTTATCCTAACCTTTTATTGTAAAACAAGACAATCATACATTGCTCTAATCGCCTTTTCAAATTGATGATTAGAAACTCCAACAATAATACTAAGTTCTTGTGATGCTTGAGCAATTACCTTAATATTAATGTCATTTTGCCCAAAAATGGCAAAAATTTTGGCACTAATGCCAGGTTTAGTTGCCATGTTTCTGCCTACAACTGCAATAAGTGCAATATCAGTATCAATAATTACATCTTGAACAGCATCAATTTTTTTTATATCTGCCAGAACTTCATAATTTTTCTTAACAAGATCGTTTGCTTCAATAATTAAACTAAACGTATCAATACTTGATGGAATATGCTCAACATCAAGATGATATTTATCTAAAACTGCCAAAACATCTCTCATTACTTTTATTTTTGGGACTTTTGGCTTTTTGATTATGGTGATTGATTCATAAGATTTTTTACCAGTAATTCCTGTGATAATTTGTGAAGAATCCTGACAGTTAGAAGAAATAATTGTACCTTCATCATCAGGACGATTGGTATTTTTAATACTAATCGGAATCTCTAATTCTTGCACAGGAAAAATAGTTTCTTCATGAAGCACATGCGCACCCATGTATGATAATTCGCGTAATTCTTCATAAGAAATCTCTTTTATCTTTTTAGGATAATTAACAATTTTAGGATCTGCTACCAAAAATCCTGAAACGTCGGTCCAATTTTCATAAAGATCTGCTGAAAGAGCCTTTGCGACTACCGCACCTGTGACATCTGAACCTCCCCTTGAAAAAAGATGAATATTCCCATCTGGGTAAGAACCATAAAAACCAGGTATAACAATTGTTTTAGTTTTTATGAATTGATTTATTAATGCATCTTTGGTTTTTTGTTCATCTAATTTCCCATTATAATCAAAATAAATCAAATTTTTGGCATCAACAAATGTATAGCCTATGTATTCTGCTAATAATTTTGCACAAAAATATTCTCCTCTACTAACTAAAAATTCTTCACTTATCTTTTGATTTAGATTTGCTTTTAGTATAGCAAATTCTTTTTCAAGGTCAATGTCTAATGCTAATGTTGTCTTAATTTCTACATATCTACTTTTAACAATATCAAAAATATTGTTTGCGTCAACTCCATATTTTAAATGCGCATAGATTAGATAAAGTAAATCAGTTATCTTATGATCATCTTTATTTTGTTTACCTGGCGCCGATACGACAATAATCTTTCTTGTTTGATCTTCAAAAATAATTTTTTTTATTTTTTTAAATTGCTCACTATTTGCTAAACTAGAACCACCAAATTTTGCTACTTTTATCATAATTTTTTTATCAAAGCCATTGCAATTTGTATTGCATTACTAGCGGCACCCTTTCTAATATTATCAGCTACACAATATAACACAATTCCATTTTCAGTTGATAAATCTTTTCTAATTCGTCCAACATAAACTTTATCTTGATTATTCGCAATAATTGAATTAGGATATTTATGATTTTGTACATCATCATAAACAATAATTCCATCTTGTTGTTGTAAAACTTGTTTTATCTGTTCAATTTCAAATTTTTTTACAAGTTCAATTGTCATAGAAACTCCATGACAATTTTCAACAGGAACTCTAATACAAGTGGCAACAATTGGTAAATTTTCTAAATGTAAAATCTTTCTTGTTTCATTTATCATTTTCATTTCTTCTTTTGTATAACCATTATCTAAAAATTCATCAATTTCTGGTATACACGTTTTAGAAATATCATACGGATAAAATATATTGGTATGATTATTTTTCGTTCTTTTTAAATCTTCAATTCCTTTTTGACCAGAACCGCTTACCGCTTGATAAGTTGTATAAGTTACCCTTTTGATGCCAAAATGATCATTTAAAATTTTTAGTGGTAAAACTGCCTGAATTGTTGAACAATTAGGATTTGCTATTATTTTACTTTTCACAAAAATATCATCCATATTCACTTCTGGTACTACTAGGGCACAATTATCATCCATTCGCCAAGCACTTGAATTATCAATTACATATGCACCTTTTTGAACAGCTAAAGGTGCATATTCTTGAGAGACTTTACTACCAGCACTAAATAAAACAATATCAACATCATCAAAAGCTTCCTCGCTTAATTCTCTAATAATATACTCTTTATTTTTAAAAACTATTTTCTTACCAGCACTTTTCTTTGAAGCATAGAGGAGTAATTGATGAAAAGGAAAATGATATTCATCTAAAATTTTTAAGAACATTCGTCCTACAAGTCCTGTAACTCCCACAATTGCTAAATTGTATTTTTTCATTATTGCACCTCATTAATTACATATTTATTGAAATTATCATAAGTATCTAATACTCTTTGATTGATAATATCATAGATATCGCTAACTATTGCAGAAGCAGTTGGCAAACTACCAGCCCCCTTGCCAATAAAAACCAGTTTATCGGCTAAAGAGGTTTCAACAATTACACCATTATCTTCCTCATTGATTTTACATAATACTTCTTGATTATCCAATTCCATTAAACCTACTGAAATGAATATTTTATTGTTATCTTTAAAAGCTTCACACACATACTTCATTGTTTGATGATTTTTCTTCATATCATAATTGTGAATAAGACTAAACGAGGAATGCTTTATATCATAAATATTAATTTTAGTATTCCAAGCAATATCTGATAAAATAGCAATTTTTCGCATCATATCATAACCTTCCAAATCAGCAGTAGGATCCTTTTCTGCAAATCCTTTTTCTTGAGCTAATTTCAAGGCTTCCTCAAAACTCATCCCCTCACTTATTCTACTAAGAATATAATTTGTTGTCCCATTTAAAATTCCAATAATTTTTTGAATACGATTCACTAAAGTAAGTTCTTTCAAATTTTTTATAATAGGAATGGCTCCACCTACGCTTGCCTCATAACAAAAAGAAACTTTATTATCCCTTGCAAGTTTAGTCAACTCATCAATATCATTTGCGACAATTTCCTTATTAGCAGTTACTAGATGTTTGTGTTTACTTAACGTGAGAACACAGGCTTTTTTAGCAAAATCATATCCACCTAAAACTTCAACAACTATATCGATCTTATTATCATTGATAATATCTTCTAAATTATCTGTAAAGAGATTGGCATATTGCTTATCGAAATTTTCCTTATAATCAAATATTTTTATTACCTCAATTTCTTCTTTTTCTAAGCATATCTTAAAGACTCCCTTACCAATAACTCCATAACCTAAAATAGCAATTCTTGCTTTCTTCATTATTCTACCCCCATTATATCAATTGATTTTACACCATAACAGAAAGATATTAATTTTTGTAAAGATTCTAAATCAATTTTTAAATCACTTATATCAATCATCATAGTAATATATGCACTTTTATCAATGGGAGCATCTTGATTAATTGAAATGACATTTCCACTATTATCATATATGATTTGTAAAATAGAAGATAGAATTCCCTTTTCATCAATCGTTTTGATAGCAAAAAGGGCTTTATTTCCGCTATCTATTGTCGGTCTGAAAATAAAATCTTTGTACTTATAGTAAGTAGAACGACTAATACTTTGCATTTTACATGCATCACAAATATTAATTTTTTGATTGTTTATCAACTCTCTTGCAGCAATGACCTGTTCAAAATGTGGAGGAAGAATTGATTTGTGGACAATCAAATATTCACTATCTCTCATATACATACGCTCCTACGTTAGAAATTTTGACACTTACTAATTGCCAATTTTTAATACTAAATTTATTTTTAATATCCTGTTCACTAATTAAAAGTATACTTGGTCCAGCCCCACTAATTAAACCTACTATATCTTCATAATCTTCTAATATCTTTCTCATTTCTTTCTTTGGATCAATGAATTGGTATCGATATGGCTCATGAATGAGATCTTTTTTTGCCATTTTTAATAAAGAAAAGTCCCCCTTTTCTAACGCTTTTACCATCAAAATACTATGCGATAAAGTAGATACTACCTCTTCTAATAAAACACAACTCGGTAATGAAGCCCTAGCTACTTCAGTAGATAATTCAAAATTAGGAATGAGGAAAAAAAATTGCAAATTACTCGCTACATCAAGATTAATATAATGATACTTATCTTCTTGAAAACTACAGGTGAACCCACCAAATATTAAAGGAGCAACATTATCCGGATGTCCTTCAATCATACTTGCAATTTGAAAAATTTCATCTTTGGACAAAATACCACCAAGAATTTCATTGGCCATTATGATACCTGCAACTATGCATGATGCACTACTGCCAAGACCTCTTGATACAGGAATATTTTGAATCTTTTGCCTAATTGTTAAAAATTGAATCTTCTTATTCTTTAATAAAAAAACTTTTTCATAACTTTTAACAATAAGATTGTCGCTAGGATTTGAAAATTTTTCACTAAATCCTTCAATTGTATACTTATCGGAAAGAAAAAATTCATATTCATTATATAAATCAAAACAAATACCCAGACAATCAAAACCAGGACCTAAATTTGCGGAAGTCGCAAAAGTTCTAACAATTTTCATCTAACTCACCTATTAACTTTTTTAGTTTTTCGCAAGCATCTTCCTTACACCATACTTCTTGTTGAAAAGTACCTTCATAAATTTCTTTTAGTACATCAGGAATTTTGTTGCCACTTTTTTCAGCAATTTTTTCTGCTAACGTAAAATCTTTTTCCTCAATTTTAAAAACCTCATTTACTGTATCAATAAATTTAAAAGGACTTGCAGTACTTATAATTAGCGTTTTCCCCTTTAATTTATTTTTTAAATTCAAATAAGCACCATATGCTACAGCTGTGTGAGGGTCAATTAAATAATTATATTTTTCAAAACAATCCTTTATATAAAAAAGAGTTTCCTTATTACAAATTGAATATGCTAGAAAATCATCTATTTGGGAATGATACTGTTTTGGTAAATAAAAACTGTTTTTCTCTTTTAAATCTTTCATCAATTTATCAACAAGTTTATAATTTCCATCTGTAATAATAAATAACAATCTTTCCAAGTTTGATGAGATTAAAATATCCATTGCAGGAGAATTGGTTAAATAAAAAGGACGATTACAATTATATATTTTAGTATTAAAAAAATCCGTTAAAATATTATTCTCATTGCTAGCACAAATAATTTTATTAATAAACAAACCCATTTTTTTTGCTATATAACAAGCCAAAATATTACCAAAATTTCCCGTTGGTACAACTACATTGATGCTTTCTCCATACAATATTTCATTTTGGTTTACCATTTTAAAATATGCATAAAAATAGTAAATAATTTGAGGAAGCAATCTACCTATATTTATTGAATTGGCTGAAGAAAGTTTAATATTTCTTAAATTATTCATACTAGTAAAAACTGTTTTTACAATATTTTGACAATCATCAAAATTACCTTTTATCCCTATAAGCCTTGCTTTTTGATTTGTATAAAAATGCATTTGCCTTTCTTGAAAATAACTTACTCCATCTATTGGATATAAAACGATAATTTTATTATTATCAGTTTTGCCAAAACTTGCTAATGCTGCCCCACCAGTATCACCAGAAGTGGCAGTTAAAATAAGGGTTTCAAGACAATCATTCTGTTTTACTTTAGCTACTTCTATTAAATTCGGTAACATCGTTAAAGCCATATCTTTAAAAGATAGGGTAGGACCATGATATAATTCTAAAAAACTAAACTCTTTCAAATTTTTCATTCCAATAATCTTGTTCTTAAAATTAACTGCTGTATATGTTTTGGCAATTACTTGTTTAATTTCTTCGTTGGTAAAATCATTTAAATAAAAAGTCAAAATTTTTTCGGCCA
>OMAY01001455.1_pt1 | contig 11097 bp, 9 predicted proteins | sample 1673611 | NCBI WGS metagenome assembly OMAY01 (sample SAMEA103958117, study PRJEB25191) | human gut metagenome | biome: human-associated habitat [ENVO:00009003]; feature: intestine environment [ENVO:2100002]; material: feces | place: Germany | collected 2013/2015
TTTGCCTTCAGGTTTTAAAATAGTAAAATTTGGTGTATACTATCTCCTGTGAGGTGAGTAAAATGGGAAAGAATTTTTGGCATGAATATTTTTCAATACCTAATATAATGGGATATTTTAGAATTGTATTAGTGGCGGTATATATGGTTTTATTTTATAATATAATTATAAAAAAAGCAAGAATAAGATATAAAACATTATGCTTTAAAAAAATAATAAAATGTAGTATAATGACAAAAGTGAAACAAGAAAGGAAGATGGCAGTGGATTTAAAATGTAAAGATGGATGGTTAGAAGTAATATGCGGTTGTATGTTTGCAGGAAAAACTGAAGAGTTAATTCGAAGAATTAATCGTATTAAGTATGCTAAAAAAGATATTGTTGTTTTTAAACCTGTTATTGATAATCGATATGATGAAAAACAAGTAGTTTCTCATTCTAATCAAAGGGTTGATTCAATTCCTATTCAAAATTCTCAAGAAGTTTTTGCTTATTTAGATAAGCTTCCTTATGCGGTGGCTTTTGATGAAGCTCAATTTTTTGATGACGGATTAGTGGATGTTACAGACCGACTTGCTAATTCTGGAGTTAGAGTAATTGTAGCAGGGCTAGACCAAGACTTTAGAGGTGAACCCTTTGGCATTATGCCTATTTTAATGTCTAAAGCTGAATATGTTACAAAACTTCAAGGAATATGTATGGTTTGTGGTGCTCCTGCAACTAGAACACAAAGAATTATTAATGGTCGTCCTGCAGCTTATAATGATCCAACTATTTTAGTTAGCGCAAAAGAAAAATATGAATCTAGATGCAGACATTGCCATCAAGTTTTTAATCAAACACATGATGAATAATAATGATGATTTTTATTATATGAATGAGGCTTTAAAAGAGGCTTATAAAGCATATAAAGCCGATGAAGTTCCTGTTGGCTGTGTAATTGTTCATAATGGAAAAATAATTGCAAGAGCTCATAATAAAAGGCAAAAAAAACATGATGTTTTTGGACATGCAGAAATAGTAGCCATTAAAAAGGCCACTAAAAGATTACATTCTTGGATTTTAGATGAAGCCACTATGTATGTAACTTTAGAACCATGTTTAATGTGTGCAGGTTCTATTTTGCAATCAAGGATAAAAAAACTTGTTTATGCGACTTGTGAACAAAAATTTGGTGTTATTGAAAGTAAGATGCAAATTTTTAATAATCAATCAATATTTAATCATTCAGTTGAGGTTGTTAGTGGCATTTTTAAATTAGAAGCTAGCGAACTTTTAAAAGAATATTTTAAACAAAAAAGAAAATCTAAAATCAAGAAGAAGAAGTAAAATCAATGGATAAAACATTGACAAAAATAAAAAAATGGTGTATAATAAAAATGTAAATAGGTAATAGATTTACGATAGGGGAAAATCTCAACTTAGATACCTTCATCCAAGGTTCCATGGTGAACCAGGTCAGGTCTTGATCGAAGCAGCCTTAAGCTTATGTAACTTGTGGATGGGGGGATCTAAGTTGAGATTTTTTAAAAGAAGGAGGATTAATAAAGTGAAAAAACTATATGTTTTAATTTCAATTTTTATGTGTAGTTTATTTCTTTTTACTGGTTGTCAAAAAACTTATACAATTACTTTTGATGCAAATGGTGGAATCTGTGAGGTAGATACAATTGATTGTAAAAAGAAAGATACGATTTACGTTCCAAGTGAGCCAACAAGAGAAGGATATACTTTCTTATATTGGGAAAAAGATGGTAGCCAATTTGATTTCAATGAAGCTATAACTTCTTCTTTTACTCTTGTTGCAAAATGGGAAATTCAAAAATATGATGTTATTTTTGATACCGATGGTGGAACATATATAGAAGACCAAAAAGTGGAATATGGTAAAACCATACAAGTCGATAATCCTACGAAAGAAGGATATGAATTTGTTGGTTGGTCTTTAAATGGTGAAATTTATGATGTTTCTACGCCTATTAAAAATAATTTGATTTTGTTAGCAATTTGGACTGATGTAAAATATACGGTAACTTTTGATGTAGCAGGTGGTGATGAACTTGAACCTATAAAAATTAAAAATGGTGAAAGTTTGGGAAAAATTATTCCCACTAAAGAACATAATAGTTTTGTATGTTGGTTACTAAATGGTGAAGTATATGATCCGACAACTCCAATTACTTCTAATATTACATTAGTTGCTTCTTGGAAAGAAGATTATAAAGTAACGATCCATTATAATAATAATGATCCAGATTTAGTTTTGTATGCAAAAGAAGGACAAAGTATCAATGATTTAGGTGGAATAGATTCTCCTATAAAAGAAGGGTATAAATTTATAAATTTTTATTATGATGAAGAATTCACTAAAGCAATGTTAATTTTTTCTAAAATCAACAATGATATTGATTTGTACGCTAAATTTAGCAAGATTTATTATATTACTTATCATTTGAATGGTGGTACAACAAAAGAAGAATTGTTGACAAGTTATGTTGTTGAGGATGTTGAAAACCGAAATATTGATTTAGTTTTGCCAGAAAAAAAAGGATATTTTTTTAGAGGATGGCATGAAAAAGAAGATTGTAGCGATAGTAATTTTTATATGATAACGAAAAAAGAAGCAAGAGATATTACCCTTTTTGCTAAATGGGATGAGGCAACTCTTCAAAATGCATATTTAGGTATTCTAGGTGATAGTATTTCAACTTATAAAGGATATATTCCTAATGGTTTTGTTCATTTTCCATATTATGCAAGTTCTGACGATGGAGGGATGATTACTTTAGAACAAACTTGGTGGCGAATTACACAACAAACTTTAGGTTGTAGATTAGGAATTAATAATTCATATAGCGGAACTTGTGTAATGAACGAGTATGGATATACTACTTCAGCAGAAAATATATCAAGACTTCAACACTCAACTCGTTTTGACAATCTTCCTCCCGATATTATGATAATTTATATGGGAAATAATGATGCGTTAGTTCAAAATTTAAATACAGCTAATTTTGAAAAAAGTTATCGAAATATGTTGAATAATCTTTATACATTATATCCAAATATTCAATTATTTTTAGGTACATTATCATATGAAAAATACTTTGTTGGCAAAGATTATTATGAAGAACATGTATTAGTAACAGCTGAAGTGAATCGAATCATTCAATCTTTAGCTAGTGAGTATAATTTACCAATAATTGATTTTGCGACTGCTTATAGTGATAGTTCATATTTATTTGATACGATTCATCCTAATGTGTTGGGTATGAAAGCTTTGGCTAATGTAGCAATTGATGCGATTTCCAAATTTTATAATCCAACAACAATTTAAAATATCAGTTCATTTGTTCCTCATTTTAAACCATTTTTAAGGTTTAAAATGAGGATTTTTTATGTTTTAAAACGGAAAACATGAGATTCTTTCGTATTTATATTAACGAAAGGAGATAAAAAGAATTATGAAAAAAATAATGATTGGTCTTTTGGCCGTAATAATGACAATGTCAATTTGTGCATGTGGCAACGATACAAACACTTCTTCAAAGGAGTCAAAAACAGAATCATCAGTTTCGGCAAGTAACAGCTCCTCAAACAAAAAAGAGTTGATATATGATTCAACTGAAGCTTTCAATTATTCAGAAGTTGACAGTGGAATTAGTATAATTGGATTCACGAACTATGATTATGTTGAATATGACAAAATCATAGTACCAAGTGAAATAGATGGAAAAAAAGTTGTTGGAATCGGTGATGATAAGAAAGATTATTATGTTTTTGGAGCTGTCTTTGGAAACTGTGAAGTTGTAATTCCTGATACGGTTACTTATATTGGTGATTATGCTTTTACGGGTGCAAAAGGATTAGTAAAGCTATCCGGCGGCGAGAATTGCAAGAAAATTGGCGAGTATGCGTTTATGAACTGCGTAAACTTAGCTGAGGTTACATTCTTGGATAACGTCACTGATTTAGCTGATAACGCGTTTGCCGGCTGTACAAAATGGGAAAGTCTGCATTCATAAGTGTCGCTCTATGCTTAGAAGAATTCATAGTTACATCGTTTACTGCTGTCACTGCAACAATCAATAACATAGGTCCGGGCTTGGAGCTTGTTGGCCCTACTCAGAATTTTTCAGTATTTGGTCCATTCTCAAAATATGTTCTTATGTTTGATATGCTCGCAGGAAGACTTGAACTTTTCCCACTGCTTCTATTATTCCACCCGAGTGCTTTAAAAGATATGGTTAAAAAAAGTAATAACTATTAATATTCAGAAAGCTTGTCTACATAAACAGACAAGCTTTTTTGTGCTTAATATTGAAAAATCGACTTGCAAATAATATAATATATTAAAAAGCATTGGCGGTGAACTTATGGAAAAATTAAAATTTCTTGAATGTTTATCTAAGCAGTACCCTAATATAGACAGTGCAGCAACCGAAATTATAAATTTGCAGTCAATTCTTAATCTTCCTAAGGGTACAGAGCATTTTCTTTCGGATATTCATGGCGAATATAAAGCTTTTTCTCATGTACTGCGTAATGGTTCGGGAGCGGTTATGAAAAAGATTGATGATGTATTCGGTGATACACTTTTCGATGACCAAAAGGAAGATTTAGCATCACTGATATATTATCCCTCTGAAAAATTGCAGTATATTAAATCTATTGGCAAGGCAGATAGCAGCTGGTATCGTACAACATTATATAGACTTGTTTCTGTCTGTCAAATTGTTTCGTCAAAGTATACTCGTTCTAAAGTGCGAAAGGCTATGCCTGAAAATTTCAGATATGTTATTGAGGAACTTATAACGGAGAAAAAAGAAGTCCTTAATAAAAAAGCTTATTACGATGAGATTATAAATACAATTATAGAAATTGGTTGTGCTGATGATTTTATCGTCGATATATCAAACCTTATTCAAAGACTTGTTATTGACCATTTGCATATTATAGGCGATATTTACGATAGAGGCTATGGTTCTCATTTTGTTATGGATAGCCTTATGAGTTACCATTCTCTTGATATTCAATGGGGAAATCACGATGTACTATGGATGGGTGCTTTTGCTGGTCAAACCGCTTGCATTGCTAATATAGTAAGAACCAGTTTGCTATATGATAATCTTTCTGTGCTTGAAAATGGTTATGGTATCAGTATGATGCCTTTAGTGCTTTTTGCAATGGAAACATATGCAGATGATTCCTGTACACAATTTGCTATTCGCAGTAGGCATAGTAATGATATGGATACTCAAACCAAGCTTGCTATGAAAATGCAAAAAGCAATAACTATCATTCAATTTAAGCTCGAAGGGCAGTTAATCAAGAAACACCCTGAGTATAAAATGGATAACAGATGTCTGCTTGATAAAATTAATCTACAAAACGGCACTGTTGCTATTGACGGAAAAGAATATGATATGCTCGATTGCAATTTTCCTACAATCAGCTTAGATAATCCATATAAGCTTACAGACGAAGAACAGCTTGTTATAGACAAGCTTGCAAGCTCCTTTATGCACTGTTCAAAACTAAAAAAGCATATTAATCTATTACTGCAAAAAGGAGGTTTATATAAAGTATGCAACGATAATCTCTTATTTCATGGCTGTATACCTATGAATAGTGATGGCACTTTCAGAATGATAAATCTTTTTGGCAAGGATTTATGTGGAAAAGATTTATATAACCAACTCGAACGCTCTGCAAGAAAAGCCTTTTTCGCTGTTGATGAGGAAGAAAAACAACTTGGCAGAGATATTTTATGGTTTTTGTGGAATGGTCCAGATTCTCCTTTATATGGCAGAGATAAAATGACTACCTTTGAAAGATATTTTGTTGAGGATAAGGAAACGCATAAAGAAGTCAAAGATATTTATTATCAGCTTATAAATGATGAAAATATAGTAAATAAAATTTTTAAGATGTTTGGTATAGAAAGCGAAAATGCTCATATTATAAACGGTCATGTTCCTATTCATCATATGGAGGGCGAAAGTCCTATTAAATGTAATGGCAAGGTTATTATTATTGATGGCGGTTTCTCTCAACCATATCACAAAGTAACAGGTATAGCGGGATATACTCTGATTTATAACTCCTATGGACTTATGCTCACAGCTCACGAGCCTTTTAAATCAGTAGATGATACTATCCGAAATGGCATAGATATGCAGACAAACCGTGTTGCGTCGGAAGTAAGTCAAAAGCGTATACTTGTCGGAGATACTGATAATGGCAAAGAAATAAGAGAAAATATAAAAGATTTAAAAGAGCTTATTCAAGCATATAGAAATGGTGCTATAAGGCAAAATCAAAGATCTTAAAATTAAAAGAGCAAACTTAGTTTTACCTAAGCTTGCTCTTTTTACTTACTCTAAAACTGGTATTTGTCAAGTAGATGTATCAAAAAGTAGCTACACCTGGAACTTATTATATTACTTAATAATCAACCACCAACTCTGATAGCTGTATAAACTGTCCCATCAGACCCTATAGCGTATGCGGCAGTCACAGAGTGACTGCCAGCATTCAGAAGAATAGCCCTATGCTCAGGTGAATTTAAATAACCTTGAATATGTCTTCGTAACGCTTGCTCTATTGTATCTCCTTCGTGTAAAGTACTACCTACACAATGACAACCTACCCCATTACCATGAGTAGCATAACCCATATCAGCCATTTTCTGTGCTCCTTCAAGTGGTTCTCGTATCTCAGCACCTCTGTAAGGATCAAAATTACCATTGGAATCAAAATAACCTGAATCGAAAGTCCATGGCTCTTCATTATAATCCTGCTGAAGCAAATCCGCTGTCCACTCAAGTTTACCCAAGCCTTCTTTTGCTCTTTCCGCATTGATGAGGTCAACGAGATTTACACTGCTGAAGCTATCCATACCCCTATAAGAATAAACAGCCTTCCTTGCACCTGTTATTCTGTGACCACCTGAAGTAGACGAACCTTGGACTTTTGCAATAGTCTTAGATTCTGTCTTACCACAAGAACTGCAAGTACGCTGTTTCCTACCCTCTGAAGAAGTTGTAGCTTTCTTGACAGTTTTCCAATCAGACCATCTGTGACCAGTAGCATCTGTATAACTGTCAGTATAACTTGCACCGCAAGAACAAGTGTGAACTGTATAACCATCAGATGTGCAAGTAGCTTTTACAGTCTTTGAGGAATAACTGTGACTATGTGATGGTGTAGAACTCGAACTACTACTTGAGCTACTGCTTGAGCCACCACTTGACGGTTTAGAACTGCTATCGTTACTTGGCACTTTAGAATTACTACTGGAATTTGTTGAAGTATTTGATGATTTGGAAGCTTCCGCTGGTTTACTTGATGAATTTGAGTTTTGAGTTTCTTTTTTGGAATTTTCTGCTTTTGAATTTTGAGAATCACTACTTACATTTGAATTTATACTGCTTTCTATATTACTTTTTTCGGAGATTTTGCTTTCTGATGAATTGTCAAAGCTACTCTCTAATGAGGTATTATTAACCGTATTTTCTGATGAATTTTCGATTTGTGCATTAGTTGGAGCAGTTTCTGATGAACTACAAGCCGACACTGCAAGAACCATTGCAATAACTAATGCAATAACCGTTGCAAGCAAAATCGAGGAAAATATAATTTTCTTTTTCATAGCTTATCATTCCTTTTTGGCTACATTTTATTTTATACTTTTATTATAACATATTTATTGGACATTGCAAGTAAAAACTTTATTTTTAATAAAATATTTTTCGCAAATTTTAATTTATATCAATAAACCCACTCTTGCTTTGTAGGTATAAATCCACCTATATCAAAAAGTCTTTTGTTTGAAAGTGAAATTAGATTTATACCATAATTCAAAGCAAAGGCTTTTATATCATCATAGTTTTTATGAACCTTTACATCGCCACAAAATGCAAGAATATCATCAGAAAGCTTTCCGCAAGAACCTCCGATAAAGCCATAATTGTAGTCTTCTATTTCGATATATCCACTCTCTATTTTAAGTACATCAATGCTATTTTCAATACAAGCCTTGTATATTCCGTTATCTGAGGTTATAACGGCATTTTCTGCAACAACAGCAGTCGAACAGCGAGCATAACCTTGCTTAACTGAAATAATTTTAGTAGAATTTTTCTTGCAATATTCTATAAGCTTATCATCAATAAATGATTCACGACATATCATTTTATCTCCTAAAATTACAGCATTAAGTGCTGTACAGCTTGGATACTTGCCAAAAACTATTTTTTTGGAAAGCGAAACATTATAGCCGAGAAAGCTTAATTTATCCGCAAGAACAGCATTATTTTTAGCAACAAGCAAATTATCATTGCACAAATGAATTGTTGAAATATCGGTATGATACTTTTCAACACCACATATTTCAGAAAGCATATCAGATTCTATTATAGAAATTCCGAGCCTTTTAAGCTCATCTATAACAAACTTATATCTACCGGAAACTATAAGCTCCGAAACATTAAATTTCGGAAGATTTGGTTTTTCTACAAAAATTGATTCATTCATTAAACTAACCACCAATCAAAAAAGCTACGGTCTTTGCTTAATTCAAAGCAACCGTAGCTTTTTTATTATAAGTGCATTACACGGTCTTTAATCTCCTGTGTACGACCTTGATTCCAATATTGTGTGCCTATGTATCCACAAGTTCTTCTTGCAACATTCATCTTAGATTGGTCACGGTTGTGACAATGTGGGCATTCCCATACGAGCTTACCGTCCTCATCTGTAACAATCTGAATTTCTCCATCAAAGCCACACACTTGGCAATAATCGCTCTTTGTGTTTAGTTCTGCATACATAATATTATCATAGATGAACTTAATAACATCAAGAACAGCCTCAATATTCTGCTGCATATTAGGAACTTCGATATAGCTTATAGCACCACCTGTTGAAAGTGCTTGGAACTTTGATTCAAAGCTAAGCTTTGTAAAAGCATCTATCTCCTCTGTTACATGAACATGATAGCTATTTGTTATATAGTTTCTGTCTGTTACACCCTCGATAATTCCAAAACGCTTTTGCAAGCACTTTGCAAATCTATATGTTGTGCTTTCGAGAGGTGTTCCATATATACCAAAACCAATATTTGTTTCTTTCTTCCAACGCTCGCAAGCCTCATTCATATGCTCCATAATTTTTATCGCAAATGGAGTTGCTGACGGGTCTGTGTGAGATTTGCCTGTCATATACTTTACACACTCACAAAGTCCTGCATAACCAAGAGATATTGAAGAATAACCTCCATATAAAAGCTTATCTATCGGTTCTCCCTTTTTCAGACGAGAAATTGCACCATACTGCCATAAAATAGGTGCCGCATCTGAAAGCGTACCTTTTAATCTTTCATGACGGCACATAAGTGCATCATAGCAAAGCTCAAGACGCTTATCGAAAATCTCCCAGAATTTATCAACATCTCCGCCTGATGAAAGTGCTACATCAACGAGGTTGATTGTTACAACGCCTTGATTAAATCTGCCGTAGAACTTATAGTTTCCATTTTCGTCCTTCCAAGGTGAAAGACAGGAACGGCAGCCCATAACAGGAAAGCAGTTACCCTCTTTAAGCTCTTTCATCTTCTTTTCGGAAATATAATCAGGAACAAGACGCTTTGCTGTGCATTTTGCAGCAAGCTCTGTGAGGTAATAATATTCTGAACCCTTTTCTATATTATCTTCCTCAAGGACATATATAAGCTTTGGGAATGCAGGTGTAATCCATACGCCCGCTTCATTCTTAACGCCCTCATAACGCTGACGAAGTGTTTCCTCGATAATCATTGCGAGGTCACGCCTTTCAGTAGCATTCTTAGCTTCATTAAGATACATAAATACTGTTACGAAAGGTGCCTGACCATTTGTGGTCATAAGAGTTACAACCTGATATTGGATAATCTGAACACCACGCTTGATTTCTTCACGAAGTCTGCGTTCAACAATATTTGAGATAACTTCCTCATCAAGTTCTCCATGAAGTTCTTCTACTTCTCTGAGAACGTCTTTGCGGATTTTATTTCTTGAAACCTGTACAAATGGTGCAAGATGTGCAAGGCTGATACTCTGACCGCCATACTGACTACTTGCAACCTGAGCTATAATCTGTGTCGCAATATTACAAGCTGTTGAAAAACTATGTGGTTTTTCGATGAGTGTACCAGAAATAACTGTTCCATTCTGAAGCATATCCTCAAGGTTGACAAGGTCGCAGTTGTGCATATGCTGTGCATAATAATCCATATCGTGGAAATGAATTATACCTTCCTCGTGGGCTTTAACAATCTCTTTTGGCAAAAGCAAACGCTTTGAAATATCCTTACTGACCTCACCTGCCATATAGTCACGCTGAACGCTATTGACGGTAGGGTTTTTATTTGAATTTTCTTGCTTAACCTCTTCGTTATTACATTCTATAAGGCTAAGAATCTGATTATCCGTAGTATTTGCCCTTCTTACGAGAGTACGGTTATAACGATACTTAATATATCGTTTAGCAACCTTAAAAGCACCTTGCTCCATAATCTTTTGCTCAACCATATCTTGAATTTCTTCAACACTTGAGGCACGGTTTATAGAGCTGCATTTTTGCTCAACAGATGCAGCTATTCTGACAATCTGTTCACGAGAAAGTTCTTTGGAGGAATCATCTGCATTATTTGCTTTTGTAATTGCTGAAATAATTTTAGTTATATCGAAAACGACCTCTGTACCATTACGCTTAATAATTTTCATTTTAAATACTCCCTTAAAAAATCGCAATAAAAAAAGCCTGCTTACAAACAGGCTTTCAGGTATAAATCTAAGATATCCCTCTGCCTATGATACAATATATAGTAGCACAATTAGAGAAGACTGTCAATATATAGTTTTAACAAATTTTGATAAACCACAAAATGTAGAGTACCTTAATCAAAATGCGAACACAGATAACTATACAACAAATTTTGCTAAATAATTTTACTTCAAAGAAAATTAAAAAATAAATCTTAAATTTAAAACTCTTGATAGAAATAGTTTATTTAACAAGTTTATATTTGTAATTATTCAGTCATCGAAATAAAAG
>OMAY01001464.1_pt1 | contig 11064 bp, 9 predicted proteins | sample 1673611 | NCBI WGS metagenome assembly OMAY01 (sample SAMEA103958117, study PRJEB25191) | human gut metagenome | biome: human-associated habitat [ENVO:00009003]; feature: intestine environment [ENVO:2100002]; material: feces | place: Germany | collected 2013/2015
GGACTATCTGAAAAATCCCCATGTGAAGGATGGCTATTTCAATCTGTCCGCTATGCTGGCTCAGTCCGGGATCGACTACGGAACCTACCTATGGGATCCCCAATACAAAGGCCTTGACGATTATGTATGGCACTGTCGTCAGGAAGGTCTGCTCTGACATCTCGCAAAGGACGGGATCCAGCCGGGTCTCCGTCCTTTTTCTACACATTTCAAAAAGTTATAGGCATATGCGTTGCAAATACGCATTTGCAGCGGTGTAATCAAGTATACAAAACATTATTCAGGAGGAAATCATTATGTTAATCGCAGTCGACCACGGTAATCACGCCATCAAGACCATCCACTACAATTTTATTTCCGGTCTGGCACGGCACTCTGTCCGCCCGCCTATGGCAGATGAAGTTCTGGAGTATAAGGGAGAATACTGGACCCTTTCCGGTCAGCGTCTTCCGTATCGCCGGGATAAGACCCGGGATGAAAGTTTCTTCATTCTCACCTTATTTGCTATTTCCAAAGAGCTTTCCTATGCCGGCCCTCTGCCCGCAGCAGAGAAAATCGAGCTGGCGGTAGGTCTGCCCCCGGAACACTACGGCATTCTGAAGGACAAGTTCAGGGCCTACTTCAAACGCAGTGAGTCCGTCCAATTCTCTTACAACGACAAGCCTATGACCATTTTGATTCGGGATGTCTTTGTGTATCCGCAGGCGTATGCCGCTGTTGTTCCTCAAAGCGGACAGCTATTGAAAACGCTGCCATCGCGCCTCAGAAAAGCCAGCTCAAGCATCACCTGCGCTTGTTTCTGATCGACATTGGCGGCTACACCACCGATGTTCTGCTCCTGCGCAGCGGTAAGCCTGACATGCAGTTCTGCCGCAGTCTGGAAACCGGCGTCATTACCATGAACAATGACATCATCCGCAGGGTCGGCGCCCTGCATGATATGCAGATTGAGGATGAACATATCAGCGCCGTGCTGCGCGGCAAGGAAACCATTCTCCCCGCGGATGTAAAGGATACCATCCGCAAATCCGCTGAACAGCACGCAAAAGACATTCTGGATCAGCTGCGTGAACTGAAGGTAGACCTGCGTTCTAACCCGGCAGTCTTCATTGGCGGCGGCTCTGTCCTGTTCCGGGATTATCTGGAGCATTCCCCTCTGGTAGCTTCTGCCAGTTTCGTAGAGAATGTGAACGCCAATGCCATCGGCTATCAGGCAATGGCAGAAGGGCAACTTTCTCTCCTGCGAGCTTAACCTCAGACGGGGGTGAACCGCGTTGATCAGAGATGGAAAGTACCGTTACACCCTTCAATTTGGTATGGACACTGCCGAAGAACGGCAGGCAGGCCAGTTCCTTGAGCAACTGGGTAACAGGAAAAGCCCAATTATCGTGGCCGCCCTGAACAAATATCTGGAGGATAACCCGGGCCTGCTGGATAGTCAGGTATGTGTGCGGGTTCACGTTTCCAATCCAAATACTCGGATGCTGGAAGATAAAATCCGGCAGCTGATCGAAGAACGGCTCAGCTCCGGCATTCCGCTTCCTACGCCAGCGGCTGCCAATCCCCACGAGAATGTGGAAGATGTCAGCGTAGACATCTTGGAAATGCTGAACGATCTGGACAGCTTTGGATAATCAAAAAAATCCCGGAGTTGGGTAATACCAATTCCGGGATTCTTCAATTTTAGAGAGATTATCAGGACGCTCTTGGCGAGGGATAATTCTTTGCGCGATTAAGGGCGCTTTGCCATGCTGCTCCGATATGCATTGGGTGTCATCCCATAATATTTCTTAAATACAGAATCAAAATGTTTTACAGAGAGATACCCGACCTCACTTGCAATGTCACCCACTTTAGCCGCAGTGTGCGTGCGGAGGAGAAGCGCGGCTCGTTCCATCCGAAGGCGGAGTAAATACTTGGAATATGGTTCTCCGCGTTCGGACTTGAAGACGCTGCTGAGATAAGCTGGGTTAACCTCCAAAGCGCTTGCGACTTCGTTCAAAGAAATAGGTTTGGAATAGTTCATCTGGATATAGTCCCTTGCCCGCTGTACCAGAACACTGGATTCGACATCTTCCAAAGGAAAAGCAGCATCCGGAGAAACATGGGCCTTCACTTGGGGAGTTGCTTGCCGGGTCTCTCCGGCAGAACGTTTCTTTGCCAGTTTATCGAGAATGGCGTGCAGTTCTGCGTCCTGAAGCGGTTTAAGCAAATAGTCTGAAACACCACTGCGGACTGCTGCACGTGCGTAGTCGAATTCATCATAACCGGTCAAGAAAATAATATCCGTATCTGCGATGTTGTTATGTACGTATGTCGCAAGTTCCACTCCGGTCATGCGAGGCATCTTAATATCTGTGATAATCAGGTCGAAGTGCTGCTCATTCAGCAGTGCCATCGCTTCCACACCATCTTTTGCACATGCGGCGGTGATCCACTGGTCATGTATTGAAGATAGATTGAACAGCAGGTATTCCCGCATAAGGGGCTCATCTTCGACGATCAAAGCGGTTAACATGGTTTCACACTCCTTGGAATGCTTAAGGTAACAGTGGTTCCGCTTCCTTCTTCGGAAGAAAGGGTAATGCCATAGGGACTACCGAACTGAAAACGAATACGTTTTTGTATGTTGATTAGTCCAATGCCGCTTGTCTGAAATTCTGTATTCTTTTCCGACTCACAATTATCCAATCTGCTCTGCAACTGCTGCAAAGTGACCGTTGACATGCCTGCGCCGTTGTCTTTTACCGAAATAACAAGCACATCGCCGCGATATTGCAGATCTACAAGGATATGTGTCTCTCCTTCCGCTTTTTCACAGCCATGAATCAGCGCATTTTCAATAATCGGCTGGATGGTCAGGGCGGGAAGCGTGCAGGACAAATCAATATCAGACACATTGATTTCGTAAGTCAGATTGTCATGGCGTAATTTCTGTAATTGGAGATAACTCTCCGCAATTTTCAGTTCGGCTCCCAGTGTAATTTTACGACCGGAGCTAATTACACCCCGGAGCAGGGTGGCCAATTGCTCAATCCCACGCGTTGCTTCCTTGTATCTGCCGCATTTTATTAGCAGATTGATTGTGTTCAGGGTGTTGAATAAAAAATGAGGTTGTATTTGGCGATGTAAAGACTCAAACTGTGCCTCTTTCTGCAGATATTTCGCTTCATATACCTGTTTTGTCAACTGTTTCTCCTGATCCATCATCTCCTGAATCTGCTCCAGCATGTGATTAAAGGCTGAATTCAGAGAGGCAATTTCATCTGTACAGTCTGTGCTCGCACGCACAGTTAGATTACCGGCTTCTACTTCCTCCATCAGATTGACCGTTTGATAAAGTGGTCGTAGTTGTCTGCGGACAAAGAAGATAGAGATGGCAACACCCAAAGCTGCCATTCCAACAGCCATGAGCATATTAAAAATCAGTGTTGCATTGGCACCTTTGACGACCTGATTCCTGGCGTTGATTGCGATGACGCGCCAGTTCGTGGAGGGAATGATCTCGACATTTACAATATACGTTGCTCTATCCAGTCTCCGTGTAGAGTAACCAGACGAAGCCGCCGCGCTGCGGATATCATCGTTCGTGATTGCTGCAGGCAATTTGGAGTTCTGGTACACGGGATTCCAGTCGGAATCCATGATAAAAAGGGCACCGCCCTCGCTTACATTGATGCGGTCACATACCGCCTTTATGCCGTTGTAGTTAGCATCGACTCGGATAACACCGACAGTTTTCTGGTTGTTTTGAAGGCTGCAGAGGCGTTTTGCAATGGAGATAACAAGATTTGCGGAGGAACCTGTTTCTTCAAAATGAGCAGGCAGAAAAATATAGTCACCGGTATTCTGAGCGTTTTGATACCATTCTTCGGATTTATAATCCGAATTCAAACCGCTGTGGCTGCTTTTGGAACTGGAGTATACTGCGTCGGATAAAATATACACCCTTAAAATATCTTCTCTGGGCGTAATCATAACCTGACGAAGATAATCTTCTATTGAACGCCGTTTATCCAGCGCTTCCTGGCTGCTGGAAGATCTGGTATCGAGGTAATTCATGACACTGGAGTTGTAGTAGGGGCTGAGGCACAGTCGAGCCAATTCATCAATATATGTATCAACATTCAAGGCCACCTGTTCGACAACCTGCTGTATGTCTTTTGCCGATTGATCGGTATAGTCGGCAACGAAACGAAGGTGGCTGAAAAGTGAAACCAGTATAATGGAAGAAAAAATGAACATGGAAATGATGAGAAGCAGGCGGCGCTGGATGTTATTAGCGGCAAAAAAAGCTTTGAGTTTAGAAAGCATACACGCTGTCCTCCGAATCGCTTTTGTGCGTTTATTATAGAACACCGAAGTGAAAAATGCAAGGATATGTGCGTGTTGCCTATAAAATATGGACTGCAATCTAAAAAAAGAGGGATTTACCAAGTGAAAAACAGAAACTATAATGTAGTCAGGATGAATCCCACGAAGACATCCGGAAAATAGAATGGAGGAGACAAAATGAAACGTTTATTTGCTTTTGTACTGGCTATTTGCATGCTTACCACAGCGTTTGCTGGCTGCGGCCAGCAGGCGGGCACACCCACAGAACCCAAGGCTGATCAGGCAAGCACAAACGAGGTTGAAAAGAAAGATGAAAAACCTGCCAAGGATGTAGACTTGACATTCTTTACCGGCAAGGTAGAAACTGTTGACCTGCTGGATGAGATCATTGCCGGCTTCAACGCACAGAGCGGTGGTATCACTGTGGAACAGGAATATCAGAACGATGCGAGCAATATCATCAAAATCAAGTTTGCATCCGGCGAAGCCCCTGATATTATGACCACTTATGAGCAGGAATATGTGGATCAGGGTAAGTATCTGGATCTGTCCGATATGGATGAGATCTGGAACAGACTGATTCCCTCCATGAAGGAAAGCTGCACGGATATCAGCAGCGGAAAGCAGTACCGTATCTGCACGAATATGACCATGGCAGGTTTCTTCTACAACAAGGAAATTTTCGCGGAACTTGGCATTGAACCCGCAACCACTTGGGAAGGTTTTGTTGCGAATCTGGAAAAGATTAAAACCGAGATGCCCGATGTTGATCCCTGGTTTATCTTCGGCAGCGAAGCGTGGCATCTGGGCCATCTGATTGAGTTCATTCCCCATGGTTACATCAAGGCAAAGTACGGCGCTACCGCTGCAAAGACTGCCATGCTGAACAATGACAAGAGCATTTTGAATTTTGGCGATCCCAACGGTGCCATGGCTACTTTCGCAGCCGGTTTGCTGGAACTGCAGGAAAAAGGCCTGATTAACGAAGACGTTCTGACTGCAACGAACGATAACTGCGTCGATGCATTTGTATCCGGTAAAGCTGCAATGTTCAGCAATGGCATGTGGGCTCTGTCCAGTGTACTGGCAAAGGATCCTGAAATGGCAGACAAGATCGGCTTTGCCCCTTATCCTGCTATGATGGAAGACGGCACTCCCATGGTTCTGGTTGCGGAAGACTCCGGTTACAGTATTAGTGCTGATACAGAGCATGTCGAGGAAGCAAAGGCCTTCCTGACTTACTTGTTCAGTGCAGATAATCAGAAGAAGTATGCCGAAAGTCTGGGTTCTCCCTCCGCTTTCACGGATGTTGATGCAAAGTGGGCGCCTGACTCCATTGTTGAAGGCGTTAACAGTGCTGTTAGCTCCGCAGCAAACATTGGCTTCACCAATGAGAAACCTGCCGGCTTCTCCGGTGATGATGCTGGCAGAATGGTTCAGGACTTGCTCGCCGGCAAGTATACTGCTGAGGAGTTTGCAAAAGCATATGAAGCTGCATGGGACGCAGGATTTTAATTTTGATACTCTGACATAACCTTATTGTGAATTAATCTAACAGGACTCGGATCGGAGGAATTAAGTTCCGATGTTCCGGGTCCTGGCTTTTTCGGAGGAACATGTATGCGTAGAAAACGAATCGATTGGGCCCAGTTCCTCTCGCTTCCTGCATTGATTCTGTTCTCGATCTTTTTTGTGTACCCATTGCTTAAGGGCATTGGGATGAGCTTGACAGATTGGGACGGTATGGGTCAGGCAGAGTTTGTTGGACTCAAAAATTTTGCGAATTTTTTCTCAGATGACCGGGCAATGCAAGATATCAAAACCACATTGATTTTTGCGATAGGCAGTGCAGCGCTATTGAATCTGGTAGGGTTGTGCTATGCTTTGCTGATGAATTCTGACTTTCGGGGAAAAAGCATTGCGCGTGTCATTATCTACCTGCCTGCTATCATCAGCCCTTTGATTATGGGATACATCTGGTATTTCCTGCTGCAGCCGGGGCGGGGCTACCTCGCCTATGCATTTGCTCAGCTGGGACTCTCGGGCTTGATAGGGAATTGGATGGGCAAATACTCGGTGACACTGCTAGTGCTGGTCCTTGTAAATGTCTGGCAATTTTCCGGTATGACAATGATTATTTATTTGGCGGGGCTCCAGTCAATTCCTTCAGAATATGTTGAAGCAGCTACGATTGACGGAGCGGGAAGATGGCAGCGGTTTTCCAGAATCACGCTTCCTTTGCTGATGCCCGCCATCAGAATCAATGTGGTCACAAACATTATTGGCTCACTGTCAGTTTTCGATATCATCATGGCACTGACGCAGGGCGGACCGGGATACTCCACAGAAAGTTTAAGTATCTACATTATGCGTATGTGTTATGGCAGTCGAACCGGTTATTCTACAGCTGTTGCGATGATCCTGTTTTTTATCATCCTGATTCCTGTTCTGATCTCCATGCGCCTGACGCGGGAAAAAGACTAAGGAGGCAAATGCATGAAAGGTTTAGAAAAAGTATTAAAATATGCTGCGATTTGCCTGATTTGTCTGATGTGCCTGATTCCTTTCTATGTTTTGCTGGTTCTGGCGCTCAATTCTCCACAGCGTGTTTTTTATGAGGGTAATATTTTTATTCCGGATTTTTATTGGCAGAATTTTCTGGATGCCTGGAGAAAATCAAAGATAGGTACAGCTATGCTGAATTCTGCGATCATTACAGCCGGAACGCTGATTTTGACAATTATTACCGGTGGCCTGGCAGGGTATGCCATTGCAAGGCACAATACAAGGTATAACAAATTCGTATTCGGTCTGCTTTTGTCCTGTATGATGATTCCTGGTATTATCAATACTGTTCCGCTGTACACACTTATGAGAAAAATTCATGCGGTAAATACCCTTTGGGGAATGATTCTGGTTTGCTCCACACTGGCAATGCCGTCTGCGGTGTTCATTTACGCAACATTTATAAAAGCGCTGCCAAGAGAATTGGACGAAGCAGCTGCGTTAGATGGCTGCACAGGATTCAGCGCTTTCTGGAGAGTTATTTTCCCAATCATAAAACCCGCAACGGCATCCTTCGTGATTCTGAATGGTTTTGGAATCTGGAATAACTATGCGCAGGCTACGTTCTTCTTGCAGTCGAGGGCAAAGCAGAACATCCCGCAGGCATTGTCCGTCTTTTTCCAGCAGTTTGGCGGTGGTAAATGGCATCTGATGGCTGCAACGGCGACCATCGCCATTATCCCCGTAGTGATCATCTTCCTGATTTTCCAGAAGCAGTTTATCCAGGGACTTTCAGACGGCGCGGTGAAAGGATAAGGTGAATTGAATGGATTTATATCCTGTAAAAGCGCAGTTTCTGTCCGGTGAAGAAGTTGAGCTTCGCCTTGATACGGATGGACACATCTGTGAATACGCGGAGGTGTCTATATACCATTTGAATGATTTAGTCTACAGGCAAAAAGTTGCTGATTTTACCGGTAATATACTCATTTCTGTTGGAAAATATGATACCACTTTTGCTGGTTACGGTGCTTCGGTAACGGTATGCACAGGTAACACACGTATTCTTCTGGAAACAGCTTTTGATGTTGTCGATAACCCCAAGCGGTCTCTCCGCTACGGCTTTTTGAGCGATTTCACGCAGGACGACGCAGATAACGGTGCTGTTGAATGGCTGAATAAATGTCATATCAATATGGTGCAGTACTATGACTGGTCTTACCGGCATGATCACCTGGTTACAGATCAGGAATTCTACACAGACATGATGGGTAAGCCAATCTCTCGCAAAACCGTGAAGGACAAGATTGAAAAATGCGCGGAACATGGCATGCATTCTATCGCATACGGCGCAATTTACGCTGCCAGCAAACCCTTTTTCGAGAAGCACACAAATTGGGCGCTGTATAATTCCTGCCAGAAACCCTTTGTGTTCATTGATGTGTTTTATATCATGAATATTGCAAAGGATTCGCCGTGGCGGCATCATTTGATTGCGGAGTATAGAAAAGCAATCACAAAGATGGGGTTTGCAGGAATCCATATGGACACCTATGGCTTCCCCAAAACGGCCTATTCTCATTTGGAGGAAAAGCCGGAACTGATTCGATTGGATCAGGAAATCCCATCCTTGATCAACCAGACCAGAGAAGAACTTGCAGGTGCAAATCAAGACCCATATCTGATCTTCAATAATGTTGGCAACTGGCCTGTATATTTCACCGCTGCTGCTAAGCAGGACGCAGTTTACATTGAGGTCTGGAATCCCTATGAGCGGTATTCTCATACTGCGCAGCTGATTGACGAGGCAAGACAGCTTTCCGGCGACCAGAGGCCGATCATTCTTGCGGCTTATCTGGAACCATTCCGGAAGGATTCCAGAGAGCGGGCAATGAATGCGGCTCGAATTTTAACGGCGGCCATTGTTTCAAACGGTGCTTATCATCTGCTGCAGGGCGAAAATCAAGCTGTTCTGACTCAGGGGTATTATAGCGACTATACCCGTCTGAGTGAGAAAGACGCGGCGATTCTTAGACGCTGCAATGATTTCATGATCCGGTATCTGGATTTGTTCTATGACGAGGAGCTAAGAAATGTTTCCATGACGCATATGGGCTGGGACAATTATGAATACCAGTGCCAGAGTCATCCTGTCAGTACATATGGTGAAGCAAATAAGCTCTGGCTTACAATTCGGGAAAAAGGGTCAAGAAAATGTCTGTATTTTGTGAATCTGTGCGGATGCGAAGATGATTACTGGAACAGAGGAAAAGATACTCCCATTCCGCAGGAGAACATAAGAATTGTGGTACAGGTGGACAGTCCGGTTAAAGGCGTATATGCAGCGTCACCAGATAGGGAAGCAATGCAGGCTCAGGCAATCCAATATACTGATTTTGAAAATGATAAGGGGGCATTTATTGAATTTGTCCTTCCGAGAATAGAACACTGGACTGTCGTATGGATTGATTTACGGGGAGAAAACCTCTGAAATTATTGGGCAGGATGCAGAACAGCGTCCTGCCTGACACCAACAGAAATGAGGAGCAAATGATATGAATTCACCTTGGTGGAAGGAACGGGTATTTTATCAGATATATCCCAGAAGTTTTCAAGATTCAAATGGCGACGGCATTGGCGACATTCAGGGCATCATTTCCAGATTGGACTACCTGAAATGGCTTGGAATTGGAGCAATCTGGCTTTGTCCTGTATATGACTCTCCCAATGCGGATATGGGTTACGATATCCGTAATTATGAGAGCATTATGGCCGAATTCGGTACGATGGAGGATTTTGAACAACTTGTCGAAGAACTCCATAAACAGGATATCAAATTGGTCATGGATCTCGTCGTGAATCATTCTTCAGATGAACATGCGTGGTTTATAGAATCCCGGAAAAGTAAGGATAATCCCTATCGGGACTATTACATCTGGAGAGACGGCAAGGAAGGGAAAGAACCCAACAATTGGTCATCTTTCTTTACGCCATCCGCGTGGAGTTATGATAAGACAACAGACCAATGGTATTTGCACTTGTTCAGCGAAAAGCAGCCGGATCTGAACTGGGAAAATGAAAACATGCGTGCGGAAGTCTATGCAATGATCAATCGTTGGCTTGATAAGGGTGTGGACGGCTTCCGCATGGATGTAATCAGCTTACTTGCCAAAGCACCAGGGCTGCCGGATGGCGAGGGTGAGGGATACGTGTTCTCAGAACAGTATTTTGCATTTCAGCCCAAGTTGCATGAATATCTGAGAGAAATGCGTCAAAATTGCTTTGCGGGACGTGACTGTATGTGCGTGGGGGAAACTACGTTTGTTACTACGCACAATGCCAACTCTGTGGTTGGAGATGGACAGGAGTTGGATCTGCTATTTCAGTTCGATATCATGGACATCGATGGTAAGAATGGAAAATGGAATGTTATTCCCTTTGATTTGCTGAAGCTAAAGCAGATTATTTCCAGTTGGCAAAAAGCGATTGACTGGAATACGCTGTTCTGGGGAAACCATGACCAGCCGAGGGCAGTATCTCGATTCGGCTCAACTGAGACAGAAGAACTGCGCGTACAAAGCGCAAAAATGCTTGCAACCGCCATGTATCTGATGCGTGGAACACCGTTCATTTATCAAGGCGAAGAAATCGGAATGACGAACTATCCATTTGTATCGCCGGATGAACTGCGGGATGTGGAAAGTATCAATCTGCTTCATGAGGCGGAAAAGGAAGGCAATCGCGCATGGGCATGGAACGGCATTCTTCATAAGGGACGGGACAATGCCAGAACACCCGTCCAGTGGGATAGTACAGACAATGCCGGTTTCACAACGGGAACACCTTGGATTCAGGTAAACCCCAACTACAAACAAATCAATGTAGAGAATGCAACAGAAGATCCGGATTCCATTCTGCACCATTATAGGAAGCTGATTGCGCTGCGAAAAGGTAATGACATTCTCAAATACGGTGATTTTGAAATGCTCCACCCATCTCATGAGAAGCTGTTTATATATCGGCGTGAGTATGGGGCTGACAGCGTAATTGTTTGCTGTAATTTTGCTAACGAGCAAATTGCGTTGCCTCAGGATATATCCGGTACGATAATCTTAGGGTCCTTACACACGAAAGATATGCTTGGCCCATATGGTTTTGCCGTTTTTAGTTCGCAAAAACCTGATTTGAAAACCTGTCAAAACTGGATATCTTCTGAGAAGGGTT
>OMAY01001465.1_pt1 | contig 11063 bp, 7 predicted proteins | sample 1673611 | NCBI WGS metagenome assembly OMAY01 (sample SAMEA103958117, study PRJEB25191) | human gut metagenome | biome: human-associated habitat [ENVO:00009003]; feature: intestine environment [ENVO:2100002]; material: feces | place: Germany | collected 2013/2015
GCCGCACCTCGCTCGCCGTATCGGCACTTAGAATTATGCGGTATTGCCTTAAAATAGGGCAGGAACAAAAAAGTGTAATAGAGAATTCACATATCGATAACACATTTCACTCAATACAGAGTATATAATAGAACCAGCCAAAAAGAAAGGGGTCTGTTTTATGGACCAGAAATATTATAATATCTCCTATGCCGAAAGTCCGTTCGGCACGTTAAACCAGTATATGACCCGCACCTACGGCTGGATGGCCGCCGGTTTGCTGGTTACCTTTGCAACGGCATTGCTTACCGTTACCACCCCGCTGTTTGAGCTGATGTTCAGCACCGGCCTGGTATTCCTCCTGAGCATTGCGGAGCTGGTGCTGGTTGCGGTTCTGTCCGCCAGGGTGGAACGCCTGCAGCCCACCACCGCAACGGGGCTGTTCTTCGCCTATGCGGTGCTGAACGGCATCAACCTGAGCACCTACTTTATCATCTATGATCTTTCCACGCTGATTCTGGCGTTCCTGGTTGGTACCGTGTACTTTGGCGTTATGGCTGTTTACGGTGCCCGAACCCAGCGCGATTTGAGCGGCTGGGGTATCAACCTGATGGGTGCTTTGATTGCCATTATTTTGACCAGCCTGGTGGGCGGCCTGATCGGCATGCTGACCGGCGCGGGCTTTGGTATGATGGATATCGTGCTTTGCGCGGTTTCGGTTCTGGTGTTTATGCTGTTCACGGCTTATGACACCCAGAAGCTGAAGTACTATTACGCCTACTATGGCGGCGATGCTTCCATGCTGCACAAATCCTCCATCATCGGCGCACTCAGCCTGTACCTGGATTATATCAACATCTTCCTGTATATCGTCCGCATCGTGGGCCGTTCCCGCCGCAACGACTGATCGGTTTTGATAATTTGAAAAAAGGGCGCTGTTCCGCAAGGGGCAGCGCCCTTTTTGCTGTGCGTCCAGGGTTGACAAAAAAGGCCAAACGGCCTATAATGCTTTATGTTAAACGCATTGACGGAGAAAGTATGCCTGCAAACTTAGCACAGAGAGGGCGGCCATCGGCTGTAAGCCGCCCCGAAAGCCTGCTGGCAGAAGTTCGCTCCTGAGCGGCCTGTGTGAACCCTGCATTGCAGCCATTAGCGCGGGACGGTCTGCCCCGTTACAAAGCATCGAGTGCCGCCAGACAGGGTTTGGCGGAACACGGGTGGTACCGCGGAGTGTAAATGAATGTTACAGCTTCGTCCCTGATTTTACCGTTCAGGGACGGGGCTTTTTTATTTTGTTTTGCAGCAAAAGCGAGCAGCCTTCGCCCCGTAAATCATCAAAGAGGTGCATTATGGAAGAAAAAATCGCCGCACTGCGCGCCGAGCTGGAAGCCGACCTTGCAGCAGTGCACAACAAAGATGAACTTTCCGCCTTTTGGCAGAAGTATCTGAGCAAAAACGGCAGCGTGACCGGACTGACCAAGTCCCTGCGCGATGTTCCCAAAGAGGAACGCCCCGCCGCCGGTAAAACCATCAACGAGTTCAAGGTCTGGGTGGAGGGCCAGTATCAGGCTGCTTCCGCCGAGATCGAAAAGGCCGAGCTTGCCGCCCGTAACAAGGCCGAAGCCGTGGATATCACCCTGCCCGGCACCCACCACGCCACCGGCGCACTGCATCCTATCACCCAAATTAAGAATGAGATCATTGATGTGTTTGCCGGCATGGGCTTTGAAATTTACGAAGGCCCCGAAATTGAGGACGATGACCACAACTTTACCCGCCTGAACGTACCCAAAAACCACCCGGCCCGCGATATGCAGGATACCTTCTATGTGGCGGATGACATTGTTCTGCGCACCCAGACCAGCGGTGGCCAGATCCGTGTGATGGATAAGGAAAAGCCCCCCATCAAGGTTCTGGTGCCCGGCCGCGTGTTCCGCTCTGACTCTGACGCAACCCACTCCCCGATGTTCCACCAGATGGAAGGTCTGGTTGTGGATAAGGGCATTACCCTGTGCGACCTGCAGGGCATGCTGGACCGCTTTGTGCAGGCTTTGTTTGGCCCGGAGGTCAAAACCCGCCTGCGCCCGTCCTATTTCCCGTTCACTGAGCCCAGTGTGGAGGTTGACGTAAGTTGCTTTGAATGCCACGGCAAGGGCTGCCCCCTGTGCAAGCACAGCGGCTGGATCGAAGTTCTGGGGGCTGGCGTTGTGCACCGCAGCGTGCTGGAAAACTGCGGCATTGACCCTGAGGTATACTCCGGCTTTGCTTTCGGTATCGGTATCGAGCGTATCGCCATGCTTAAGTACGGCATCAACAACATCGGCCTGATGTTCGAGAACGACCTGCGCTTCCTCGAACAGTTCAAGGGTTAAGGAGGGGAACAACAATGAAAGTACCATTCAGCTGGCTTAAACAGTATGTGGATATTGATGTTTCCGCCCAGGAGCTGGAAACCAAACTATTCGACTGTGGCTTTGAAGTAGAAGAACTCATCGACCTTGGCGCTGAGATCAGCAAGGTTGTTGTTGGCGTTGTGACCGAGTGCGTGCCCCAGGAGGGCACCCACCTGCATATCTGTAAGGTGGACTGCGGTGACTATGGCCATGATATTCAGATCTCCACCGGTGCGCCCAATGTGTACGCCGGTATGCACACCCCCGCTGCTCTGGACGGCTCCACGCTGCCTGGAGGCATCAAGATCAAGGCAAAGCCCTTGATGGGCATTGAATCCAACGGTATGCTCTGCTCCGGCGAGGAACTGGGTCTGAACGAGGACCTGTACCCCGGCGCTGAGGTATACGGCCTGCTGGACCTGCCCAAAGATACCGTGCCCGGAACCCCCATTCAGCAGGTTGTTGGGTTGGATGATTATATCTTTGATATCTCCATCACCGCCAACCGTGCCGACTGCCAGAGCGTTCTGGGCATTGCACGCGAAGTTGCCGCTGTGCTGAACAAGCCCCTGAAAATGCCTGCCACCGATTACACCGTGAGCGATTACAAGGACCCGCGCCTGAGCATTACGGTGGAAGCACCGGACCTGTGCCCGCGCTACCTGGGCCACTATGTGCGCAACATCACCACCGGTGAATCTCCGCGCTGGATGCGCCGCCAGCTGGCCTTGTGCGGCCTGCGCAGCATTTCCAACGTGGTGGATATCACCAACTATGTCATGCTGGAAATCGGCCAGCCGATGCACGCCTTTGATATGGACACGCTGGAAAGCTGCCAGATCATTGTGCGCCGTGCCAAGGACGGCGAGAAGATCACCACGCTGGACAGCAAGGAGTTTACCCTGACCCCCCAGAACCTGGTCATCTGCGATGGCGAAAAGCCGGTTGCCCTGGCTGGTGTTATGGGCGGCCTGAACAGCGAGATCAAGCCGGAAACTACCCAGCTGCTGTTTGAATCTGCCAAGTTTGCCCGCGATAACATCCGCAAGACCGCCCGCGGCCTTGGCCAGAACACGGATGCTTCCGCCCATTACGAGAAGGGCATCAGCGAATATACCACCGAGCTGGGCATGGCCCGCGCCCTGCACCTGATCCAGGAGCTGGGCTGCGGCGAAGTGACCGCCACCGAGTTTGACTGCTCTGCCGGTGCTCCGCGTAAAGGCAAGCACTTCACCGCCCGCATCAGCGCCATCAACGCCATTCTGGGCATTACCGTGCCCACCGAGGAAATTCTGGCCATCCTGAAAAAGCTCAGCTTTGAAGTGACGATGGAAGCCGACGGTGACACCATGCAGGTGGTTGCTCCGCGCTACCGCGAGGATATCGAGATCGGCGAGCCGGACCTGGCCGAGGAAGTGATCCGTGAATATGGCTATGACCATATCACCCCCACCTTCCTGAAAGCTGCCCAGGTCACCACCGGGGGCCTGACGGCTGACCAGCACCGCCGCGATAAGCTCAAGAGCGCTATGTGTGCCCAAGGCTTCTATGAGGCTATGACGCTGGCATTCTATGCGGATGCCGACCTGGATGCCCTGCACATTGCCCCCGATGCACCGGAGCGCAATGTCATCCGCATTGTCAACCCCATCTCCTCCAACCTGACCATCATGCGCTCCCTGCTGGCACCCAGCCTGTTGAACGTGGCGGTTACCAATCTGAAAAAGGGCAACGCTGCCGGCCGTCTGTTTGAGCTTTCCAACATTTATGTGCCCAAACAGCTTCCGCTGACCGAACTGCCGGAAGAGCGCCTGCACCTGGGCTTTGTGGCCTTTGGTGAGCATGAGGACTTCTTTGCCGTTAAGGGCGCACTGGAAGACCTGGCTGCTTCCTTCGGCGTAACCTTTGAGGTGGAGCGTGCCGAGGATGTGCCTTACCTGCACCCCGGCATTGCCGCTTACATCCTGTGCAACGGCGTGCGTGTGGGCAGCTTTGGCAAGCTGGCCAACGATGTGCAGGCCGGTCTGGATCTGCCGCGTGACAGCCGCGCCAACCAGAAGATCTTCCTGGGCGAGATCGATTACGAGACGCTGGTGGCACAGCTGCCTGCCGGTCTGCGTTATCATCCGCTGCCGGAGTTCGATACCGTGGCCCGTGACCTGGCTCTGGTTGCTGACGAGGAAACCCCCTGCGGCACCATCATTGCCGAAATGAAGCGCGCCTGCAAGCAGCTGGCCGATGTGGAGCTGTTTGATATCTACCGCAGCGAAGCCATTGGCGCCGGCAAAAAGAGCATGGCGTTCACCTTGCACTTTGCACCGGAAAACAAAGCCCTGGAAGCTGCCGATGTGGACCGCTTTGTCAAGAAAATCCTCGGCAACCTCAAGTTCAAGCTGGGCATCGAGATCCGCTGAACTCTTTTGCCGCGTTCGCTGCCGCCCGGCGGTAAGCTGAACGCCTGAACGGAAATAACACAAAACCACCCCTTGCCCCGACCGCACGGTAAAACCTTGTGCGGCAGGGCAGGGGGTGGTCGTTTTATATTCGGCCATTGGCCTAAATGCGCCGCGCCAAAAACAAACCCGCCGGGGCAGGCAGCTGTTGTGCTGCGCCGCCCCGGCGGGTGCTGCTATCTATGGTGCTGTAGTCAATCAGGTATCGGAATCCAGCTTCAGCACGGCGGTAAAGGCTTCGCTGGGCAGGGTCACGCTGCCCAGTTTGCGCATCTTCTTTTTACCGGCTTTCTGCTTTTCCAGCAGCTTCTTTTTACGGGTAATATCGCCGCCATAGCACTTGGCCAAAACATCCTTGCGCACGGCCTTGACTGTTTCGCGGGCAATGATCTTGCCGCCCACGGCCGCCTGAATGGGAATTTCAAACAAAGCGCGCGGGATGTTCTCCTTCAGCTTTTCGCAGATGCGGCGCCCCTTGGCGTAAGCGTTATCCGCAAATACGATCATCGAAAGCGCATCCACGATCTCGCCATTCAGCAGGAAGTCTAGCTTGACCAGCTCGGACTGGTGCCAGCCCTCCCACGCATAGTCATAGCTGGCGTAACCGCGGCTGCGGCTCTTGATGGCGTCAAAGAAGTCATAAACAATCTCGCCCAGCGGAATCTGGTAATGCAGGTCCACGCGAGTCTCATCCAGGTAATCCATCGCAATCAGGGTGCCGCGCTTTTGCTGGCACAGGTCCATCAGCGGGCCAACATAATCGTTGGGGGTGTAAATGTGGGCATCCACAAATGGCTCTTCCGCCTTGGCAATGCGGGCCGGGTCGGGATAGGCGGAGGGGTTATCGATCACTTCCACCGTGCCGTCCGTCAAGGTCAGCCGGTACTGAACACCGGGGGTGGTGGTGATCAGGTCAAGGTCAAACTCGCGCTCCAACCGCTCGGTGATGATTTCCATGTGCAGCAGCCCAAGGAACCCGCAGCGGAAGCCGAAGCCCAGGGCCGCACTGGTTTCCGGCTCAAAGCTCAAAGCGGCATCGTTCAGCTGCAGCTTTTCCAGCGCATCTTTCAAATCAGGGTAGTCGGCGCCATCGGCGGGGTAAATGCCGCAGAACACCATCGGCGTTACCTGGCGGAAATCGGGCAGAGCTTCCGCCGTGGGGGCTTCGGCCAGGGTGATGGTATCGCCCACGCGGGTATCGCGCACGGTCTTGATGGAGGCCGTCAGGTAGCCGACTTCACCGGCCTCCAGCTTATCGCAGGGGGCCAGGGCAGTAGCACCCATGTGGCCCACTTCCACCAGCTGGAAGGTTGCGCCGGTGTTCATCAGCTTGATGGTATCGCCGGGGCGCACGGTGCCTTCAAACACGCGCACATAGACGATAACGCCCTTGTAGCTGTCGTAAATGGAGTCAAAGATCAGGGCTTTCAGCGGGGCATCGGGGTCGCCCTGCGGGGCGGGAACATCCTGCACCACGCGTTCCAGCACTTCGCGGATATTGATGCCCATCTTGGCGCTCACGCGCGGGGCATCCATGCAGGGCAGACCGATGACATCCTCCACCTCTTTGGCGGCGGCATCCGGGTCAGCGCTGGGCAGGTCAATCTTATTCAGGATGGGCACAACTTCCAGGTTGTGGTCAATGGCCAGGTAGCAGTTGGCCAGCGTCTGGGCTTCCACGCCCTGGCTGGCATCCACCACCAGGATGGCACCCTCACAGGCAGCCAGGCTGCGGCTGACTTCGTACTGAAAGTCAACGTGGCCCGGCGTGTCGATCAGGTTGAACTCGTATTCCTTGCCGTCATCGGCGTGGTAGTGCATGGTAACGGCGCGGGCTTTGATGGTAATGCCGCGCTCGCGTTCCAGCTCCATGTCGTCCAGAATCTGGTCCTCCATGGTGCGCTTGTCCACGCTGTCGGTCAGCTCCAGAATACGGTCCGACAGTGTGGACTTGCCGTGGTCAATGTGGGCAATGATACAAAAGTTGCGAATATTGTCGCGTGCCATCAGGTTTCCTCCAAATCGTTCCAGATACGCACCGGCGCGCCGTCCCGCAGGTAAACACGGGGAACCCGGCGGCTGATGCCGCAGATAATTTCATAGTTGATGGTGCCGGTCTTAGCTGCAATGCTGTCGGCGGTATCTGCGCCGATCGCAGCGTTTTCAGGGCCGAATACCGTTACTTCATCATTCATTTTAACATCGGGGATGTCGGTCACATCCACCAGGGTCTGATCCATGCACACCCGGCCGATTATCGGGGCGGGCTTTCCGTGGATGCTCATAACCCCCGCATTGGGGTTGCCATTGCTGCCGGAAAGCGCGCGGGGGTAGCCGTCCGCATAGCCAACGCATACGGTGGCAACCTTGCGGGGTGTGTTGGCTGTGTAGGTGCGGCCATAGCTCACGCTCTCACCGGGTAAAAGGTCCTTTACAAATTCCACAACACTTTTCAGCGTCATGGTGGGGCGCAGGCCGTCAAAATGCACTTCCGGGCTGGGGTCCAGCCCATACAGGATAATGCCTGCGCGGGTCAGGCTGTGGTGCCATTCCGGGTGGCGCATTTGTGCGGCAGAGTTGGCGCAGTGGATGGTGTGCAGGGCAACGCCGTCCGCCTGCAGCCGCTGCACGGTGCGCTCAAACAGGGCGTGCTGGGCTTGGGTGTAGGCTTCGTTTTCCGGCGTGGTGCTGTCTGCCACGGCAAAATGCTGGAAAATACCGCTGAAGTGCAGCTTGGGCAGGGCGGCGCAGCGCTCCATGGCAGCGATTGCCGCCTCAAAGTCAGAACGCACGCTGAACCCAATGCGTCCCATACCGGTATCAACCTTAAAGTGGCAGTGTACCTCCACGCCGGCGTTTTGGGCGGCAGCGGAAAGCGCCTTGGCATACTCTTCGGAATAGACGGTCTGGGTAATACAGTTGAACACCAGCTGATCCACCTGCAGCGGGTCGGTGTAGCCCAGGATCAAGATGGGTTTACTGATCCCGTGGCGGCGCAGGTGCCGCGCTTCGGCCAGGCAGCTGACCGCAAAAGCGGCTGCACCGTTTTCTTCCAGCCAGGGCCCGGCCACAGCGGCGCCGTGGCCGTAAGCGTCCGCCTTGACAACGCAGCACACCGGCGCGCCCACCGTCTTTTGGATCAGTGCCAGGTTGCTCTGCATAGCATCCAGATCAACCAATGCCCAACAATGCTTTTCGTACAGTTCGTTCGTCATTGCAATCCACCCCATTTCGATACAAAACACAACGGGAAATCTAGCCCCGCGTGTGCCCGGTATGCAGCGGCCGCCAGCCGTCAATGCCGCTTTGCTGCAAAGCATGCAGTGTTTTCTGACGGAAAGCCGGGTCGTCCCGGCTCATCTGCTGCACAAACAATTTGGTCTGTTCGCGCACTGTGGCGCCATCAGCCGGGCAGCGGCTTTTGATGATGGGCAGCCCGGCGTGGTATACCGCGCCTTTTACCTCGCTTTCGGTGGCAAAGATCATTGGCCGGATCAGCGTAATGTTGCGCTGGTCCAGATAGGTCACGGGCGAAAAACACCCAATACGGCCTTCCCGCCAAAGGTTCATGTAAAAAGTCTCCACGGCATCATCCAGGTGGTGCCCCAGCGCCACTTTGTTGCAGCCAAGTTCCTGCGCGGCAGCGTGCAGTGCCCCGCGCCGCATTTTGGCACACAGCGCGCAGGGGTTCGGCTCTTTGCGGTAATCAAATACCACGGGGCCGATATCCGTGCGCCGTATTTCGTAAGGAATGCCTTCCTGCGCAAACAGGTCCGCAAGCGGCTGGTAGTCGGCTTCCACCCCGCCAAAGCGCGGGTCCAGCGTGACCGCCATGACCTCAAACGGAACGCCGAGATACCGCCGCAGGTGTCCCAGCGCTACGGTCAGCGCAACGCTGTCCTTCCCGCCGGAAACACCAACGCATACCCGGTCGCCCGGTGCGATCATCTCGTAATCCTGCACTGCCTTGCGCAGCAGACCCTCCAAGCGCTGCATGCCCGTTCCACCTTACCTTTATACACTCTAAGACGATACTATAAACATCGCTATTATAGCACATCCTGCTGCCCAATGCCAACAGCCGCAGCCAAATCGGAAGAATTTTATCAAAGCACCGCACAGGAGCTGCAAAAACAAAGCCGCGCCCGCGCCGCAGTTTGGCTGGCAAAGCAGGGCAGGGGAGAAAACCGGAAACCAGCAGACTGCACAAAGCGGGCAGAACACTTTGCTGCAGGGTACACAAAAACAGGTGCAAGAGGCAAAACAGTAAAATGCCGTTTGCGAAAACGTTAGAAAACAAGAGAAAACACAAGAAAACAAGAGCTACACGAGAATAAAATGATTTTATTTGCAAAATCCCTTGACGAAACAGCGCGTATTTGCTAAAATCATACTTGCGCGAAATCAGCGCAGTGCCGTGCTGTGCATTGCGCTTTGAATAAACCGAAATGATTCGGATGCGTCACTATAAAGTATGGAGGATTCAAATCATGAGCACTACTCTCGCTAAGCCCGCTGAGATGGTCGACCGCAAGTGGTATGTTATTGATGCTGCCGGCAAACCGCTCGGCCGCGTTGCTGCCCAGGCCGCTGTCCTGCTGCGTGGTAAGAACAAGACTACCTTTACCCCCAATGTTGACTGCGGTGACCATGTCATCGTGATTAACTGCGACGAAGCTGTTCTGACTGGCAAGAAGCTGGAAAAGAAGTATCATCGCACCCATTCTGGCTGGATCGGCGGCCTGAAGGAAACCCAGTATAAGACCTTGATGGCTGAAGCCAGCGATAAGGCTATGACCTACGCTGTTAAGGGCATGGTTCCTTCCAACACCCTGGGCGCTAAGGCTATGACCCGCCTGCACTGCTACAAGACTGCTGAGCATGCACATGCTGCCCAGAAGCCCGAAGTTGTGGAATTTTGATAAGGAGGCAATAGAAGATGTACGAAACTAAACAGTATTTCTACGGCACTGGCCGTCGTAAGCATTCCGTTGCCCGCGTCCGCGTCTACAATGGCACCGGCAAGATTACCATCAACAATCGTGATATCGACGATTACTTCGGCCTGGAAACCCTGAAGCTGATGGTCCGCAGCCCGCTGGCTCTGACCAACACCGATGGCAAGTTCGACATCGTGATTAACGTTGTCGGCGGCGGTACTTCCGGCCAGGCTGGCGCTATCCGCCACGGCCTGTCCCGCGCTCTGCTGCAGTTCGACCCCGAGCTGCGCAGCACCCTGAAGAAGGCTGGCTTCCTGACCCGCGATCCTCGTATGAAGGAACGTAAGAAGTACGGCCTCAAAGCCGCTCGTCGCGCACCGCAGTTCAGCAAGCGCTGATTTATTCAATCCGATTCTTATTATGTCGGCTCATTTTGGGCCGACATTTTTTATGACGTGTTTTCTGTTACAGTCAGGAACATAGTGCCTGCCCATTCAGGCGGTTGGACTTGATGTGGAAGGGGAACTTATGTTATCAACAAAAACAAAAGAGCATATCCGGCGCCGTGCCGCGCTTGGATTGCCGCGGTGGGGAACTCTGCTGGTAAGCCTGGGGGCGCTGGCGGGCTGTGTGGCCTTCACCGGTAGCCAGCTGCATGTGGTTAAAATTACCGATACCCACGGTGCACAGGGCATGGCTATCACCTCGGCGCATGATATCAAAACGCTGATGCAGCAAGCCGGCATTGCGGCACCCGATACCGAGGACGAGCTGGAAATTACCGAGGATGCAGGCCTTGACCAGATCCACATCCTGCGCGCTTACACCGTGCCCGTCACGGTGGACGGCGGTGTGCAGGAGGTTGTGGTGACCGGCGGCACCGTGGGAGATGTTCTGGCGGAAGCCGGCATTACCCTTGGCCCAGATGACTGGATTGAGCCTGCGCTGGATACCCCGGCCCAGGAAAACACCATGGTGACCATCCAGCGGGTGCGCTATGAAGAATACACTCAGGACGAAGTGATTCCCACTGAGACCCAGTATGTGGAAACCAGCCTGTTCTACCGCAAACAGAGCAAAGAACAGCTGATCCAGCAGGGCAGCGACGGCCTGTGCAGCGTGAGCTACCGGGAAACCTATGTGGATGGCGAACTGACTGACACAACAGAAACGAACCGCGAAACTGTGATAGAAATGGTGCCCACCATTATAAAACACTATGACGAGCAGGCACCTGTCAGCTCCTTCGTGGGCCCCGAGATCGTGGACGGCAAACCATGCGAGGGCATTGCGGCGAC
>OMAY01001466.1_pt1 | contig 11063 bp, 10 predicted proteins | sample 1673611 | NCBI WGS metagenome assembly OMAY01 (sample SAMEA103958117, study PRJEB25191) | human gut metagenome | biome: human-associated habitat [ENVO:00009003]; feature: intestine environment [ENVO:2100002]; material: feces | place: Germany | collected 2013/2015
ACGTCGCGGTGGACTGGTTAACCAACAGAGAATCAGGGATGCCAAGACAAGCAGCGCTTTAGCAAATAAACTAAATAAAGAGAATAAAGAACCCCCCTCTCTATCTCCCCAAGGGGAGACGGGAAGAAGGAAGGAGGAGATTCTTCTGACTCCACCGGAGTACACGCTCAACAGACAGACACATAATTACCAAGGCCTGATGGAAGAGCTGGCAAGGCAGAAAGTAACCGACATCCACGATTTGAATGCCATCCTGAGACTGACAGATTTTGGAAAACTGGGAGGGAAAATCTGGAAAATCCTATATGAGTTGAACAGCTCACCCCAACTGAAAGCCCGCATCGTGATGCCCGGAAAGTACATACTGAAATTACTCAGGGGTTAGATTTAATAAAAGAAATATAATACTTATCTTTGCGTTCAAAACAAAACACCCTAATCATTATGAATCTGAAAAAACTATTTTTTGCTTCTGCCCTGCTCTTTGCTGCATGCGGCACTATCCAGGCCCAGGAAGTCATTGCCCACCGTGGTTTCTGGACTACGGACGGCTCGGCCCAGAACTCCCTTGCCGCACTTGTAAAGGCTGATTCTATCCACTGCTACGGCTCCGAGTTCGACGTTTGGCTCACCACAGACAATCAGCTGGTTGTCAATCATGACGCCACCTTTAAAGGCGTGACTATGCAAGATGCCACAGCCAAGGTATGCACCGCCGTACAACTGGACAACGGCGAACAACTCCCTACCCTGCAACAGTATCTGGACAAGGCAAAAAGCCTGAAAACCCGCCTTATCCTCGAACTGAAAGCCCACAAGACTCCCGAACAGGAAACACGAGCCGTAGAGGGTATCGTAAAAATGATAAAGGACAAAGGGCTGGAGGACCGTACGGAATATATCACCTTCTCCCAACATGCCACCAAGGAGTTTATCCGTCTGGCACCCAAAGGCACCCCCGTCTACTACCTGACCGGTGACCTTACCCCCAAGGAGTTGAAAGCATGGGGTTGTGCCGGTCCCGACTATCACTTCAGTGTCTTCCAAAAACATCCTGAATGGATAAAGGAATGCCACGACCTCGGCATGAAAGTAAACGCCTGGACCGTAAACGAAGCCAAAGACATGGAATGGCTCATCAGCCAAGGAGTAGATTTCATCACAACCAATGAGCCGGTAGTGCTGGAAGAAATTTTAAAGAAAAAATAGCTGCTCCTTATACATTTAGAAACAAAAACCAAACAAACCGCTTCATTATGTCCGCAATGGAGCGGTTTATTGTTTTCAAAAAGATAGCAATTAGCCCTATGAAAAATCTTTTTTCTTATTTTGAATCAAACTAAACTTTCACATGGATTACAATTTATATAAAAACAAAGCCATATGCTTTTAAATTGAAAGCCTGACAGTAGATATTCTCATTGAATGAAAGTTTTGCTAAAAAATAATAGAAAATAGATATGCTTTACAGTTAATTATAAAACAAAACGTCGTATATTTGCATCGAAATAAAACAAAAGGATATATTAACCAACCGATAAAGGACAAAATGACAAGAGCTATAAAATTCACCAAGATGCACGGTGCCGGAAACGACTACATTTATGTAGATACGACCCAATATCCTATCAGCCATCCGGAAGAACTTGCGAGGGCATGGAGTGCACCGCATACGGGAATTGGAAGTGACGGTCTGGTACTTATCGGTTCTTCGGACAAGGCCGATTTCAGCATGCGGATATTCAATGCCGACGGCTCGGAGGCCCGGATGTGCGGCAATGCAAGCCGCTGCATCGGAAAATATCTTTTTGACTACGGACTGACCTCCAAAACAGAAATCGCACTCGATACACTGTCAGGTATAAGGATGCTAAACCTGCACTTGGCAGACGGAAAGGTCAACTCTGTAACCGTAGACATGGGCATACCTGCCGACGAACCGGCAGACTACGACGGCAAAGGAGCCAAACCGATGAAAGAACAGCCCATCGAAGTGGACGGAGAACGATATGTAGGGACCACCGTATCCATGGGAAACCCGCATCTGGTAATCTTTGTCAATGATATTGAAGCCATCGACCTTACAGTCATCGGTCCCAAACTGGAGAATCACCCTCTCTTCCCCGGACGCATCAATGTGGAATTTGCCCAGATATTGGGAGAAGGAAAAATAAGGATGCGTGTCTGGGAACGAGGCTCGGGCATTACCCAAGCCTGCGGAACCGGAGCTTGTGCCACCGCCGTGGCAGCCTTCCTCACCGGACGCGCAGGAAGGGAATCCATCATCATCATGGACGGAGGCTCACTCACCATCCGATGGGACATCGCCACCAGGCATGTACTGATGACGGGAGAAGCCACCAAAGTATTCGACGGCAAAATTGAATTAATTGACTAATCACCAACTATCAACCAAGAAAAGATTATGGCATTAGTAAACGAACATTTTTTAAAGCTACCGGGTAGTTATCTGTTTTCAGACATAGCCAAGAAGGTAAATACTTTCAGGATAACACATCCCAAGCAAGAGGTCATCCGTCTGGGTATCGGAGACGTTACCCGGCCACTGCCACCGGTCTGCATCGAAGCGATGCACAAGGCAGTGGAGGAGATGGCTGACGCACGGACATTCCGTGGATATGGTCCCGAGCAGGGATACGACTTCCTGATAGAAGCCATCCTCAAGCACGATTACCTTCCGCGAGGCATCCATTTCGGTCCTACGGAAATCTTCGTGAACGACGGAGCAAAGAGCGACACAGGAAACATCGGCGACATTCTCCGCCACGACAACAGCGTGGGAGTGACTGACCCTATTTATCCGGTCTATATAGACAGCAACGTGATGTGCGGACGTGCCGGAGTATTGGAGGAAAACGGCCAGTGGAGCAACGTCACCTACATGCCTTGTACCGCCGAGAACGACTTCATCCCGGAGATTCCAGACAAGCGCATCGACATCGTCTACCTCTGCTACCCCAACAACCCCACGGGCACCACCCTGACCAAGCCCGAGCTGAAGAAATGGGTGGACTATGCGCTCGCCAACGACACGCTGATTCTGTTCGATGCCGCCTACGAAGCCTTCATCCGCGAAGACGACGTGCCCCACTCCATCTATGAGATAAAGGGAGCGAAGAAATGCGCCATCGAGTTCCGCAGCTTCTCGAAGACTGCCGGATTCACGGGAGTACGCTGTGGCTACACCGTTGTGCCGAAAGAACTCACTGCCGCCACGCTGGAAGGCGAACGCATCCCGCTGAACAAGCTCTGGAACCGCCGCCAATCTACCAAGTTCAACGGCACCAGCTACATCACCCAGCGAGCGGCGGAAGCCATCTACACACCGGAGGGACAGCGGCAGATAAAGGAAACGATAGATTATTATATGGACAATGCCCGGACCATGAAGCAGGGCCTTGAAGCGGCCGGGCTGAAAGTCTACGGCGGTGTGAACGCTCCTTACATCTGGCTGAAAACACCCGACGGAACAAGTTCCTGGCGGTTCTTCGAACAGATGCTGTACGAAGCCAATGTAGTGGGCACACCGGGTGTAGGTTTCGGCCCCAGCGGTGAAGGATATATCCGGCTGACGGCCTTCGGCAAGCACGAAGACTGCGTGGAAGCCATGAAGCGCATCCGGAAGTGGCTGAAATAAAAAAACAATTGAATTAGCGAGGTACTTGCTATAATCGAGTCGGACTGATCATCCGGAATTTTTCTAAACTTAAAGGTAAAAAGGTATGAAAACAAAAAGTGTAAAATGGGGAATAATGGCAATGGCGCTGTTATCAATGGCAATGCCTTTCACGGCAAAGGCTCAGGATAAAGTGGAAGCGTCGGCAGGCGTCGACCTCGTAAGCGGTTACGTGTGGCGTGGCCAGGATTTGGGAGGGGTAAGCCTCCAGCCGAGCGCATCCATCGCCTACAAAGGTTTCTCTCTGGGAGCTTGGGGCTCCGTAGGCATCGAGAGTTCGGACACGAAAGAGTTCGACCTCATACTGGGATATTCAACCGGAGGCTTCAGCGTATCGGTGACGGATTACTGGTACAATGTGACCGGAGATGGGGTGACAGCCAAATACTTCCAGTACGGTGCACACAATGCTGCCAACTCACATCTGTTCGAAGCGCAAATCGGCTATGATTTCGGCCCCGTAGCCATAAACTGGTATACCAACTTTGCAGGCGACGACGGTGTTGACAAAGACGGTGACCGTGCTTATTCATCCTACATCTCCGTGGCAGCCCCCTTCACACTGGGCGGACTGGACTGGGCGGCCGAGATAGGCGCTACCCCTTGGGCCACGGACTTCTATGGAGCCAACGGATTTGCCGTATGCGACGTCAGCCTGGGAGTATCAAAAGACATCAAAATCACCGATTCCTTCTCCCTCCCGTTGTTTGCCAAAGCAACCTGGAATCCAAGGTCTGAAGGTGCCTATTTCGTAGTCGGACTAAGTTTCTAAGATGAAAAACCTATGATTTACACACACCGAAAGGCAAATAGTAAATCGTAAATTGTCTAATCGTAAATTATTTAAGGTATGAAAAAGATTGAAGCTATTATCCGAAAGACCAAGTTCGAGGACGTGAAGGACGCGCTGCTCGAAGCGGACATCGAATGGTTCTCCTATTATGATGTACGGGGCATCGGGAAATCCAGACAAGCCCGTATCTACCGTGGTGTCATGTACGACACCAGTTCCATCGAGCGCATCCTTATCTCCATCGTGGTGCGCGACAAGAATGCGGAAAAGACCGTACAAGCCATCATCAAATCTGCACAAACCGGTGAAATCGGCGACGGACGTATCTTCGTCATCCCCATTGAGGATGCCATACGCATACGTACTGCAGAGAGAGGCGACATCGCACTCTACAATGCCGAACAAGAAAGATAACGGGCAGCTACAAACCACAACTAAGAAAATACAATACAACTAAAAGCAACAAGAAATTATGGATAAACTTATTTTAAGTGAACTGACCAACGGACTGAACACTGTATGGATGTTGCTTGCAGCCATGCTGGTATTCTTCATGCAACCGGGCTTTGCACTGGTCGAAGCCGGTTTTACAAGAGTAAAAAATACGGCCAATATCCTGATGAAGAACTTCGTTGACTTCATGTTTGGCAGTCTGCTCTACTGGTTCATCGGTTTCGGACTGATGTTCGGTGCAGGCGGATTCATAGGAATGCCCCATTTCTTCGACCTCTCGTTCTACGACGGAGGCGGGCTTCCCACGGAAGGTTTCCTGGTATTCCAGACTGTATTCTGCGCAACGGCTGCCACCATCGTGTCCGGCGCTATGGCAGAACGTACCAAATTCTCCATGTACCTGGTTTACACCATCTTCATCAGTGTGCTGATTTATCCCGTTTCCGGTCACTGGACTTGGGGCGGCGGCTGGCTGATGAACGGTGAGGCAGGTTCCTTCATGATGGAAACATTCGGAACAACTTTCCATGACTTCGCAGGTTCCACCATCGTCCACTCCGTAGGCGGCTGGATTGCCCTGGTAGGTGCGGCCATCCTCGGCCCGCGCATCGGGAAATACGGCAAAGACGGCAAGTCAAGAGCCATTCCGGGACATAACCTCACGATTGCGGCACTGGGTGTATTCATCCTTTGGTTCGGATGGTTCGGCTTCAACCCCGGTTCACAGTTGGCAGCAGCCACTACGGACGATGCAAGGGCCATCTCGCATGTATTCCTCACCACCAATCTGGCAGCCTGCGCAGGCGGTTTCTTTGCATTGGCGGTAAGCTGGATGAAATATGGCAAACCCTCCTTGTCTCTGACACTGAATGGCATTCTGGCCGGATTGGTAGGCATCACGGCCGGTTGTGACATGGTTTCTCCCTTCGGGTCGGTAATCATCGGCACCATCTGCGGCATCCTGATGATTTATTCGGTGGAATTCATCGACCGGACACTGAAAATTGACGACCCCGTAGGGGCCAGTTCCGTACACGGCGTCTGCGGTTTCACGGGAACCATCCTCACCGGACTGTTTTCCACCAGTGAGGGACTGTTTTACGGTGCAGGCTGGAGCTTTCTCGGAGCGCAGGTATTCGGTGCACTCGTAGTAGGCGCATGGGCAGCAGGCATGGGATTCATCATCTTCAAAGGACTCGACAAAATCCACGGCCTCCGCGTTTCCAAACGTGTGGAGGAAGAAGGACTCGACATTTACGAACACGGCGAGTCTGCCTACGGTGCATAATGATTTCATATTTTATTAAACCAACAATTACAACTCTAAGGTATTATGTCAAAATTGAGATTCAGAGTAGTAGAAACGGCGTTTAAGAAGAAACCCGTTGCAGTGGCAGTCCCGGCGGAACGTCCGTCAGAGTATTTTGCCAAGTATGTATTCAACAAGGAGAAGATGTTCCGCTATCTGCCGAGCAAGGTGTATGCCAAACTGACGGATGTGATTGACAACGGAGCTCCGCTGGACCGCAGCATAGCCGACGAGGTTGCCGCAGGTATGAAGAAATGGGCGGTTGAAATGGGGGCGACCCACTATACGCACTGGTTTCATCCGCTGACCGAAGGTACTGCCGAAAAGCACGATGCTTTTGTGGAACACGACGGCAAAGGCGGCGTGATGGAGGAATTCACCGGCAAACTGCTCGTGCAGCAGGAACCGGACGCTTCCAGTTTCCCGAACGGCGGTATCCGCAATACGTTCGAGGCACGTGGCTACTCGGCATGGGACCCCTCCTCCCCGGCATTCATCGTAGACGACACGCTCTGCATCCCGACTATTTTCATCGCCTATACCGGTGAGTCTCTGGACTACAAGGCACCGTTGCTGAAAGCCCTGCGTGCCGTAGACAAGGCTGCCGTCGACGTATGCCACTATTTCAATCCGGAAGTAAAGAAAGTGGTTGCCTATCTGGGCTGGGAGCAGGAATATTTTCTGGTTGACGAAGGGTTGTACGCCGCACGCCCCGACCTGCTGATGACCGGACGCACGCTGATGGGCCATGACAGCGCCAAGAACCAGCAGTTGGAAGACCACTACTTCGGGGCCATCCCCAGCCGTGTGGCCGCTTTCATGAAGGAGCTGGAAATCGAAGCGCTGAAACTCGGCATCCCCGTCAAGACCCGTCACAACGAAGTGGCTCCCAACCAGTTCGAGCTGGCTCCCGTCTTCGAGGAATGCAACCTGGCGGTAGACCACAACATGCTCATCATGGCCTTGATGCGTAAAGTGGCACGTAACCACGGTTTCCGCGTACTGCTGCACGAAAAGCCCTTCAAGGGTGTCAACGGTAGCGGCAAGCATAATAACTGGTCGCTGGGTACGGACACCGGTATCCTGCTCCACGCACCCGGCAAACTGCCCGAAGAGAACCTGCGTTTCATCACCTTCGTAGTGAATACGCTGATGGCCGTATACCGTCACAACGGATTGCTGAAAGCCTCCATCTCCAGTGCGACGAACGCCCACCGGCTGGGTGCCAACGAAGCGCCTCCGGCCATCATCTCTTCCTTCCTGGGCAAGCAGTTGAGCCAGGTGCTGGAACACATCGAAGAGAGCACCAAGGACGACCTCGTCAGCCTCAGCGGCAAGCAAGGCATGAAGCTGGACATCCCGCAGATTCCGGAACTGATGATAGACAATACCGACCGCAACCGTACCTCCCCCTTTGCTTTCACCGGAAACCGCTTCGAATTCCGTGCTGCAGGCTCTTCTGCCAACTGTGCTGCCTCCATGATTGTCATCAATGCAGCCATGGCTCACCAACTGAACGAATTCAAGGCACAAATAGACCGACTAGTGTCTGATGGAATGGAACAGGAAGAAGCATTATATAAAGTATTGAAAGAAACGATTATTGCTTCTCAAAACATCCGCTTTGAAGGCGATGGTTATTCAGATGAATGGAAAGATGAAGCAGCCCGTCGCGGACTGACCAACATTTGCCATGTGCCCGAAGCCATCATGAAATTCAACGACCCGCAATCACGTTCGGTATTGATTGGCGAAAAAATATTCAACGAAAATGAATTAAATTGCCGTATCGAAGTAGAACTCGAAAAATTTACCAAGAAAGTACAGATTGAGAGTCGTGTGTTAGGCGATCTTGCCATTAACCATATCGTCCCCACAGCAGTAATATATCAAAACAGATTATTAGAAAACCTACGTGGACTGAAAGAGATATTCTCTACCGAAGAATACGAAGAAATGACAGCCGACCGCAAAGATTTGGTACGTGAAATCCAACGCCGCATCCTCTCTATCAAAAAAGCCGTACATGATATGACCGAAGCCCGCAAGGTAGCCAATCACCTCGGCAGTCAGGTTGAAAAGGCATTCAGCTATGAAGAAAAAGTCCGTCCCTACCTTGAAGAAATTCGGGAACACATTGACAGTTTGGAACTCGAAATCGATGACGAAATCTGGCCATTGCCTAAATATCGCGAATTATTATTCACGAAATAAAGTAAAAGGGAGAGCAATCTCCCTTTTTCCGTTATTTTTCTAAGTTAAATTTCTTCTTTCATTATTTTCTTTCTATATTTGTGCTCTATAACACGGTTTTATAGCACACCTATGGTAAAAAAAGAATTATCAGAAACAGAGATTGCCGAAAGTATACCTGATTTGTGGCAACCTTTAACTCAAGAACAAAGAGAGTTCTTGGCTCAGAATTTTACAATACAAAAATATAAAAAGAATGAAACCATTTATTGTGAGGGAGAAACTCCCATGCACTTGATGTGCCTCCTAAGTGGTAAGGTAAAAATTTACAAAGAAGGTGTAGGCGGACGTAGCCAGATTATACGGGTTTTAAAAACAAAAGAATATTTTGCTTACCGCGCTTATTTTGCCGAGGGCAATTTTGTTACGGCAGCATCTGCGTTCGAACCGTGTACTATCTGCCTAATCCCCATGCCGGCCATCATGAAATTAGTGAAAGCAAATGCTGAATTAGCATTGTTTTTTATCCGCCAGCTCTCAATTGATTTGGGCATCTCAGACGAAAGGACAGTCAACTTAACCCAGAAACATATCCGTGGCCGTTTGGCCGAATCGCTTCTTTTCTTGAAAGAAACCTATGGATTGGAAGAGGATGAATCTACATTGAGTATTTATCTTTCACGCGAAGACTTAGCTAATTTATCTAATATGACAACATCGAATGCTATTCGCACACTTTCCAACTTCGCTACTGAAAAATTAATCACAATCGACGGTAGAAAGATAAAAATCATAGATGAGGAAAAGTTGAAAAAGATTAGTAAGATAGGATAAAATTTCCTGCTTCCTTCTTTTTATTTAATATCATTGCACTCTCATCACTGTAAGGGGGATGTGGTAATTATCCACTACCTTCTGATTTAGGGTCCCCCTCCTACAGAAACAATCGCTTTCACACAGAATCTCTACAGACAGGAGCTTTCAATTCCCATTATGTGTGAAAGGAACCACACCTTTACCGGCTTGCCGACATAATGTCATCTTTCGGGTCAGCTGACACTATACCCTCCGATTTCCAAGCCCTGCATACGTTTTGAACTCTCTAAGTCGTTTCATTAACCGGACTAAACGTTTTCCTCCTTTCGGTTATGCCTGTCTGTCAGTCGAACTACTACAGTCTTCCACCGTGGACTGTATAGTCCGTTGCCGTAGACTGTACAGTCCATTGTAGCAGACTGTACAGTCCGCTGTCGGAGACTGTAATAATCTTCCGTTTAAAAGACCTTGGCCGACTCTAAGAAACAGCTTACTCTTCCCTTGGTTTACGATACGCTATAAGGAAATAAAACAGTGATTTAAATCCCCAAGAAAACAATGCGGCTCCATCTTTCCCCAATAGGACCGGACCGTCACGGAAAGCACTACGACCTTTTAAAAGCCGCAAAACCTTAGGGCACTACTCTGAAAATACACAGAGCTTTCATTGCCATACTGCAACCGGAACTTTCAGAGTATCCTCATATTAACTTCCCGATGTTTGTGAAACTCCCCCTCCCTTCTGCACAAAATAAAAATCTCTTCCACCAAAAAACAATTTTCTTTTTCGGCTGTTCTTATCATAAAACCAAAACCAAAAAACTATGAGCAAAGGTAAATTATGGGGAATAATCCTCTTTATATTAATAGTACTGGGATTCGGCATCTGGCTGTACACTAGTTCTAATGTAAAAAAAGATGTAGACAAGGAAGGCATAGAAATATTAGATGATATGACTATCCCTGCCGTAAACTAAATAATAAACACTAACTTAAACTTTTTCATTATGGCTAAAGAAACAGTAAATATCCTAAAGGATAAAATTGACATCGTAGAGTTATTGGCTCAACTAAATGCAGCCTTGTCTGAAGAATGGTTGGCTTTCTATCAGTATTGGGTAGGTTCTTTTGTAGTAGAAGGTGCCATGCGCGGCGACGTACAACGCGAATTCCAAGAACATGCTGCCGAAGAATATAACCATGCAAAACTATTAGCCGACCGCATTATCGAGCTGGAAGGTGTGCCCGTGCTCGACCCGAAACAGTGGTTCGACCTTGCACGTTGCAAGTACGACGCTCCCGTAGATTTCGGTTCGGAAGTCTTATTGAAACAGAATGTCGAATCAGAGCGTTGCGCTATCTACCGCTATCAGCAAATTGCCGAATTCACCAACGGAATTGATTTCACTACCTGTGACATTGCCAAACATATCATGGCTGAAGAAGAAGACCACGAACAAGATTTGCAGGACTATTTGAATGATATTGCCCGTATGAAAGCATATATCTTAAAAAAATAGCCACATCTGCCAATGTGCTTCCCATAGATACAGGAAGAGAAGAAAGGGATGTGTCAAAACTAAAATAGTCTATCAATCGTAAACTGTAGGAGTAGGGTTTGCCTGCCCGAACCGGCAGTCATGCCCTTGGGAGTAATATACAAACAAGCTGTTTTTCGGACGAGCGAATCGCGCCCCTACCAACAAAATGACAGCATTATCAACGTTTAGACACAGCCCCTTCATTGTATCATTTCATCACCTTTATAAAGCTTGACGAATACGAATCAACTTAGTCAACAA